>Ga0315281_10002067_pt1 | contig 29859 bp, 31 predicted proteins | sample YL17G07_0_MG_FD_204540 | JGI IMG/M metagenome (GOLD analysis project Ga0315281, IMG submission 204540) | Sediment microbial communities from Yellowstone Lake, YNP, Wyoming, USA - YL17G07_0 | ecosystem: Environmental > Aquatic > Freshwater > Lake > Sediment | place: USA: Wyoming | collected...
ATTGTTTGATGAAGCGCCGTAAGCGGAAGATGGATGAAGAGATGGTATATCTCGATGAACCACCGGTTGGGAGCGATGAGGATCACGACCGTTTGACCATCCCTTCGTGGAATGAAACACCGGCGGAAGAATTGATGAGAGGAGAATTGCGCTCGCGCCTGGACGGGGCGATCCAAAAATTGCCGCTCGACTATCGCATTGTTTTCATTTTGCGCGACATAGAAAACAAGGGAGCAGAAGAAACCGCAAAAATACTGAAATTGTCCGTTCCCGCTGTCAAATCGCGCCTGCGGCGCGCTCGCGTTTTTTTGCGCGAGCAACTCAACGATTATATGAAACAATAATATGAAAAAAACGCCTCGCCATACTATAGGCTGCAAATCCGTCTACCGACACATTTGCGATAACTTGGATGCTGACCTGAACTCGCAGAAATGCAGAGAAATCAAGGCCCACATCAATAGATGCAAGAACTGCACCGCATACTTGGATTCACTCAAGAAAATAATCTTTCTGTACCGTACATATCCCGTCCCCGCCGTTCCAGCAAAGACAGAGAAGAGACTGTTTGCCGCAATTTCCCTTGAACGGGCAAAGGCGAGGTAATACGCCTCCTCCTCATTGTCTTTGAATCCTTTTTCATATCACCGCATCCTATTTGTGCAATTGGAATCCATCACAAAACCACATTGGAGCAGATCATGAAAAAGAATTTAGGTTCGGTAGAACGCATCCTCCGCGTTTTTGTAGCTCTCGTTGTCACGATTCTTTATTTCACAAACCAAATTAGCGGCGGCGCGGCAGTAGTCCTAGGTGTGATAGCAGGAGCGTTTGTCTTGACCAGCTCGGCGGGATTCTGTCCCATCTACGCTTCGATCCGGTTCCTTGCTAAAAAATCAGAGGCCAAATAGTGAATTACGGATTTTCACGTACAGTTGATTATTCGTTTGGTGAGGCAATCGAAAGAGTCACCGAGGAATTGAAAAAAGAGGGCTTTGGTGTCTTGACGTCGATTGACGTTAAAGACATATTCAAGAAGAAGCTGAATGTTGAATTCACGCGTTATGTTATACTTGGGGCGTGCAATCCGCCGCTGGCGTTCACCGTCTTAACATCGGACATCGAAGCCGGGCTACTCCTTCCATGTAACGTAATTGTGTATGAGAAAGAGGGTAGAACTGTAGTGTCAATCTTCGATCCGATGACCATTGTGCAGGTGTTGGAGAAGAGTGAATTGCGTCCGACTGCCGAAGAAGTGCAAAAGAAGCTGAAGCGAGTGCTCGCAAACGTCTAACCATTATTCAATTTATATCAAGGAATTACTATGACGGAACATCTGACAAAAGAGACTTTCCAGCAAAAAGTTTTCAATTACGAGGTCAGCAAAGAATGGAAATTTGAGGGAGAACTTCCCGCGCTGATTGATTTTTGGGCGCCATGGTGTGGTCCATGTCGCGTGGTCGGTCCCGTGATCGACGAGCTTTCAAATGAATATGCCGGCAAAGTCAATTTCTATAAAGTGAACACCGAAGATGAACAGGAGCTGGCCTCGGCATTTGGCATTCAAAGTATTCCGTCACTGCTTTTCATCCCGAAAAGCGGAACTCCAAAGATGGCGGTCGGTGCCTTGCCAAAACCGGCACTGAAACAAGCAATTGAAGAAGAACTCCTCGGAAGTGTTAACTGAGAATAGTTTATGCGAGAATTTGTGCTGCGAACGATCGTAAATAAAAAGTGGATCAAGCGTTCGGTCTTCGCGATGACCGGCGCGTTGGCAGGATTTGCATATTACTATTTTATTGGATGCAACAGCGGCACGTGCCCTATCTCCGGCAATCCGTACATCAGCACAGCGTACGGCGCAGCAATGGGCTTGATTATTTCTTCCACGAAAAACGAACACGAACGCTAAACAAGAAGTGTACGGCATACAATGGAACCAACAAAGAGATACAAAACATTTACATATAACACCTCGCTGGAATGGCAGCAGGCGAGGCAAGGAAAGCTTTTTTCGGATATAAAGCCACATCTCGACGTATCAAGCCCGCCGGAATTCAAGGGAATTCCAGGCATGTGGACACCGGAAGATATGTTCGTCGCATCTGCGGAGATTTGTACGATGTCGACATTTCTCTCGTTTGGGGGACGAAGGAATATTCCGCTTGTTTCTTACAAGAGCTCGGCCGAGGGAGTTCTTGAATTTGTGGACGGAAAATATCGGTTCACGAAAATCAGGATTTTGCCGCAGATTACGGTGGGGAAAGAATGGACGCGCGAGCAGGTAGAAGTAGTTGTCCGCGAAGCACACGAAAATTGTCTGATCGCAAATTCGATGACGACCAGCGTTGAAATTGACCCGACTATTGTCTTAGTTTGATCGGGTCTCGTCGTATCTATTGCCGAGACCGATTCCGAAGGGTACGTGGGCAAGTGAAATCCCAAATACGAATTTGTCCCACTCTCCGAACGCAAGATATACTCCGGGCTCGAACCAACCCAGTTTCACCAATCCAGGATAAATATTTATTTGTGCATTGTACAGTCGCGGACCAGACAGAAGTACTGAAGTCATTAGCGAGTTATTTTTGTCGTAAAATATCCCGATAACGCCGTCCAGGCTCGGTGTAAGAAAACGCAATCCCTTGTATCTATTCTCGTTGACCCTGTTCACAACCTGCCCCACCCCGAATGAAAGATTGTTTTCATCGTCACACGCATAGCTGATACCAGCAATCCCGTGGATTCCCCAATACACAAACGCCGAGTAGCGAGGAGCGAAGGGGATTCCATGTCTTACAACAAATTGTTCGCCGGCGTTGTACAAGAAATGAGTTGTCGGATCATAGATGGGTTGCAGCGACCAGTCAAACAGCGGGAGCGTGTGACTGAAAAGCTCCTTTGCCCAGTCGGTGCTGAATAGAATGAAGCCGGCCGTGTTGAATACAAGCATATCGGCGATGAGATCGACACTTGTGTCTTCGTATGCTCCGTTCTCAATGGCCTCGTTCATGAATTGAGACGCCGAGGTGGTAATAAACGACCATAGATACGGATACCGATAGCCGTGGTAATCGTACCACTCCGCTGTTTTCGCGTACAGCATCCCTTCTCCAATGGTATGGTCGGAGAAGTTCGGAAGAAATTGCGCTTCCTTCGCATTCAGATTAAGGTTGAAAATCTCTTCGCGCGTGAATCTATCCCATCCATATCTGTTGATATTGTACAGCGGACTGGAAATATTCCGCCACACATTTTTCATTCCTGTGAGGTACGGCTGATTAAGAACGTCTTTACTGTGGGCGCCGTTGCGAAAAATATCGTAGCTGCCATTGATCATCATAGACAAGGGACTGTAGATCGCTTCGGAACCGTAGTCGATTTTTGGATTATAGAAATAGTATTTTGTCTCTTGCGACAGAAGGGGAGAGAACAAAAGAAGCGCTATAAAATATGTTTTCCTCGTCATGAGTACGCTATTCGATGATCTCGATGCGATCTCCAACATTAATCGTTCCAATGCTTTCGGGAATGATGTTTTGTCCGAAGAGCACGTTGCCGTCAACTTTTCTGTACCGCGAAAGGGTCGCGAGCGGCTCTTTTCCTTGTATCCCCGTCTCCTGGTCGACGGTAGTTATTATGCATCGTGAACAGGGTTTGACAATGTAGAAAAGAATCGTGCCGATGCGAATTTTTTTCCAGCGATCTTCGGCGAAGGCGCTGGAGTCGTTCACAACAACATTCGGTCGAAAACGGTTCATCGGTACCGGATTGACAAGCCTGCCATTGAGATCGTCAAGCGAATGTTGCGAGATGAGTAATAATGGAAATCCATCGGCGAAACTGACGATGTCTTTGTGAATAGCAGACTCGGGTTCGACATGGCGAATACTGTTTTCTGGCATAAACACGAGCCGGGATGGCATATTAAGATACTTGCTGATCCACTTTTCCGCCTCGTCGCCGGCCGAAATCGCGTCAACGGCATCATCCCACACACGGACGCGGATCGGATTGGCGTCGCCCGGCTGTAATGAAAGTGTGAGAGTATTCATGCCCGGTGCGTTCACGTGCAGAACATCCGAACCGAGGTGCGTTGAGATCAATGCCAATTTGGGAAAGCCCCGTTGCGACAAGAACACGCCGGAGGAATCGACAACCATCCAGCGGCGATCAAATTGAATCCCACGCCGCTCGACAAGCGCAGATTGCACGGAAATTCCTTTTGCCGATTTAATCGGGTAAACGTTTATTTCACCTAGGATCATAGAAATATATTAACCGCCAAGACGCCAAGAAAAAATGTGAATTTAATGTACGTCTCTTCGACGAAGTATTCCAGAGACGTGGAAGGGCACCGTGGGGCGGGTCGCGCGATCCCTCCTACGGAAGAAACCGGCTTTTTATCTCAGGAGACGGAATAATGCACGCGTCGAACTTCCCGAACCATCTGTAACGATTGCGTGCTATGAAATCGTACACGAAGTCAGAGATTGGAGTGGGAATAATCCTCAGGATTGTGAGGAATTTCCACGCACCATCGACGTAGCTGAGAGACCGAAGTACTGCCGCTGATTTGATATAGCTTTTCTCTTCTTCGATGAGCACAACGGTTGAAAGTACAGTTGTGGGCAAGTGAAATTTCTGCAACAGCTCAATTGCAGATTCAGACTGCAATGCCGCAAGTTTAATCTTCGCCGAGGGGTCCCTCGTGATAATAAACTGCACAAATCTGTCGCATAGCCCGCACACTCCATCATAAAGAATTACCGGTTGAGAGATCTTATTCATTGTTCGACGCTGACTAATAACTCCCGTCGCACGGGGTTTCTATTCTGTTCTTCCGGTATCACTGAACAAATGTCTTTGAAAATTTGGATTGACTTGGCTTGACGCAGACGCGGATCGCCTTCCGCCAGCACTTTAAGAAGAGCGATTCCTCGCGCTCTTGCTTCGGTAGAATCCTTTGCCCATAACACCTGTGTGAATAGGCCTATGAGTCGCGATGGATGCATCTTGCTTTGGAGTGACCGTTCCTTGTAAGGAATTATCTCCGATACCGTTCCGTCTGGATTACTTAGTGATATGGTGAGCGATTGAATATATTTCTCTTGAACGGCCGCAAACGTCGGGTAGATCGCAAACGGCCATGAATCGATGAGGGCAAGGCCGCAAAGAATATTAATGGAGAGGAGAATACTCCCAACGAAAAGGATGCCCGATTCTCGATTTGAAGGAATGGCTTTTAAAGGTAATTGCTTATACTTACGGACTAAGCGAAAGAGCGGTTCAAAATTAATAAAGGCGACATAGCAGAGCGCAAGAGTCCAAAAATTTATGTGTGCGAAAAGATAGACCGAAAAATGAAAAAGTATTCCGCCGATTGCGGCAACTTTCCGAGTCCGCGGAAAAAACAGTAGGAAGATAAATGCCAGCTCGAAAGAGATGACGCCAATGCCCGCCGCCTTGCAGAGCAACGGATAGTGATCTATTCTGAACGCCGGCATCCAGTCCAGCCGGAACCATTGCGCGTACAGAATATATTTCATTGTGTCGCCCGCCGCCCAGCCAAATCCCCCGATCACAAATTTCCAGACACCCGCGAAAAAATAAATTATCCCCATCAACAACATCACAAATTTCAGTGGGAGAGCGTAGGCCGTCGAGGAATCCACCGTCTCGCCTTTCTTTCTCTTTCGTGAAACAATAAGTGAGTCAACTGACAGTGCATCTCCGCTGGGACTCGCAGCGAGAATTGCCGCGAACCAGAGAAGGTGATGGTAATGATCGATCTTTCCAAAAAACTGTGGAATGCCCAGCACATAAAAACCGAGAATGACAACAATTGTTGCAGCGGTTCGGGAAAAAAATCCGAGGACTCCGCTGACACATGCCACGATGAAAAGATATGACGCAACCGTTGCCCAGGCAGGATTGATGGGAATAATATCGATCAACCAACCGATTCCAACCGGCGCCACACGAAGCTCTACAGGAAATCGGCTGAACTGAACGACCTGAGGAATGTCGACGTAAATAATCAGTGCTGCAAACAAAACGATGCGGAAGATCCCGAGGTTGATTGGGTGTGTTGTTTCAGAAAAAAATTTCGAAACAACGGAGGGCCAGTATCGCATTCCGGCTAACAGGAGAATTTGCGCTGCAATAATAAGACCAAACAAACGCGGAACAACCGGCTTGCCATTTTGCAGAAAATATTCGAGTGTTCGATTTGTCGGATCGATGCTTTTGTGGATACCGACGTATTTATTCACCAAGGGCAGGGAGTGGCCGTTGAATGCAGCTTGGATAACTTGGTCGGCATAGACCTCCCACAACACCCATCCTGCGATTGAAGCCACAATCACAAGAAGAGAAAAGAATACTACAAGTCTTTGTCTATTCAAAGCCTTCGCCATCCAACGAAAGTATTCAGGGATTAATCTCGGCAATTGAACAATATAACGAGAACTTTTCATTTTTCCATAAACAAAAAAACCCGGCCGTCAGCGGTCGGGTTTTTCGTACCACAATCTCGTTAAGATTTATTTTTCGCCATCACATATTCGTGCATTGCGGCTGCTGCTTTTTTTCCTGCGCCCATCGCTTTGATGACAGTCGCCGCTCCTATGACAATGTCGCCCCCTGCCCATACGCCTTCGCGAGATGTCTTTCCTGTTTCATCTGCAATAATATTGCCGTACTTATTTGCCGTTAATCCCGGTGTTGTCTTGTTGATAAGCGGATTTGAACCGTTGCCTGTTGCAACGATTGCGGCTTCAACATCGAGGACGAACTCGCTGCCCGCGATGGGAATTGGCTTACGTCTTCCCGACGCATCGGGTTCGCCGAGTTCCATCTTCTGGCATTCCATAGCAGCTAGCCAGCCGTTATCGCCTAAGAAGCGGGTCGGATTCGTGAGAAGTAGGAATTCAATTCCTTCCTGTTCGCCGTGATGAATTTCTTCTTTGCGTGCCGGCATTTCGATATGGGAGCGACGATAAACGATGTACACTTTTTCTGCCCACGGCAATCTTCGCGCTGTGCGCGCAGCATCCATCGCCGTGTTTCCGCCCCCAATGACGGCAAAGTGTTTCGCCATCGGCACGGGCGTATCTGCATGATTTGGAAATTCGAAACCTTTCATCAAATTCATCCGTGTTAAAAATTCATTTGCGGAATAGACCCCATTCAAATTCTCTCCCGGAATTCCCATGAAATATGGAAGTCCAGCGCCGGTTCCGATGAAAACAGCGTCGAAGCCGTCCTCGTTCATCAATTCATCGATCGTGCGGGTCATTCCAACAACAAAATCGCATTGTATTTGCACCCCCATTTTTTCCAAGTATTGTACTTCCGCTTCAACAATTTGTTTTGGAAGGCGAAATTCTGGGATTCCGTAGACCAAAACTCCGCCCGCCTTGTGCAGCGCTTCGAAGATAGTCACTGTGTGTCCTAGTTTCGCGAGGTCTCCAGCGCACGTAAGACCAGCAGGTCCCGCACCGATTATGGCAATTTTCTTACCCGTTGGGGGCGCAAGTGTTGGAATGGAAACATTCCCGGAAGCACGTTCCCAATCCGCAACGAATCGTTCTAACCGACCAATTGCGACCGGCTCAACCTTGGCACCGATGATGCAGACGATTTCGCATTGCTCTTCCTGCGGGCAGACCCTACCGCAGACCGCAGGCAGCGCATTCGTTTCTTTCAACGTCCGAGCCGCAAGCTCAAAATTACCCATCGCCACATGAAAAATAAATTGTGGAATTTTGACGTTGACCGGGCAGCCCTCAATGCATTTCGGATTCTTGCACTGGATGCATCGTTCCGCTTCTTCTATTGCCAATTCCGTTGTATAACCGAGCGGCACTTCAAAGAAATTTTTCGCGCGCTCCTGCGGGTCCTGTTCTGGCATCGCATGGCGCGGAATTTTCATTCGCTCTTTGTTGGAAAGTTTCTTTGTCGCCTGCGTGTTTATTATCTCATCCATTAAACCTTCTTTCGACAGCAAGTGGTCTGTCAACTTTCAACTCTTAACTCTTAACTCTTAACTCTCTTCCCTCACCACGCAGCAGTTTCGCGGTGCTCCTGTGTTTGGCAAATCTTTTCAAAAATTTCCAATGAAATTTTTTCCTGCGGCAAATACATTTTCTGCCGCGCCGTCAACAACTCGAAATCGACATCGTGACCGTTGAATTCCGGTCCATCCACGCAAGCGAATTGCATTTTGTTTCCGACGACAACGCGGCAAGCACCGCACATCCCTGTGCCATCCATCATAATCGGATTCAAACTAACAAGCGTTTGAACGCCGTACGGTTTCGTAAGGTCGGAAACCGCTTTCATCATAACGACCGGACCGATGGCGAGCACAACATCCATCGACTCGTTTTTCTCGAGCATGGATTTCAAAATTGTTGTGACAAAACCTTTTGTGCCATAGCTGCCGTCATCAGTCGCAATGCGGACATCATCGGAAATCGCTCGCATTTCGTTTTCCATGAGCAACAGCTCTTTCGAGCGAGCGCCAATGATTGAAATTGTTCTGTTTCCAATCAGTTTATGCGCGCGAACAATCGGATGAATTGCTGCGATGCCGAAACCACCCCCAAGCGCCACAAATGTTTTGCCCTTTTCAACGTGACTCGGGATTCCGAAAGGGCCGACAACGTCCATCAATGAGTCCCCCGCTTTCATCATGCTCATCATTATCGTCGTCTTTCCGACGGCTTGAACGTAAAGAGTTATCGTTCCGTGTGCTTTGTCCCAATCTGCAAGCGTAATCGGAATTCTCTCACCGTCTTCGTATAAACGCAATATGACAAACTGTCCGGCTTTTGCTTTTTTTACAATGTTCGGAGCCTCGATGATGTAGCGATAGACTTTTGCCGCAAGGTCATTCTTTTCTATAATCGGAAACACCTTTACACCTTGGTTGTGGATAAAATTTTAGACACCGTCTATTACTCCAACTAATGTGCCACATATCTAGTAAGGAAATAGTGGTCGGATTGCATGACGGGGTGCGCAGAAATAGGAATGGATAAACGGATGTTTCCAAAAATGGGAACGACGCCGGAATTGAAGAGCTGATTTAGAGTACTTTCGATTCTACGAACGACGTGGGTTACGCGTTTTGCGATGATCTTAGAACGGAAACTCTTTCTCGTACCAATCTTTCGTAACATCCATCCACAAAAAGAGGCCACGCCATTTTCCAAACGGCGCGTAATGCTTCTCGATTGTAGAGTCTTTGACTTTCCTTCCCTTTGTAAAAATCTCGTAGAATTTTCCGCGGCACCACGAATCTAAGCCAAGGTAGTCATATCTGCCGAGAAGCTTGAGAATATTTCCTGCCGCATACTCCCCAACGCCTTTCACCGATCGGACTTCATTGAATAATGCCTCTGTTGGTGCCTCGGATTTCCGCCATTGTTCAATTGAGAGTTCCCCGTTTGTGATTCTTTGCGCGAGTTCAAGCAAGTAAGGCGCACGGTAACCGCAGCGGATTTCTTTTCGAAGAAAGGCTTCTGATTGCGCTGCAATAGTTTCGGGCCTAGGAAACGAATAGACATCCCCCTGAACATGAATCCCAAGCTTAGTGGTGAGCGCCGCGACCATGATTTCTGTCAATGCCCAGCTGCAGTTAGTGGTACAGATCATTTTCACAACATCCTCGAAGACAGTGGGAGAGCGCAGCAATCTTCCTGCACCGCGTCTTGACACCCACCGATAGCGCGGATGTTTCTTTGCCTGGATATAGAATTCTTCAAGCGTTTCATCAATACGTAACATTGTTGAGATTGCGTTCGTGACTTCAGATCTTGCCTCACTCGTCAATTGTCGACTATTCTCAACAATCACAACGAGTCTTTTTTTCTCTTCGTGCAATGATACCGAGTACGCCGAGTTGTGTCTGGTGGGCACGACAACGTTCAGCCGTTTCTGCTCTTTATCAACGGTGAACGGTGGAAGCACGCACCAGCCATGGCTGTAGACTGTTGACCAGAAATTGAAGTTAGAGGGAAGGGGAAGCGTAAATTTCATTTCATTGTGCAGGCAGGTTTGATTTTAGTCTTAAATTTTGCATTTTTAACTGTTGGATGTAAAGGAGATCTATGAATCAAAAGTGGGCCGCCTTTTTTCGCATCGCAATCGGTCTTTTCTTTCTTGCTCAGGGATTGAACAAGCTCGAGTGGTACTCTTCTTCCGAATTCCTTCGGACAAGTCTGGACCGTTACGCGCAAAGTCCCCCGGCACTCACTTCATTCTACCAGAAGCATGTCGCCTATCCTGGAATTGAAGCGTGGTCGCGGATGATTCCCACCGGAGAGATGCTTATCGGTGTCGCATTAATCGTGGGTCTGCTGACTCAACCGACACTCATCATTGCAGTATTGCTGGTCCTCAACTTCCACCTTGCCAACGGCAATCTATTTTCGAGTCAATTTTTGTCCAACCCGTATGCTCTCGTGCTTCTTTCATCCCTGGTGGTACTTTTCTTTTCAAAATCGGGGAGCGCTTTTGCCATCGATGCTGCGACGAGAAAAAAAGGATCGAAGAAAAGAACGCAATGACCGAGGGATCCCAAACGGGTGCGTTCGCTTCAGTTCGCCTTCATGAATCTGCGCTGAAAAAATCGCTCTTAATACTCCCCATACCAAAACAGATCGGATGAAACAAACTTCTCGCGAACATATTTTAACGCTTCAAAGAGTGCAACGCTGTACAACGCGGGGTTTCGTTCCCCCATCGTTACGCTGAGTTTGTATATTTCGACAGCCTCATCACGCTTTCCTCCCATTTCGAGCACATTCCCCAGTCGCACTAAGCTAAGAACGGAATAGATCTGCGTTGGTTCGTTTGATTCCAAAGCAGAAGCACGCCGAAAGTATTCCTCCGCTTTTGTCATTTCGCCTTTCAGCACCGCAGACTTTCCGAGTGCAAAGAGGGCGATGTTGTTCCAACCCGTGAGATTGTTCGGGTCAAGCTGGAGCGTAAGCATTGCTTCTCGTTCCGAATTAACGAGGTCGTGGTCAAATACTCTGAAGCTCACTGCTGTCCGGGCGTGGGCAAGCAAGCGCAGTCGGGGAATCCATCGCAGGATAAAATAATTCGGATCAATCTCGCTTTTTGTCGGCAGAAATGGAAGAATGAATTCGAATTCCTGATCTTGGCGCTCAAGGAGAACTCGCTTCGTCAACGATCGGGCGCTCCCGGTAAAAACCAGGTCGACAGGAGTCTTGAATACGTCCCCTCGCTGGCTTATTCTGGCTTTCAGCAAATAACTCCCCCTGTTTGTTTGCGTCACATCGCTCGACAAAATTAACTCCGGAAGCCCGGCGTGATACACCCACTCATCGAAAAACCAATCGAGTGAAGAGCCGTACACCTCTTCACAGAGTTGCTCAAATTCGAGAATTGTCACCGGCCGGACGGTGAATTTCTCGTATAATTTCCTCGTTACAGTCCTGAACGATTCCTCGCCCAAAATATACTCGAGCATTAAAAAAACACATGATCCCCTTTTGGCGAAGACTGCCTCTTCGTTCTTCCTTGTGCTCCGACCTTGAGCCAGCGTTTGCGATGGATAAAAATCGAGAGTGGTTGAAAATATATTGAGACGAACCTGGCGTTGCGCATCCTCATCGCCGCCTGTCTTGTAGAGAAAGAATTTCGCCGTCAGATAGTCTGCCCAGCCCTCGTCAAACAAAAATGTTGAGTCGGTGGTCGCGATTCCACAGAAATGTGCAAGTTGGTGAACCCACTTATTTTTCTGAACCGAAGAGAGTATTGTCGAATCATAACGAGAATAGGCGAAAGAACTTCTTCCAATAATAATATTATCAGAGAAACACAATCCGGTGCGTCCATCGTCTATTCCGATCACCACAACAGAGATGTTTGACCGCGGATATTGAACGCCGGTCAGTGAAGCAAAAAAAGAAAATGCTTCATCAAGTTGTCGCAGGATTGCGCCGGCAAGCTCTTGATTGAACCGAGCGGGATCGCAATACAGAGAAAGCGAAGTGCTGTCTGCGCTCGCAAAAGAGCTCTTCACCAGATCTTTCGAGGCACATACGATGAAACCTGCGGAGAGATGCCTCGGAACGTCATAGACGAATCTCCATAATGTCCTCGACCCAACACTGTGCGCCGAGTCGGCCAGTCCAGTGGGAACAATCACAAAACCTGAAGGAATTGTCACCTCCATTATCGCTGGTGTGACTTGCCGGGACAACGGGCTTGTCGCCGAAGCAAGGAGGGGCCACCACAATGCGCTATCCTTTGGTGAAAGAAGAACTTCCCGGTCGGAGATGAAAGAAGTCATCGTCGGTATAGTATCGAAGATGGTCTCGTACGCAATTTTTACAAAGAGTGGGTCTCCCCGCTTCAGGGAGTCCGGAACAAATACTGAAATTTCTTTGCGATTGATGCCATCGGAAAATGGATGTTCCTTGGTTTCCATTTTTTGGTCGAGGGAATCGCGAACAGAGAGCAATTCCGTTGATGAGCCGAACATGAAGTGAATCTGCGAAATGGAGTCTTTCAATATGGTAAGGTTGAGATCGGCTTCGCCCTGCAAAAGATGACGCCCGACGTCGATTGAAATTTTCAATGTATAGTGATCGATGGATGCGATCTCCCGAGCAGATTCTGCCGGCGCGGCATCAGCAACGGAGATAAGAAAAATAGAAAGGAGTGGAACGTATGGGCGATAGATTTTCATGAAGTGACGATAAACGGGTTCAAACGACGAGAGTGAACAGACTCTACCACTCAACCGGATGGTCGATATCCATATCGAGTGCCTGCCCGGGGTTGGCGTAAATTGTTTTTTGATTTCCGGGTGAGATTTGAATGGCCCAATCTCCTTTTTCATTCCTCACAACGCTGCCGAAAAGTTTCCGGAGGCGTAATTCTGTAAATTTTTCCCAGAACACCCACCCGAAGAACGCGAATGATTCCTCAATTGTAAATGCCGGTACGCGCCGACCTTCTGCGCATTGAACACCGCCCACTGTTGTTGGAACAAAATTCTTTTTATCCAACTCCTCGATAAACACGTTTGAGACGTCCACCCCGCCAAAAATCAATTCGTGCTTCGATCGCTTTACGCTCTTGCCATCAATAATTTCTTTGAATGCATCGCGTAGTCTCTTTTCTAGCTGACTTCGAACATTGGCGGTCGTCATCGTCCCTCTTTCAGGATGGAACACTCACCTGAGGATCTTTCTTAATTGTTTGCGGTAAATGATCTTCCCGTATCGGTGCATTGCGTGAAAATATAACACACGGGGCGCCGAGAAGCAAAACGCTTTGTTGAGCGATTCGAATTCTCGAATATAGAACTTTCTTTTTGAGGGCGGGATCGTAGTAGTCATGGCATCACTGTTAAATCAAGCCTCTTCCCACTCTCTCATTTCATTGACATTATGCAGATCGATGAATATATTGATCCTACCCAGCGTCGTATGACGTCAATGTAATCCGAACAATAAGACTATGCCCTCGCTCGTTCAAGATAGAGAAGCAAACAAAAAGGCGATCGGCGAGTTTTTGAAATCTGCGGACAAATTTATCAAGTCGTCCGAGTTTCCAAAAGCTCTCGATGAAGTGAAAAAGGCCCTCTCCATCGAAGCGAACAACATGTACGCATTGGCGTACAATGAGCGAATCAAGGTTGCGATGGAGGCCGGACGCAAGAAGGAAGAAGAAGAACGGGTCAAGAAACTTGCCGAGGAGCAGAAGAGGTCTGCCGCCGGACCGAAAGCGCCGGACGCCCCGCCTCGCGCGCAAAACGCCCCTGACGCAAAACCGCAGACTGTTCCAGCCCAAGCCCCGCCTACACCGACAGCGCAAGTGCCCGGCGACGACATGCTCACTAAAATTAGAAAAGAAGCACAAGACACAGCAGAGAAGAAGTCCGACGCCCGCATAGAGCTGCTGAAACAAGAATTCAGCACATCACAGCAACGATTTCAACAAGATATCGCACATTTGGCGACACAAGCCAAGGATGCGATTGCTGCAAAGGAAGAAGTAGAAAAAAAACTTGCGGCGATGCAATCTCAGTCCGGCAAAGAAGGGCAACCGCCTCCTGCCGGAGATTCGAAAGAACAAATGCTTGGGCTGCTTGCGAAACTCTTTCAAAAGGCCTGGGAAGATGACGTTATCTCACCAGACGAGCGCGGGCTTCTTACGATATTGAAGAATGAACTCGGGTTATCCGACCAGGAATTTCTTAAGATTGAAATCGAAAAAAAATCGACATCATACGCCGGCCACCTACGCCAGGTTTGGAAGGATGGGCTTGTCACACCAGAAGAGTCCGAACGGCTCGAAACACTTCGAAAATCTCTGAACATTTCCGCCGAAGAGCATCTGCGCCTTGAGGCCCAAATCCGAAAAGAAATGCAAGAAAAGAAGTAACCCTCCGCAGCACTTTCCTAAACATCCTCCCTTGAATTCGCTATTGACATGTTGCGAGAGAGAAAGAGCTTTCTATAAAGTACCGAGCAGAGCCACACTCCGTTGAAAAATATCAGCGTAAAAAAAAGATATGCGGAGACGCTTCCAAAGAGCAAGCACGCGGTCAGCGCAACATACTCAGTTCCAAATCCCAGCAAGCCGCTTAACCTCAAAGCGTTGGCATCTTGATACCAGGCCGCCGGAATCGTGCCATGCTCTCGATTCTGTCCGCGGAAACACCACCCATCAAGCCAAAGCATCAATCGATCCTGCCATCCGTACAAGAAAAGAAATATTCTCTGCAACCAAAGAGTAGTGCGGTCCCCCAAATAATCTTGGTCCCGCAGTTCTTCGGAAATACGGTTCATCTGATATTTTTGTTCGCGGTGGAGATATGAAGTCTGGTAGAATACATGATACGACACGCGCAGGCCCATGCCGACAAATCCGGCAACTCCAACTGACAAAGAAATGAGGATCGGCATCCCGCCGCGGCAAAGAAATACACAAATTCCTCCGAACAAGAAGAGGTCGACAATAAAGTCCCCAATCGAATCGAGAAATCTCCCTCGCCGGCTGAATTGTTGTTTCGCCCGCGCAAGTTGCCCGTCGGCGGAATCAAATACGTCCTTCAAATAAAAGCAGAGCCCGGCGGCTGCCAGCCGGCCATCGGGCAAGGCAACCAACACGCCTCCGAGTACCCCAAAAAGGATCGATACTATTGTAAGGTGATTAGGCGATACCGGCGTGGGATACAGCGCGCGCACAATAAGGCCTGCAATCGGACGCTGAAGGTAAACGTTGATACGTTCATCCGATTTATTGGACTTGATGGAATTTTCGTAGCTGTAGGAAGGCAATCGCTGACATGTCAGATAAAGATGGATTCCGCAGTATGCAAATCATCCAGGGTATCTACTTCCACGGAGCGATAACTGCCGACGTCGATCGCATGGAGGTGAGATCCGTCGTTGATCATTTCCTGGAACGATGCTTCGTAGAATTCATTTACGCGCTTCTCTGCGTGAATTCTCTTTTCCAAGGTACGGAAAAGGGCCGTCGTGTCACCACGGGAAAATCGTTCTATGCCGATTGACTCGCCGTACGCCGAGACAATCGGAATTTCCTTGCCAATACGAACAATTTCCTTTTTTGAATTCACTTCCACTTTAATATCTTCCTCTCCCACGCTTCCTCTGGTTCGGACTGCTATGCAGCTCTCCTGCGGAGATTTGGCGAGGAGCGGAATGATCTCATCATCGAAGACGATGTCGCTGTCCAGTAATAGCAACTCGTGGCCCTCAATTTCTTCACCGGCCAGAAGCAGGGAATAGGCATTGTTCGTCTCTTCGAAGCGATCGTTGACAACAAATGTGAAATCCAAAGACGGAAAATTTCGTTTGAGATAATTCTTGATCATCCAGTCTTGAAAACCGACAACAATCGTGAAGTCTATGACGCCGGCATGGAACACCGCGCGGATCGCACGTTCAAGGATTACGCGATCGCCGATGCGAAGAAGGCATTTCGGGGTTGACTCAGTAAGCGGTCGAAGCCGGGTGGCTGTACCGGCGGCAAGGATAACACAATGCATCCGGGTCACCCTTGTTCTGTAACTAAGGAACTCTTCCGAGCAAAATAGATCTTCATTTCATTGAGGAGCAATGAATTCTGTTCGGGCGTTCCAATGGTAATTCGTATGTGGTCAGGAAATTCCTTTTCGGCAAAGAACTTGATGACAAGACCAGTTGCAGCAAGATGTTTTCTTAACGAATCAAAGTCTTCATGAGGAAGTTTCACGAGAACAAAATTGGCGTCGGTGCGATATGCCGTGCAGCCTTCTACTGTACAAAAAAATCGATAGTAACGTTCACGTTCCGTTGCCACGATGGCGGCAAGCGACTGATAGTACTTTTTGTCGCGCAGGGCTGCAAGTGCGAGCTCTTCCGAAAGAACATTGTAGCCCAAATACCGGGCGCTGAACGTGACGAGTTTTTGATAATTTTTGCCGACGAATGCATATCCAATTCGTATTCCGGCAAGTGCGTAGAGTTTCGAAAAAGTTCTTAATACCGCCAGGTGAGGATAGCGCAAGGTAAGCTGCGGCATGATGTTATGCGAAATGTCTGTGAAGCCAAAATACGCTTCATCGATGATGAACAGCGTATCGGTGCATTCATTGACCAGCAATTTCACGTCATCCATGGAGAGTGAATTCCCTGTCGGGTTGTTCGGCGATGCAAAGAGCAGGAGGCGGGGCTTCACACGGCGGACGAGAGAAATGATTTCGCCGAGATCGTAAGTGTACCGCTCTTTGTCGGCGTGCATCGGATATTCGACCACCGTGCCGCTGACCTCGCTTGCCACCGATTTATAGTACCACCACGAGTGCTGCGGAATCATAATAATTTCATCTTTGGCGAGATAACAATGAACGATCTGTTTCAGCATATCCTCGCTGCCGTAGCTCAGAAGGATGTTAGTTTCGGGAATACCGTACTCGCTTGCGAGTGTCTCGGAAAGAACGCTTTTCACGCCCCGCGCAAAATCGCGGGAGTAATTGCTGAGTTCATTTTTGGTAGCCCGTCGAAGGATCGTGAAACATTCCGGCGCAGGACCAAACTGGCTTTCGTTGCGGTCAAGATAGATAGTTGGACGATTATTGTGTTGTGTGTGCATGGCTCACCCTAGGCTTTCAAAAGAAATTAGTGCATCCTTTGGAACAATGCAACAAAATTATTTTAGGACCTTTTCATGTCGTACGTTATTTTTCGTTGAGACGGATTTTTACATACTCCACAATTATTATGGCGTCGGCGAGCGGATCCGTGCTCGGCGATGTAAAATCGGAAGTGAGTCGTGCTTGTAATCGCCGCGCAGCCGCGGCAACGGGAACGGGAATTTTGTCGACGTTCATAAATGCTTGCAAGGCGCGATAATAATCCTCGCCAAAAGAGGGGTGTGGAAATTGACTCTGGAGTTCCTTGATCGCAATGCCGGCGACACGACGCGCGACGGTGCGCGTTCGGCCCGGATTCTGCGATTGGCGGCCTCTTCGGAGTTCATTTTCTATTTCTATCAACCAATCGACCATCGATTATTCTCCAAAGACTCTTTTGCCGACTTCACACTCGTTGCAACGCCCTGTCACACAATAGCGCCTGTAGAGCTGGATTGCTCCTTGTTGCTGGTGTGCGACTCGCAACCGCAGTTTCCCTTTGAGTAATTGGTTCTCAATTTTCCTCAGGACGGCATTACTCTCTAATAAGGGAATTGTTTCCGCAATGCGGGACGTATTCGGGCTAATCACGTCTATACCGAAGATGTCACCATAAAGATTGCTGAGGGGAATGATGGCGTTGATGATGATGTCGAGCCTCCGAGCGTTGCCAAGCAACGAGCGCCTCTGTGGGAAAGAGTCGGTAAATGAATAGTGGTAGTTCCAGAAAGATTCTTCAGCAATATCGAATAACGAAAGCAATTGATCAAGCTTCTCCTCTGTAGACGAATGGACTCCTGCGATTATTGTGATGATGTGCTTCATCATTTGACTATGGAGAATTCTTGTCAGAAAATGACTAGCTGCAGCAATGCGGACGGTGGGAAAATTTGAAGGACGTGTGGGAGTAAAAACCCAGTCCGTGGCGGGAAGCGGCTCCACGGAGAGAAGACGGGATGAATGAACATCCGTGTTCCGTTCTTTCCACAATGACTGAAGGAGGTGGACATGTACCTTTGATTGTTGATCATTTAATTCGTGGCTTGCAGGAAGCAGTCCCGATATGCGGAATAAAATCGCCTCGATATCCTGTTGTGTTAGTTCTCGTAAGGCCGAAAGAAGCCTGAGACGCCGAATCGAAACACGATGAGCGAGGTCCTTAAATGGCACACGATTTTTCGAATATCCCAGCCCATCCATAATCGCACCGTAAAGAAGTTGGTCCCACGCATCAGATTGCTTCAATTCTTCCCTCGTAATGCCCAGCTCGGAAACCGGGATATCATCAGGATTCTCATTGTATTTCTCTTCCGGCTCAAATACACCGCGATGCCGGTCATCGATGATCTGGTAAAGGCGGGCGAGCATACGCGTCTCCTTTTCTCTCAGTCGTTCGGCAAATAATCGGCGAATCCAGGACTCCAGCACTTCAACATCCATTCCATCGTTACGGTGAAAGCACTGGAGTTGTGCAGAGAGAGAGATGTGTTCATCGCGCATCGTGTGTTCAAGAATTTTTTCCAACGGATATGAGAGAAACTGCTCGATCATTAGGACGGGAATTGGTCGTCCGCTTGCCGACAGGGTGGAAGCGACGTCAGAATTTCCACGAAAGACAACGTGAAGAATAACAGAGTTGTACTTTGCATCGACATCGTGCGAATGAGCTTTCCAGTCTGCGATCGAGCGGTGAAACTCAATATCCCCGCGCAAAGTTTTCCCATCAAGCGCGACGATCGCGTCGTGAAAGTCCGGACCGCTGTCGCGATTCAACGTTCCTGGCTGGATAACTTTCAAGAAGCGTCCATCGATCGTTGCCAGCCGTTCGGCGTCAAGATATTGCCCGCTCCACAAATGACGGAGAAGGTCCTCGTGAATTTTACTATTTTCCATTTTGATGATGCGGTTCTGGTTTGAACCGCGGAGGCATGGAGGCGCTGAGACAACAAATTTCATTTCTCAACGTTTGAAAAACTTCTCCCGCCAGAAGTTTATTTCTTCCCTGATTTTTGTTGCTTCTCTTCTTGCTGATTCGGCAAAGTCCTCACCGCCGGAGGCATAGAGAATGCTCCGGCTTACGTTGATGATTGCCATTTCCCCATTCTTGTCACAACCGTAATGAACCGCTTCTTTCAGGCTCCCGCCTTGCGCGCCGACCCCGGGAATCAGCAGAGGAACGGTTGGCGCATGATCGCGGATTGACTTCAGATCTTTCGGATTCGTCGCTCCCGCCACAAAACCGATATTCTTCTTTTCGTTCCACTTCATCGCAGTCTCAACAACCTTCTGATACAAGAATTTCTTCCCAACTTTTAATCGTTGAAAATCTTTCGCACCGGCGTTGGAAGTGAGCGCGAGAATAAAGGCGCATTGATCGGCCGATTGAAGGAACGGCGCCACGGCGTCTTTCCCCATATAAGGATTAACCGTAATGGCATCAAATTTGAGCTCCTCAAGAAAAATCCGGGCGTACCGCTCCGAAGAGTTACCTATATCGCCCCGTTTTGCGTCTGCAATAGAAATAGCTGAAGATGGCACGGAGCGAAGTGTTTCACGCATAGCGCTCCACCCGAGTTCTCCTTCCGCTTCATAAAACGCGGAATTAATTTTAAAGGCGCACACGAGATCTTTTGTGGCGGCAATGATCTGCTTGTTGAACTCGTATTGTGGGGTCGCATGCTTTTTCAAGAAGCTTGGCAACTTTGCAGTATCGGTATCGAGCCCGATGCAAAGAAGGGTGTTGTTTGAGCGTTGAATGGCGCGGAGTTTGTCGAGGAAGATCATTGCTACAGTTAAAAATTAAAAGTGTAAAGCTATGAATCCGCTGTGTAAGTCTTAAGAAGAGTTGTAGGTCTTAAGCTATAAGTTGTAAGTTGTAAGCTGTAAGCTTTGGCTCATGACTTAGAACTTGAGACTTCTGAAAAATTCCTGAGTCGTGTCATTCTGAGGAGCGTAGCGACGAAGAATCTCGTTTTTCTTCTCAAATTGAGCGCAGAGATTCTTCGCTCCGCTCAGAATGACAAATGAGAAACAATTTTTCAGAAGTCTCAACTTAAAACTTTTAACTTTTAATTTCTAACTTTCAACTCACTTCAAGTAAGCGGCCAGCCACTCCAACACCGTCTTGTGCCACAGTTCGCTATTAAGGGGCTTCAAGACCCAGTGTCCCTCATCCGGGAAATACAACATTTTTGACGGAACGTTCATTTTCTGAAGTGCGGTGAACATCTGGAAAGCTTCGCTGACATCGAGGCGATAGTCCAGTTGGCCGTGGATGAGAAGCATCGGCGTTTTGAAACTCTTCACGAAATTGCTCGGTGAGAATTTTTCGTACGTTTCACGATTGTCCCACGTCGTGCCTTTGAATTCCCATTCATCAAACCACAATTCCTCCGTGGTCCCGGCCGCGCTCACGGTGTTGAAAACACCGTCGTGGCTCACGAGCGCTTTGAAAATTCCTTTGTCGTTGTGCCCTTCGATCCAGTTGATCATGTATCCGCCGTATGATGCGCCAGCCGCAGCAATCCGATCTTTATCAATAAAGGGAAATGTCTTCATCGCGTATTCGACGCCGTTCATGAGATCGACGAAAACCTTTCCGCCCCAATCGCCGGAGATTTCATCCGTGAACTGCTGCCCGTAACCGGTGCTCCCCCGTGGATTCACCATTACGACGACGTAGCCGGGCGATGCAAACATTTGCGCGTTCCACCGGTAATGCGTTATGTCATCCCATTGTCCCTGTGGGCCACCGTGAATAAGATAGACCATCGGATATTTTTTTGCCGGATCAAAGAAGGGGGGCTTGAGCAGAAGACCGTGGACTTTTTTCCCTTCGGCGCCATCAAACCAAAATTCTTCCAAGGGATTCATTTCGATTTGAGCGATGCGGGCATCATTCGTTGTCGTTATTTGCTTGAGATTCTTCCCGTCTGCATCCAATCGCCAGAGCTCGTGTGGATTGCGAACCGTGGTTTTGGAGAACACAAACGTTTTGCCGTCCCGTGTGATTTGAAGACCTGTGATGTACATTTTTGACGTAAGTTGATCAATCTTTAATTCGGTCTTCTTTGTTGGCAGCGTGATCCTATAAATAGAATGATATCCCTGATCATCCGCAGTAAAATAGACAAACTTCCCGTCGGGAGACAAAAGAACGGGCGCCGGGGAGCGATCATACGCCTCGGTGAGATTTGTGCGTTTTCCTGTCGCGCGATCATAAAGAATAATATCGTACTTATCAGCTTCGAATCCTGGGCGTTTCATTGCACGGTAAACAATATACTTTCCGTCGGGCGAATACGTTGGTTGATTGTCGTTTGCCTTGTTGTCGGTAATGCGTTTTGCCTGGCCGACTGGCTTTCCGGCTTGCAGAGCCACAGCGAAAATATCGTTATTAGTTGAGACGGCGATCATCGGGTCGGTATTCCGAACAAAGGCAAGTTCTTTCCCGTCCGGCGAAAACGCGTAATCAACATCTCCGCCGACATCGATGGGAGGCGTGTCATAGTCACCGGGCGTCGCGTCAATCGCAGCCTCGCCGGTTGAAGGAAGAATGAACACGTGGCTTCGTTTTCCATCGGTGTAATGATCCCATACACGATACGGGAGTGTGGTGAACAATTTTGCTTTCACCTTACTTTTCTCCATCTGATCATTACGTACTTTGTTGCAGCTGTCGGTGGCACAGTCCGGGAAAATGTCCGAGGCAAATGCAAAATACTTTCCATCGGGCGATACAACGAACCCGGTAACGCCTGTTGATATCGAACTCACCTTGACCGGCTCGCCGCCAGCAGCAGCGACGGTATAAATCTGCGGGTCGCCGTCTCGAGCCGAGATGAATGCAATTGATTTGCTATCCGGCAACCATCGTGGCGAGTTATCCGCTTTCGGACTGTCGGTCAATTGTTGCGCTTCACCGCCGTTGATTGAAACCAGCCAAATATCACTGTTGCCTTTGTTTGTCTCTTTGCTGTAATAGGTAACGGTATATGCAACCCATTTGCCATCCGGCGAGATTTGCGGGTCCGTAACGCGGCCCCAACTCAACATCTCGTCGAAGGTGAGGGAGTGCTTTGGCTGGGACAATGAGCAATGAACAATGATCAATGAACAAAAAACCATGGCCAGTTTTGAATAAGCTCTATTCATGAAAGGGCTCCTGAAATTTGAGAAACTGCATAATCAAAAAACTTTTGGTTATTTCTTGAAATTTTTCCACATCATCGATTCAACGGGTTTGGTTGTTTGTTTCCCGTACTTCGCGTTTTTCTTTTTGTTGTACAGCACTTCGACATCACCGTCTATCGCAAAGTAAAGCAGTTGACCTATCGGCATACCGGCATAGATTCGCACCGGCTGGCGAACGGAGATCTCAAGTGTCCACGTGTTGCAAAATCCCACGTCGCCTTTACCGGCAGTGGCGTGGATATCGATTCCCAGCCTTCCGATAGAGCTTTTGCCCTCGAGAAAGGGGACGTGGCGGTGTGTTTCGGTATACTCCTCGGTCACGCCGAGGTAGAGTTTACTCGGAACCAGTATGATTCCTTCCTTCGGGATTTCGAAGTAATGAATCTTGTTGTGTGTCTTTGCGTCAAGGATCTCATCGTTATACATCGCGAGCGTCTTGTCGAGATGAACATCATAACTGTTCGAGCCGAGATGTTTTCTATCGAACGGTCGAATGACGATGGTGCCCTGCGCCATTTCTTCGAGAATTTTTGTGTCGGAAAGAATCATGCAAAAAGGTGTTTTGGTAAATAGTGGGGGGTGAGTGTCGAATAAATCTACGAGAATTTTCTTTAGATGCAACGAGGGGGGAGCAATCTAGTCAGAAGAAAACCGCGAAGGACGCAATGGGCGCCAAGGAAAGAGAACAAAGTTATGAAAAAGGCAAAGAAGAAAATCAAACGCATGGTGAACGGCCTGTAAAAACCCAAAATGATACTTTCTTTGCGTCCTTTGCGGTAAAAATACAAGATTTAATATTAGAAACAGGACTAGTTACCCTTTGACTAAAATGAAAACGCCATCCCGCAATAGCAAGATGGCAGTCTTTCATTACATATACTGTCGCGCCTCAAAGTGCAGACGGCATGTCTTTTTCTTTGGGGACTTCAGTAGACGGCATTTCCTTTTCTTTGGGGACTTCAGATGAAACCCGGGCGATATTGTAGGCCCGTTTTCCTTTTTGTTCGACGCGGATCTCAAATTTCACATTATCTCCCTGTCGAAGCTCATCGCGAAACCCAGTATCTTTCACGTTGCTCTTGTGGAAAAAAATATCTTCGCCTTCCGGTGTCGTCAAGAACCCAAAACCCTTGGTCGAATTGAAGAATTTTACGGTGCCATTCAGCATAGTTGAAGCCTCCTTCATCTCCCCGTAGCCGAGGACAATGTTGTGAAAAAAAGGTAAAAAAGAGAGTCCCGCGTCAGTCGCGGGACTCTCCGGCATTCCTGTGCAGCGTTAGATCTTTTGCACGTTTGCGGCTTGCAGGCCTTTGGGGCCGGTTTCAACTTCAAATTGAACCTGGTCGCCTTCGTTCAAATTCTTGAATCCTTCTCCGACGATCGAGCGATAATGAACAAACACATCTTCGCCTGTTGGCCGTGAAATGAATCCGAAACCTTTAGTTCGGTTGAACCATTTGACTGTTCCTTTTTCCATAGGAACGTCTCCTTTCGATAAAGATTTTTCAAAAATCCTCTGCCTTCCCGAAGGGATCCTTCGGATCGGCGGAGGACGTACAGCCTTGGTTCTTGCAGCCATAAACAAAAAATCGCAGGAACGGCTCGGTGCATCCACCATTCGATGCGATCAAATTTCGTCTGTCGATGTTTCAGAAATTGGTCCGAACGACTCCTTCGGAGAAGGAGAAACCCTTACCTCTGTTTTTGAAAAATCTCAAGCGAAAAAGCAGTGACAAGCGCAAAAACGGTGTACTATTATTTGCGTGATTAATATACGCTTATTCGTCGAAAAGAGCAAGGGGATTTTGGCAGTGGTACGTTTTCATTTCTCTCCAATTTAGATAAAATAAGTCACCCAAAACGTACCATCACGGCCGCCTGTTACGACGACGAGTGCGAAATTGCGGTTGCCTCTTTCAAAAAAACGTGTATCTTTGTTTTCATTCCGCTTTAAGCATTCACATAAACCTCTCGATGGCAAGTACGTACGACTTTGACCTCATTGTTATCGGCTCCGGCCCCGCAGGTGAAAAGGGGGCCGCGCAAGCCGCTTACTTCGGAAAAAAGACAGCGATCATAGAAAGAGCTCCGCGCGTCGGCGGCGCCGGCGTCAACACCGGCACCGTCCCGAGCAAGACCCTCCGCGAAACCGCACTGTACTTCTCAAACCTCCGCCAGCGTGGATTGTACGGTATTGATTACAGCATCAAAGAAAACATCTCCATCGAAGATTTCATGTACCGGAAGACCCATGTCGTCAATAACGAATGGGATCTGATCTACCAAAACATCGAGCGTCACAATATCGAACTGATCTTCGGACACGCATCGTTCCTCGACGCTCATACCATTCAGGTGGAGCGCGAGGGTATGCTCGAAAAATACACCGCTGAGTTTTTCCTGATCGCTGTCGGGGCTCTCCCCAATCGTCCCGACAATTTTCCAATTGATGATCACCAGGTGTACGACAGCGACACTGTCTTGAATATGGACCGGATACCGAAAAACCTCGCCGTAATCGGCGGGGGGATTATCGGATGCGAGTACGCGACAATTTTCACCGCACTCGGGATTCCGGTAACGCTGGTCGAGTCGCGGTCCCGGCTTCTTTCTTTTGTGGACGGTGAGATTGCCGAGCGCCTACATACGCACCTCGTCAATCTCGGCATGACGATCATGCTCAACGAGGAGTATGACCATATTGAAAAGGGAAATGCGTTTGTCACCATCTATCTGAAGAGCGGGAAAAATTTTACGGCCGAAAAGGTGCTTGTCGCCGCGGGGAGATATGGCAACACAAAAAAGCTGGGCCTGGAAAACCTAAAGATCACGCCCGGTGCAAAGGGACATCTTGGAGTCAATCTACAATTCCAGACCTCGGTTCCAAATATCTATGCAGCCGGGGACGTAATCGGATTTCCTTCGCTTGCCTCGACGTCGATGGAGCAAGCCCGCGTTGCGATGTGCCACGCGTTCAAACTTGAATACAAGAAGCAGGTCTCTCCCTTTATCCCGTTGGCCGTGTATTCAATCCCCGAAATCTCATACGCGGGAGCTACGGAAGAGGCATTGAAAGCGAAAGATTTTCCGTACTGTGTAGGGCGCGCAATGTTCGAGCTCAACGCACGAGGACAGATCATCGGCGACTTGAACGGAATGGTAAAGCTCCTCTTCTCGCCTTCCGACCAAAAACTACTGGGGGTTCATATTATCGGCGAGGGGGCGTCGGAGTTGATCCATCTCGGGCTATTTGTCCTCTCACAAGGACTGACAATCGATTATTTCATCCAATCAGTGTTCAATTTTCCAACACTCTCTGAGGCGTATAAATATGCATCATACGACGGCCTTGGAAATCTGCAAAAAATGAAAAAAGGTTCCTCCTAAGTTTCTCTCCCCAATCCTGATCCACGCAATTTGTTTCCTCATCCCCTTGACTCTTGTTTTCATCAGAAGTACTTTTGTACGGGAATATCATTCTTCCGGAAAGGGGCGGCTTTATGAAATCCTACCGAATTCCAATTCTGCTGGCGGCTTCGTTGTTCTGTGTGTGTGCCACCGTTTTTGCGCAAGGCGGTTCGTCGTTTGATATCGATGCCTATAAACTATTCTTGGCATCGCATCAAAACATGTCTTCAGAACAATTGCGCTCAATGTATTCGGCCGGCAGTTTTGCTGAAGGTGCTACAACAATCTTCAGCGGGTCTCTCTACAGCGACAGTATCCAGCTGAAATACAAATTGACCGATCACGAAAAATCGCTGATCGAGAAACACGGCTTCATGGTTACGGAGCGATTGAAATGCGCTTCTTTCGGCGAGGCGTTTGGCAAAATCTTCCATAACGATCTGCCGGTTTTTATCTCGACCGACGCAATTCTCCATGCGCTCCACATGTCGTATGATGAGATATTGAAGAGGGTCGAAGAGGATATTCTAATCGCGAAACTTGATTCATTGCTCGCGCGACTTCACACCCAGCTTCCTACGCTTGCGTTGCGCTATGCTTCCAACTCTGCGATGAAACAGCAGCTAATCGATCTCGATGTATATCTGACCATTCCGCGAATATTATTGGGCAAGCCTGTCGCTCCTCTCCTCACAGAGAGCGCCCCTGAGGTGAATGCTTTGCTGGGCTTTATTAAGGCAGAACAACCCCGAGAGTACAAACTGTTTTCCGCTAAATTGCGATTCATCGACTTCAGCCAATTCACTGTGAGGGGACATTACACCCAATCGGAACAGTTAAAAAAGTACTTTCAGGCTATGATTTGGCTCGGCAGGACCGAGATCTACTTGATGGCTCCGATTAACTCCACACCAACACAGGCTGATGAAGATATCCAACGACAAACGATTGATGCGGTTTTGCTGGCTGAAGCAGCGCAAGGAAGCAATGCATATCCGTTGTTGGAAGAAATTGACAGCATCATCCGCTTCTTTGTCGGCGAGTCGGACAATGTTACTCTCCCAAATATTCGCACGCTCATCCAAGCGACAACGACGGATAGTGCCAGTCAATTATTGGAGGTTCAGCGATGGAAGGATTTTCAGGATACGCTTAAGCAAAAGTCATTCGCATTCCAACGTATTCTTTCTCAGATCATCATCTCCGATCCGACCAGTCCCGACGACATACGACCGGCATCATCATTTTTGCTGCTGGGTCAGCGTTTTGTTATTGATTCGTACGTTACCGGAAGCGTTGTATATGATAAGATAAAGTTCGAGGATAAAAAAGTCTGGCGGGCGCTGCCTTCCAGTTTTGATGTGCTGTTTTCGCTGGGAAACAACGCTGCCGCAAAGTTACTCGAATCCGAGCTTGCCATGTATCATTACGAAACTAACCTTGCCGCTCTCCGTTATCTCGTCGACTCGTATGAGGCCGATTTCTGGAAAAGTACACTCTACAACAATTGGTTGAATTCAATTCGCGTATTGAATCCGCCGGTGGAGAGAACGATTTTTCCGCGTTTCATGCAAACTGCAGCATGGTGGCAGGAGAAAATGAATACTCAGCTCGCATCGTGGGCGCAATTGCGTCACGACAATTTACTGTACGCGAAACAATCGTATACCGGCGGCGTGATTTGTTCATTCCCTGAGAGTTATGTTGAACCGATTCCAGAGTTTTACGGCGCGGTAAAGACCTTCGCTTCAACTGCTGCGGAGAGATTTGAGTCTATTCAGTTCACGAACCCGGCAACTAAATCTGTCATTGTGGAATATTGGAAGTACTTGCGCAATGTCGTCGATACATTGAAAACGATTTCTCAAAAAGAGCTCGCTAAAACACCATTGAGCGAAAGGGACGGAGCCTTTTTAGGACGAATGCTCTACTTGCGTGGGATATGCGGACCTGAATACGATGGCTGGTACTATCGTCTTTACTACACTCAAGAAACAGGATTTACTAAACAAGATTTCGTCGTGGCGGATGTTCATACCTGTCCGACAGATGAGGCCGGCAATATGGTCGGATGGGTGATGCATGCCGGCACAGGTCCTGTGAATCTCGCCGTGGTGACGACGGATGTTGCCGACGGTCGGACAATTTCGTTCATCGGGCCTGTGATGAGCTATTACGAGCATGTGAGTACGAACTTCAAGCGGTTGACCGACGAAGAGTGGAAAACTATGTATGCCGTTGCTCCGTCGATGCGTCCGGCATTTGTGAACTTGTACCTGGCAGATAGCACCGGTTCGTCGAAGGGAGAGGGGCCGTCCCTTGTTACTGGCGTTGAAGTACGACCGCCGCAAGTTGGGTCGCCGGCATCACTTGTTCTCAGACAGAATTTCCCGAATCCATTCAACTCATCCACAATTATCAGCTTCATCATCCCGGATGCGCTGGCAAATTCCCATGCAGAGCTTGCGGTATACGATGTTCAGGGGCGCCTCGTGAGGCGATTGCTCTCACAAAAATTGCCGGCAGGAAATTACGCAACGCGATGGGATGGAACGATGGAAAATGGACTAGCGGCGGCAAGCGGAGTGTATTTCTATCATGTTATCGTTGGCAGTCAACGCCAGATTGGGAAGATGAGTTTCGTGAAATAGTTGTCCGGCCCTTTTTTATCCACATGCAGGCCGGAACCTCTTCTTAGGTGCTGGGGAAAGGAGGCTGTTTATGAAAACCGTGCAAACGATACTTTTGCTCGTTGCCGTACACGGCTCGACATATGCCGGGTTCGATTCCCTCTATGTAATCGCTCATAACGACACCGCAACCATCTGGCATAAGAACGCAGAGAGCAATTGCGCATCCAAATTCGCGTTTGTAGTTACAGTCAACCACGACACAATTGTCATTGTTGAACGAGACACGGTGGGGCCGCGGGCAAAATGCACATGTCTTTTCGATCTCAATGTTATGATTGTGAATCTTCTGGGCAATTTTACGGCGATGGTCTACCGTCAGCAGTTGAAGATCTACGGTTACTCCAATGATACTACTTATTTTATAGGATCCACGAACTTTTCTATATCAACCAACCTGCTCCCCTATTTTTCTATCCGTGGCTTCCAGTCGGAATGCACCGGCGTGCCCGTCACCGTCGAACAGAAGTCGGTCTCGCCCCCGGAAATAAGCCGGGTGATCAATCATCCTAATCCGTTCAATTCCTCGACCAATTTTCGATTCATTGTTTCCTCGTCTCAATTTGTTACTCTGAAGATCTTCGATCTGCTTGGTCGAGGGGTCGCGACGTTGATTAATGGAGAGTTGAATCCGGGCGAGCATTCTGTTCAATGGAATGCGGCAAACTTTCCGAGTGGAATTTATTTCTACCGGATGACGGTTGGAGATGTGGTGCAGGTTGGAAAAATGAATTACATGAAGTAAGCAAGTGTCTCGCTCATGCGAGTCGGGAGGGCGTTATGAAAACAGACCATTCGAACATCAAGCGTGCGTATCTTCTCTTTGCCGTAATATATCTAACCGCGCAGTTTTCGCCTGCGCAATGGGTCCAACAAAACTCCAACACGTCTGAAAATATCGTCGATGTGGTAGTACTCGACTCAATAAACGCGCTTGCTATTGGCGATAGAAACGGAATTCTCCGAACAACCAACGCCGGCACAACATGGATAAACCAGAGCGCGGCTGTAAGCGCTGTCTACAGCTGGAACAGCATCTCGTTCTCTAGTGCGCTAAACGGGACAATCGTTGGCGACCAGCGCATTATGACCACAACGGATGGTGGTTTCACGTGGGTGAACCGATCTGTCCCATCAACGCGAAAGTGTCTATCTGTTATGCAAGTCGGATACGCAAGCATCTATGTCGGGGCGGACTCGGGCTGGATCTATCATACAATCGACACCGGGAAGACGTGGACTGCCAAAAACATAAGTCAATGGCCAATTCGATCGATTTTCGCGTGGAATAGTGTCATCGAAGAATTCCTGATTTTTGCCCTTACCCCGTTTTCACTCTGTGAGTGGGGGAGTTATCCACCGAGCTCATGGAAGGAA
>Ga0315281_10002068_pt1 | contig 29854 bp, 24 predicted proteins | sample YL17G07_0_MG_FD_204540 | JGI IMG/M metagenome (GOLD analysis project Ga0315281, IMG submission 204540) | Sediment microbial communities from Yellowstone Lake, YNP, Wyoming, USA - YL17G07_0 | ecosystem: Environmental > Aquatic > Freshwater > Lake > Sediment | place: USA: Wyoming | collected...
GGGCAAAGCACCCCAAGCGCGCAAGCCGCTCTCCGAGACAGTTCACCGCGGGCGCTGGTAGCCAGAGCGCTTGACGGGAGCAACGGCGCCGAGGTCGCGCCGTTCGCGATGTGGCCTCTTCCTGGCGGCCGCTTCCCCATTGGTGTTCAGCGTCCTGCAGATCCTGGCCGCGCCATCGTCCACGCATTTGCCGCCGAGGGCGCAGGGATTTTGGCGGTTGGCCGGAGCGCAGAGCGCCTCGCCAAGGTACGGGAGGAAAGCGCCGCTCCAGACCGCGTTGAGACCAGTGTCCTCGATCTTTCGTCTCGGGATTCCGTTCGCGCGATGGTTGCCGACGCAATCGAGAGGTTCGGACGTGTCCATGTTCTTGTTAACAACGCGGGGATCGCCTACGGGGATCCCGTGCTGGAACTCCCCGAGGACCATTGGAACGAAACGTTCGCCGTCAATCTCGACGCGCTTTTTTTGCTAGCCAAGCCGTCGCACGGCACATGGTCGAGCAGGGCGGCGGCGCAATCGTGGCCGCACAGTCGTAGCTGCGGACGAGGAGATATCGGACTCCAGAGCGGCCGCTCTTGCCGAGCTTGTCGGGCAAGCGACCGAAGCTCCGCGTCGTTGCGGGAGACGGCTATGACCCGGTAGCCGACCGCAGGTCAGGCCGCGATGCAGCTCGTTCCCTCCACGCCGCTCCCGGCGGCTCGGTCACACAGGCCCGGGTTGCCGAAGGGCGTCCAACAATCGGTCGATGTCGTCCTCAGTCGACATGTAGTTCATGATGCCGGCACGAAGGTAGGTCCGTCCGCGCAGCCGTGTGGTGGAAACCCACCCGTCACCACTCCGTTCGAGTGCCTGCTGCACGCGGTCCTGGTGGGTGTCGAGTTCTTCGCCGGTCAGGGCTGCGGCGTTCGGTGGCAGGACCCGGAAACAGACGACGGAAAGCTCCGGCCGTTCTACTGCTGCGTCGAACGCCGGATCCTCATTGCAGCGGTGTGCGAGGTACGCGGCAAGGTCGTTGGTCTGCTCGATGAGCTGCCCGAGCCCGGCGGTCCCCAGATGCTTCCAGGCCATCCAGAGCTTCAGGCCGCGGAACCGGCGGGTTCCCTCCATCGAATGCTGGAACCAGTCGAGCGGCTCGTCGTGCACCGTCCGTAGGTACTCAGGCGAGCACCGGAACGTGCCGAGGAGGTCTTCGCCGTTCCGCACGAGGAGACCGCCGATGTCGTACGGCTGGAAGAACCACTTGTGCGGATCCAGCGTGACAGAGTCGGCAAGCTCCAGCCCGGCGACGCGGTCGGCGTCCCGCCGCGAAAGGCGGGCCGCGCCCCCGTATGCGGCGTCCACGTGGAACCATAGCCCGTGGTGCCTGGCCACCGCCGCCAGATCGCGGATCGGATCGACGGCACCGGTGTTCGTAGTCCCCGCGACCGCCACGACGGCGAACGGCCGTGCCCCGTCGGCGATGTCGCGTTCGATCGCGTCCTCCAGGTCGCCCGGCAGGAGGTGGAAATCCGCGTCCGTGGGAACGATTCGAAGTGCGTCGGCGGGGAAACCGAGGAGGTCGAGCGCCCGGGCGATCGAGAAGTGCGCCTGATCCCCTGCGTACACGGCTGCGTCCTCGAGTTCGGCGGCCCTCGGCTTCTTCGCGCCGTCGCGGCCGAGGTGCCGGTCCCGAGCAACTGCCATGGCCATCAGGTTCGCCATCGCTCCCCCCGAAGTCAGCACGCCGAACGAATCCTCAGGGAACCCGACCAACGCGCGCAGCCAGCCGATTACTTCTTCCTCGACGAAGGTGGCAGACGGCGCCCCGTGCCAGATATCCACCCCCTGATTGAGCCACTGGGCAAGAACCTCGCCGCAGATGGACATGACCAGGGGCGGCGGCGTGAAGTACGCGAACGTCCGTGGTTGGTAGGAGCTGAACGCGTCGGAGGCGATCCGGCTGGTGAACTCGCCGAGTACCGCCTCCCACCCGGTTCCCGAGGCGGGTGCCGGTCCCGGTTCTCCCGTGTCCGGAAAGAAGCGGCCTCGCGAATCGGCATAGCCGCTCGTACGCACCGGAGTCCGGAAGCCCTGTCCATAAAGCCAATCGAGGGCAGCCTCCCACATCCCGGATCCGAGCCGCGTGAGCTCCTCGCGAGATACCGCCTCGTTGCGGTAGTCCACGAGCGGATCGTCGAGTACGCGAGGGGGCTCGACGCCAGGACTTGGCGTCATGGGGCCGAACCTTCGATGATGAGAAGCGAGGTCTCTAGAGCGATCCGCCGAGCGGGAAGCGGCAGGAAGTCGGAATCCCCCAGCAATATCTGGACGCCTAGACCGTCGATGAGCATGCCGATCCGTACCCCAAGGGCACGAGGATCCAGCGCGCCGCCGAACTCGCCCTTTTCCCGTCCGCGCTCGATGATCTCCCCAATTAGGAACCGGAACCGGTGCTCGAGCACTTCGCGCTCCCGCGCGGCGGCTGGATCTCGGAGCGCGCGCACCCACAACTCCAGCCATAGGGCCCAATCGTCGACGCCCTCCGGATCGTCCGCGCTCCGGGGAAGGGAAAGGTCGATCAGGCGCTCGAGTTGATCGTGCGGTGACTCCAGCCCTCGCAGTTCCCGCGTGAGTCGCAAGAAGAAGCGGTCATTTGCATGGACGAGAGCCGCGAGGAGGAGCAGCTCTCGCGAACTGAAGTAGTAGTGCACCAGCCCGGCGGAAATGCCGCATCGGTCAGCTACGTCCGCGACCCGAGCGCCGCTCACGCCGCGCTCGCTCAGGACAACGACCGCTGAATCAAGGATGTCCTGCCTCCGCACGTCCTCCCGAACTCGTACCCCGGTTGCCGTCATATCCCTCCCGTCACTCTCGGGAAGAGTACGCAGGATTGAGGCATGAGTCAATATCGAATGCCCATGTGAACTGGTATATCTTACCCATCTCGGCATTGCCGATTGACACACGCCTCAAACTTGTGTCAGCATCAGGACTCGGACTCGACCAGGACTGGGAAGCGCGACGTGAGTGATCTTGATGCGATCGTCATCGGCGGGGGGCACAACGGCCTCGTCGCGGGGGCTTATCTCGCACGCGAGGGGGCACGAACGGTCGTGCTCGAGGGGCGTGACAAGGTCGGTGGATGCGTCGAGACCAGTGCCCCGTTCCCGGAACTCCCCGACGTTCGCGTCTCCACCTACTCCTACGTCGTGTCCCTCATGCCGCCCTTCATCATCGATCAGCTACGGCTTCGGAAGTTCGGCTACGACGTAACGCCGTTCGGCCCCTATTACGTCCCGTTCCCCGACGGGCGCGCAATCACCATCTTCGGCGATGACCCGAAGAAGACCTACGACTCGGTAGCCCAGTTCTCCAAGAAGGACGCTGAAGCGCTATCCCACTGGGAGGAATGGCTCCACGGCGTCACGAGCGTTGTGGCTCCCCTGCTGCACGCGGCACCACCGAAGATCGGATCGCTCGCACCCGGGGATCTGCTCGCGACGGCGAGGACCGCCTGGCGGTCACGCGGGCTCGGGGTCCGAGGCGTTGGCGACCTCACCCGCCTGTTCTCCATGAGCATCTCGGATCTGCTCGACCGCTGGTTTGAGTCGGAGCAAGTCAAGACGGTGATGATGGTTGACGGGCTCATCGGCCAATGGGCTGGACCTGATGAGCCCGGAACCGCGTATGTCCTTCTGCACCACTCCATCGGCAGCGTCGGCGGCGCGAGCCACGTCGTCAATTGGGGATTCCCTCAAGGGGGGATGGGGTCGGTAGCCGACGCGCTGAGGGCATCAGCCGAAGCGTCCGGCTGCCAGATCAGGACCGGAGCACGGGTCGTGAAGATCCTCACGAGCAGCGGATCGTTCCGAGGCGTCGTGCTGGACACGGGCGAGGAGATCCACGCACCGACCGGGGTAACCTGCGTGCATCCGGAGATCACCTTCCGACGCCTGCTCGAGTCGGCTGACCTTCCCACCGAGTTCGTGGCGGACGTCGAGGGATGGAAGAGCAGATCAGGCGTCGTGAAGATCAACGTGGTGCTATCCGAGCTGCCTGACTTCATCGCGAACCCGGGCACGGATCTGCAACCGCACCACACCGGCTCCGTTGAGCTGTGTTTCGACCGCGAATACGCCGAGCGCGCGTTTCAAGATGCCCACCTGGAACGCCGAGCGGCCGTGCGCCCGTTCGTCGACGGCGCCATCCCGACCACGATCGACCGTCACCTCGCCCCCGACGGGGTGCACGTCTTCTCGATGTTCAGCCAATGGGTACCCGAGAGCTGGTCGGCCGAGCCACACCGGGAAGAGCTCGAGGCATACGCCGACCGGATCATCGATCTCTACACGGAGTTGGCTCCGAACTTCCGCGCATCGGTCATCGACCGGCAGGTCATTGGCCCATACGACATGGAGCAGGAGCTGGGACTCATAGGCGGCAACATCTTCCACGGCGAGCTGTCGATCGATCAGCTGTTCCACATGCGACCCTCTCCCGGATACGCGGATTACCGCACGCCGATTTCCGGCCTGTACCACGGCTCGTCCGCAACGCACGCGGGAGGCGGGGTGAACGGCATCCCCGGATGGCAGGCGTTCCGCGCCGCCAAACGCGACCGGGCGGTTCCCCGGAGAAGGCGGAACAGCTCGTGAGAGGGCTCTAGGCATGGCAATCCGACCACTGAGAAGCACGTTCACACTTGAGGTCCTGACAGACGCCCAGGTCGAGAAGGTCAAGAATGCAACGCTTCAGGTCCTTGACGAGATCGGTGTGCAGATTCGCTCTAACCAGCTGCTCGCGGAACTCGGTCGCGCGGGCGCCCGCACCGACGAGGCCACCTCCACTGCCCGTGGGGGTCCAAATAGTCCGATTCCCGTTGATCCTGGGCCGAAATCGTGGTCTTGGACCCCCACGAGGCTACGGTGAATCGGTGAGAGGGAGCCAAATGGCGGATTACAAGGACTTCGTCGACAGGAACGTAGTCGTAACCGGGGCCTCAAGTGGCATCGGAAGAGCGACCGTGCATGCCTTCATCGACGAGGGCGCATCGGTGATGGCCGTGGGCAGAAGCCAAGAACGCCTCGAGGAGACACGCGACTCATGCTCGGATCCTGATCGTGTCACTACACACACTGCGGATGTCGGAATCCCAGAGCAGGCGCGGGGAATCATCACTGAAGCGATCGCTCGCTTCGGAAGGCTCCATGTGCTCGTCAACAACGCAGGCATCGCATACTCGGACCCGGTGCTTGACCTCCCTCAGGACCATTGGGACGAGGTGCTCGCGGTCAACCTGAGTGGTCCATTCTTCTCGTCTCAATCCGCGGCCAGGCATATGGCCGAACATGGCGGCGGCGCGATCGTGAACGTCGCCTCAACTGATGCACTCATGGCGGAATCCCCACAGACGCACTACAACGTGTCTAAAGCGGGAATCGTCATGCTGACGAAGTCGTTCGCTCACGAACTCGGGCACATGGGCGTACGCGTAAATGCCGTCGCGCCAGGACAAACGGTCACCCCGATGCTTGAGGGTGGCATGGATGATGCAGAATTCCGTGCGGCTTACCTGCCGAAGATACCGATGCGTCGCCCCGCTACCCCGAACGAACCAGCATCCGCCATCGTGTTCCTGGCCTCAGATCGAGCATCGTTCATCACTGGCCAGACACTCATCGTAGATGGAGGCCAACTCACCGGGACGTGGTACGACCCGCGCGACGCCCCCCCGGTCCTCTAGGCCGCGAAGATAGGATTCGCCTGATGCCTGTCGAGGACCCGGGGCCGCTGCGCGTCCGGGCGTTCCTCCTTCTCACGTGCTCCTGTGGGTTGGAGAACCTCGCGATATGGGCCTTCTACGGCACGTTGATCGCGACCTTTACCTACAAACTCAGCGCCGACGTCCGCCAACTCGCGATGCTTGGCGCGGCCTTGTCCCTCCCGTACGTCCTAGGGACCGTGCTGTGGGGGTTCGTCGTCGATCGATGGAGCCCAAAGTGGGTCTACGTGATCGGATTGTGCTCGATGTTGGCATCCATCCTGGTGGGGTGGGGCGCTGCTTCGACGGTGAGGACGGTCGGAGCGGTCCTGCTGCTGGGTCTGGGGTTGGGAGCACTGGAGCCGTCGCGGAGCGCAATCACCGCGCTCGTAATACCGCAAGCCGACCTTGTCCGCGCTAACGCGGTGCTCAGCCTGACGCTGCAGATCACACTGCTCACCGGATCGTTCTTAGGCGGCCTGCTGCTCGAGGCGACCAACGCCTCCATGGCGCACGCGGCTTCGCTGCTCGTCGGGGTCCTCGCGCTGCCGTTCGCTCTCCTGATACCCGATGTGCGCCAGCGGGGGGTTGTGCCTGAGTTGACGCTGACCGACCTCGGTCGAGGGCTGCGCACCTCGTGGAATACCCCGGAACTCCGACTTCTGCTATTCATCAGCGCGACGGGCTGGATGGTGTTCAGCACCTTCTTCGTGTTCGAACCAATCTACGTGCGCACCGTGCTGCACGGCGAGGAGTCCGCGATCCTCTTCCTGTGGGCATCGCACGGCGTCGGGGCGATCGCAGGTGCCGTTGTCATCACGCGGGTCCGACGCGGAACCGGCCGAGAGCTTGCCCTCGTCGGGAGCGGGGTGGTGGTGTCGGGAATCGGGCTCCTTATCTATGCCGGATTCGGCACATTCGCGCTCGCCCTGCTCGGTGCAGCAGGCATGGGCGCCGGACTCGCCTTCATCTTCCCACCTGCGCTGGCGTTGGTGCAGCGAGTGGTCCAAGAGGAGGAGCGGGGAAGAGTCTCTGGGGTGCTGATGAGCATGCAGGCGTCCTGCAGTGCCGGATGCGCCGTAGAGACCGCATCTGGGTCCCCGTCCTCGGCAGGTCCCTCCTCGACGACCTGTCCCGCATACACCCTGCTTCTCGGATACGGGAGCGCTGCCGATTCGTTCCTGCTGCCTTTGTACGCAACCTGGTACAAGCCTGCAGAAAGTTCCGTGATCGCCTAGCCAGAGGAGCGTGTTCACCTCGCCGGTGCATCCCTACACGAAGGCGCTTGCGGGAGCCTTTCCGCGGATCGGCGATCGCACCTACCGAGGAAATCCGACTGGGCTGGCTGGCGACCCGCCCGACCCCGAGGACATCCCCAGTGGCTGTGCCTTTCACCCGCGCTGCGCAGAAGCCTTCGGCCCTTGCCCCACGACGATCCCGATCCTCGCCCGGTCGCACGATGGCCGAGCCTCCGCCTGCCTGCTTGTCGAGGGCGCAGGTGCCGGCGCCACGACTTCAGAAGAGGTGTCATCGTGAGCGAGCATCTGCTCGAGGTCGTGGGCGCTGAGGTCACCTTCGTCGGGGCGCAGTCTCTGTTTTCGCGCGGCGGCAGCCTGGCGCGAGCGGTCGACGGCGTGGACCTCACGATCGAGCCCGGCGAGATCCTTGCGCTGGCCGGAGAGTCTGGCTGCGGCAAGACCACACTGGCCCGCACGATCGTGGGTCTGGAAAAACCGCAAGCCGGCATGATCCGTTTCAAGGGCGAACCCATCGGAACGAGCGCCAGAGGATTGACGAAGTATCGACGGCGGGTCCAGCTCGTCTTCCAGGACCCGGCAGGGTGCGCTCAACCCACGTCAGACGATCTACGAGTCAGTCGCCGAGGGTATCCGCATCCACCGGATCGAGGGCAACGAGCAGGAGTTGGTTGCTACCGCGCTTGCCCAAGCTGGCCTGCGCCCGCCGGAACGCTTCTTCCGTCGCTACCCTCATGAGGTCAGCGGCGGCCAGCGCCAGCGCGTGGTGATCGCAGGTGCGCTCGTGCTCCAGCCCGAGGTGCTGATCGCGGATGAGCCGGTTTCGGCGCTCGATGCTTCCGTGCGAGGGGAGATCTTGAAGCTCCTGATGAAGCTGCGCAAGGATCTCGGGCTTGCCATCCTGATCGTGACGCATGACCTGGGCCTGGCCTGGATAGTTGCGGACCGCGTCGCCGTTATGTACCTAGGGCGGATCGTGGAGATCGGTCCCGCCGAAGATGTCCTGACGGCTCCGAAGCACCCGTACACACAGGCTCTCTTGTCCGTGGTCCCCGAAACCATGCATGTCCAACCGATCGTCCTGCAAGGTGAGGCCCCCGATCCCACCAGGATCCCTGACGGGTGCCGATTCCACGCCCGCTGTCCGAAGGTGACCAACGGAGAGACCGATGCGGCTGGGATCACCGCACGTTGCAGAACCGAAGACTTGCGGCTGGAAGAGCTGAGTCCCGGCCATCTTGCCGCCTGCCACCTGGCGGGACGTAACGACTGAACGTGAAGGGGTGACCGCAGAGTTGGGAGTTCGACTTTCAAGTCGGATGTCCGGGCATCGACGCCATCCAATGCACTGAATGAGCTGTCAGGCGTGTACTCATGTGGAAGTAGGCCCCGGCGACGTTGAAGGGAGTCGTAGCGGTCCAGAAGTCCGATTCAGGCCGATTTGGAGCGCGGATTCGCAGTCTTGGACCCCTTCAGTGTGAGAGAGCTGCTGCTGAAGCAAGGCGACCCGAGACGCCCTCGAGACCCGGGTCGGCGAGCTCACAGGGTCGGTCAGGCGACGAACTGGCGGATCTGTCCGGCGTGGTCCGCGTAGTGCTCGACGGCCTCGGCCGTGAACCACTCGACGGCGGAGGGCGGCGGATCGTCGAACCCGGAGAAGGCGGCCCGCGCACGCTGGCGGCCGCGCTCGGCATGGGCCACGGCCTCTTCCCAGCTCCTGGCCCGGCCCTCGGATAGGACCTTGGGCTCCAGGGCCTCGTAGTCGGGCTCCTCGGGCTCGGACCCACTGGCACGGATCTGCTCCATCACGTCGGCGGCGTGTGAGGCCCAGAACCCGCAGTGCCAGACGAGGTCGTGTGTGGACCACCCGGGAACGACGCCTTCGGCGTTCCGCCGGTCTGGCGATACCGATCCGAACGCCTCGGTGAACGACCGCCATGCCTTGTCCTCGCGCTGAAGCATCTCTTCAGACGTCATCGCTTCCTCCTCGATCCGGTCCCATGGGAGTCTACCGGCTGGGACCCGGCAGGACTTGGCCAACTCCGGACGTGCTCCGTCAGGTTCGACCTCATCCGCCCTGGAAGCCGCAGTCTCAGGTGTCGAGTCCAGCAGTTGGCGAAGGGCACGGATTGGCTCCAGGGGAGGTCATCGGGCGACTTCGAGCGTTCCTCCTGCGACCACGTCCTCCATCTCCCCGTCAGTCACTGCATGCGCCATCGGCTCGGGGAGTCCCTCGCCAGTACCGTCGTTTCTCCCCTACCGAGAGCCGATTCAGCTCTCCCGCGCTCTTGCCACAATCCGCTGCAGTTCAGCCTCAACGTCCTCACCCAGCGGCAGGACTTCGTGATCGGCGAGGAGCTGCTCGACCCGTCCACGTGCTTCGTCGAGGATGTCGGGTCTCCCGGCCGAGTCCCAGGCGCCGCGGGAGTCGTGCCAGCCCATGCCCGGTATGAGGAACTCGCCCTCGTGCAGCATGCGCCGCGTCGACTTCTCGGCGAGGAAGTTGCCTCCGGGTCCGACGTTCTCGAGTGCCTGTGACAGCAGATGCTCGTCGTCCACTGCGATGCCCTCGCAGATGCGCATGCAGATGCGGAAGACCTCGCAGTCGATGACCGCCTGTTCGGCGCTCCACACGGTGGTGTTGCCCAAGCTACCGGGATAGCAGAACACATCGGGGCGGGCGAGCAGTACGGGCAACGCGCCGTGGGACTTCTCGTATCCGGACTGTATGCCGGGCACGTAGTGATTGCTGCCGCCGCCGGAACCGAGTGAGGGCAGACCGTAGTACCTCGCCATCTCGATGGACGCGGCGTTCGCTATGCCCTCCGCCCCGCTGCTCCCCAGCATGCCCGATCGTGGGTTCATCGTCGAGGGCGCCGGCGCGTAGATGATTGGCCTGCCGGGCTCGGCCGCTTCGAGCAGGCAGATGCAGCCGACAACGTCGCAGTTGGACTGCAGCACCACTCCCGCGACGCTGCCCGGCGCCGTGGTGCCGGCTACGGGCTGGGGCATGATAGCGACGGGTATGTCCCAGCCTCCCAGGGCAAGGCACGCCTCGGTGCCCTTCTCCTCGATCACCAGGGGCGAGATGGGGGTGAGCAGGCGCGAGATCGGGTGCCGCCGCGCCACCTCGTCGCGTCCGCCGAAGATGACGTCCAGGATCTCGAGCTGGTAGGGGCTCGCGGCGGCGTCTTCGACCGCACCATTGACATGCTTGGAGAACCCGCGTTGTACGTCCACCATGTAGGAGACGTGATCTGCGAGGGTGTCGCCCCGGAGGGGATCGCTCACGACGTTCCAGTAGACGCCGATGTCGTCCAGAGCATCGATCAGCTTCACGCCTTCGACCCAGTCGGCGTGGGTGGGCTCCCGGATCTCGCCCGTCGAATGGTCGACCGTGACTATCCCTTCGCCGTCGGGCAACAGGGTCGGGCGCTCGGCGGGTATCGGGTGGGTCCAACCCGGCCTCCTCGCGCCGAGGGTGAATTCACGCGGCGCCTGCGCGAGCGACTCTTCGACCAGCTTCGCGGGGAAGCGCACGACATGGCTGTCGTCGTCGACTTGGGCTCCGGCATCTCGCAGGATGTCCCTGCCCTGAGCGGTGTCCACGCGCATGCCCGTCGTCGCCAGGACGTGCAGCGTACGCTCGTGGATCTGCCCCCTTTCGTCTTCCGATAGCACTTCGAAAACGGTCCTCACGCGATCCTCCCTTTTGGAGTCCCATGCACTCTGAGTCCTGCTGGATTCACAACACTAGCGGAACCATCGGCCGCGGGGAAAGCGACCGCCGTGACGATCACGCCAAGGAAGGAAGCACTCCCTTCAGGTCGAGCCGGTCGAGTCCCACCGCGACATCGATGAGGTGATCGCCGACCAACGACGTTTGCTCGGCGCCGCCGGCCCGTCGTAGCGCGTCGCTCGCCTCCAGGCCGCAGGTAGATCGGCGTCGGCTCGACGAAGCCGGAACTGCCTCTGACCTAGTGAAACAGCCGGACCGGAAGCAGAGACCCCGTCGACCTCCTAGATCACCTCGTTGACCTGCCGGTGAACCTTGATACCCCATTCCTTGATGCCCTCGAAGAAGATCTCCCGCTCTTCCTTGTCAAGGGTCTCTGCCGGGTACACACCGTCCTTCTTGAGCTGGCCGCGCAGCATCATCAAGGTGGCAACGGACATCGGCACCGAAGTAACGAATGAAACGTCGTTGCTGCCCGCTATCCTGTTGCAGGCCTCTACGATGTTCGGGCTTTCGCTCCACAACTTGTAGTGGAGGTTCTTGCCGTCCTTCTTCCCCTTGACATCAACCGCCAGTTGCAGCCGACTGAAGATCTCCCCGTTCTTGACCATCTCTATGCACTTCTTGGGGGTCAGCGTCTTCGGCAGCAGCTTGTTGAGCAGATCTCTCGGAACGATCTCAACCCCGTTCACGTCGATAGGGTCCCTGTCCGCCAAGCCGAGCCCTTTGATCATGAACTCCCACGTTTCGCTGCCGGGCTCACCCATCTTGAAGTCGCAGTACCCAACGGGCTTGCCGATGAACTGCGGTATGGTGACGGGTTCCTCATGAAGGTGGTAGTAGACGCTTCCCTTCACGTCTAGGGGCGGATGGAAGTAGTACTCCTCCTTGCCCGAGAAGACCTCGCCTGTCTTGTAGTCGCCGTCCTCCCACCAGATGGGCGGAATCGCGCAATCTCCCACGTAGATGGGAACAGACCACAGCCCGACGGGCTCACTGCATTCCAGTATCCCGTAGTCCTTGATGCCGATGTAGTCCACCTCATCCAGTTCATCTGCGGCCTCTCTCGCCATGACATTCACGAGACCCGAGTCACCACCGATAAGGATCAACGCCTTCAGCCCGGTGGCTTCGAACCCAGCCGCATAGTCCAGTTGGTCGACTATGAACCTGTCCTGAGGAGTGTCGTCTCTCGAGCTCACCAAGAGCTCGTCCGACGCCATGTCAAGGTAGTTGCATCCAGCGGCAAGTGCAGCTTCGATGATGTACCTGTTGAGGCTGGTGATCATCACGTTGACTACGACGTCGTAGGCCCCTTCTCTCATCAAGGCCGTCATCGCATCAAGGTCAGACGCATCCAGTTGAACGGTGCTGATCTTCGATGACCCCAGAGCGGCCGCAACCTCGTTCGCCCTTTCGATGTCGAGGTCAGCAAGCATGATCTCGTCTACGTCGTCCGCTTCCGAAAGGACTCCAGCGACGACGTTCCCTTGTGCTCCTGCACCTATGATGATGACCTTCTTCACAGCACCCTCCTTCGGGCTTCGCATGTCACTAGAGGAGAAGCTCTACCTTCCAGCCCACCTTCTACGCCGTGTCGACGGTCAGTCGTCGCTGGGTAGCGATGACCTCGTCGATGTGGCGATCGACGTCGTCGGGCAGCGGCGGCACCTCATGTGTGGCCAGGATCTCCTGCGCCCGTTCGACAGCGTCCTCGATCACCGTGCGGCCCTGAGATGCCGAGAACGTGCCGCGGCGCAAGACGCTCGGCTGCCAGACGTCATGCGCTTGCTGTCGGGTGCTGCGCTGTCCCATGAAGTGCCCGCCCGGTCCCACCGCGCGGATGTCGTCGATGAGGCAGCTGTCTGCGTCCAACGACAACCTCACCCGCCGCAGTTCTTCCTTGACCAGGCCGGCAGCGTCGTTGTGCAGGACGATCGTGGCCAGGCTGGTTGCCTGGGCGCCGTCGAAGCAGCCCAGTCCGACACACGAGTCGGCGCCCACCAGCACATCGAGAAGGACGTCGGCTCCCTCGATGCCATTCTGGTAGTCGGGGGCCTTGGCGTCACCGTCGAAACCTCCGCCCTGGGTGGGCAGGTCGTAGTGCTTCGACATCTCGATGCAGGCCAGTGTCGCGGCTCTGCCCTCGGGCGAGGCGCATATGTAGAGCCCGCTGCGCAGATCGGCGGAGTCCGGCTCCGGCGAGGCGATCAGCGGGCAGCCGGGCGCCGCGAGCTGGAAGATCACGACCGCCGAGAGCAGCTCGGCCATGCACATGACGGTGACCCCGGCCACCGTGATCGGCGCCGTAGTGCCCATCAGGGGCATGGGCATGATGGCGATCGGCACCCCCGCCCGGGCCAACACCATGCTGGCCTCGGTCATGGCCGGATCATGCGACAGCGGAGCGAGCGTGCAGTTGATCTGCGAGAACACGGGTCGTTCGCGGGGCGTTTCTCCTGCGACGGCGGCCATCATGTCGAGCATCGGGGCCGCCAGTTCGGGGGTGCGGATCTCGTCCTGCACGTGCTTGGTGCAGTTGCGCCAAGCGATCGACTGTATCTCGAGATCGCAGGCGACCGGATCGAGATCGCGGGCTGAGATCGTCGGCCAGATGTAGTCGACGTCGGGCAACGCGTCGAACAGGCGGTTGAGGGTTCGCTGATACTCGGCGCTGCCCTCGAATCGCTCTCCCGTGAGGTCGTCTACGACATAGGTCGCGGTGCCGTCGCTGGTGAAGGTCACGCTCCCGTCACCGAGGACGACATCGTGCTTCGGATCCCGAGCCGCGAGGAGAACCTGGTCGGGCACGGTCTCGAGGCAGCGCCCCACGAGCTCACGGGGGATGCGGGCCACGCTGGTGGTCCGGTCTACCGTTGCCCCGCCTGCCTCCAGCAGGTCCAGCGCCTCCGGAACCGGGACCGAAACGCCCACGTCCTCGAGCACGGTGAGCGTGTGCTCATCCAGTATCTCGATCTCTTCGTCGGAAAGCAGGCTGACTTGTGGTCGGGCCATGACTATCAACTCCTTCTTGGGTCGGTGCTCATCTACCTGGCGTCCACCAGCTTCTTGGCGAGTTCGACGGCCTCGATAGCGTCTTCCGCGTAACCGTCCGCGCCGATCTGGTCGGCCCACTCTTGCGTCACCGGGGCTCCGCCGACCAGGATCAGAACGTCGTCGCGCAGGCCGGCTTCCTTGATGGCCTCGATCGTCTTCTGCTGAGCCGGCGTGGTTGTCGTGAGCAGAGCCGAGAGCAGAAGGAGCTGCGGCTTCATCTCGGTGACCTTCTCGACGAACTTCGCCGGTGAGATGTCGTTGCCCAGGTTGGTCACCTGGAAGCCGGCTGCCGAAAGCAACGAGCACACGATCGTCATGCCGATCTCGTGGAGGTCACCCTCGACCGTTCCTGCCACCGCCGTTCCGAGCACCTTCCGATCCTCCGTCGAGGCATCGAAGGCGCGCTGTAGAACTGCGACGGCCGTCTGCATGGCCAAAGCGCCCTGCACCAACTCGGGGAGGAAGAACGTGCCGCAGCCGAAACGCTCTCCGACCTCCTCGATGCCCTTGACGAGACCCTTGTCCAGGATGTCCCCGGGCGACAGGCCCGCGTCGAGTCCTTTCTGGGCCAGCTCGGCGGCGAGATCCTCCTGACCATCGATCACGGACTGTGCCATCTGCTCGAACAGTTCCTCGCCCATTCGGTTCTCCTTCCTCCTCGGAGGTCGACTCGGGCAGGCCCCAACGATCATGATCTTTCCTGCCGCGCGGGGCAAGGTCGATGTCGCGGTGGGACTCGACCGGCTCGACCTGAAGGGGTCCAAAACTACGGTTTCGCCTCAGAACCAGCGCGAATGGGCCTCATTGACCCCCCCACCGGGGTCAGTCACAGAGCCTCAGGTCAGAAGGCGAATCGAGAGTTTCGGACCTGTGGGGAACAGGAATAGGGATTTCGTGCCTGTTCCCTCCGAGATCGCGGTTTCTGTACCCCACAGCCGAGCCGCCGGGTCTGGCCCAGCGTGTCGGCGCATCCTGCGTTGACACCGGTTTCGGTCCTTCGCTTGCGTTCGCCGCAGAGCGTTCTGCCTGGATACGCCTACTCGACGACCCCGAGGAGCTCGGCCACGCGGGTCAGCGCTGACCTCTTGCCTGTCCGCGCCTCGGTTCGGTCGACGAGGGACAGCGCCTCCGCGGCCCCGTTGATGCCGAGCCACGCGAGTGGCTCCGGTTCCCAAAGGCGCCACCGCTGATCGACCCACGGCAGGTGGATGAGGTCGGTGTCCCGCCCCAGGATCAGGTCCCGAAGGGTCCTTCCGGCGAGGTTGGAGTTCACGTTGCCGCCGCCCACGTAGCCGCCCGCCCAGGCCACTCCCAGGTCGCGCCTGAAGCCTGCGGAAGGTCGGTAGTTGCGTGGGTAGCCGATGTAGCCGGTCCAACGATGCGTGATCTTCGCGTCTGCCACCTCGGGGAACAACTCGACGAGCCGATCGCGTATCGCTTCCCACGCCGACTCGAACGGCAACGGGTCCGGAGTGCGGGCCCCGTAGTGATACCGGACGCTGGCTCGTCCGCCGCCGATTGCTATCCGGTCGTCGGTCGTCCGCTGTGCGTAGATGAACAAATGGGGTGCGTCGCCGAACAACGCCGGTCCGCTCCAGCATCCGTTCCAGAACGAAGCCGGGAGCGGCTCGGTCGCGATCATCGCCTCCTCGATCGGCGCGATGAGGCGTTCGTGTCGGCGGAGGCTACCGGTGTAGGCCTCGGTAGCGCGAACGATGACATCTGCCCGCACACGTCCGTGCTCCGTGGAGACCGAACCCTTGTCGATAGAAACGGCCGCGGTTTGCTCGTAGATCTTCACGCCGCGGCTCTCGCAGGCGAGCGCCAACCCGCGGATCAGCTTCCCGGGATTCACCGCGGCCTCGCGAGGGACGAAGAGCGAGCAGACCACGCCGCGAGCACGTACGTGCTCGTCGGTCTCGGTGGCCGAGAGCATCCGGAACTCGTCCTCGCCGAAGCCGAACGAGTGGAGCTCATCCACGGTCCGGCGCAGACGCTCGGCCTGGGTGGGGCCGGTGGCCGCTGTGATGCCGCCTGCCATCCTGTACTCGGCGTCGATGCCTTCGGCCTCGCAGGCCCGTCCTATCTCCACGGTCGCGTCGATCATCGCGCGCTGCATCGCGATGGCGGCATCGCGGCCGTATTCCTCGGCGATCGTTTGGATGGTCGGGCCGTAGAAGGGAGTGCACCAGCCACCGTTCCGGCCCGAAGCACCGAAGCCTACGATGTCCTTCTCCAGGACGACGATGCGGAGCGAGGGGTCTGCCTCGGCGAGGTAGTACGCGGTCCAGAGTCCGGCCATGCCACCGCCCACGATGGCGACGTCCGCATCGGCGTCACCGGGCAGAGGCTCGCGCGGGGTGAGGTCGCCCGCCGTCTCTAGCCAGAGGCTGCGCGTCCGGTAGAAGCCGAGGTCATCCACCTCGTGGCCCTCCTGAGTTCATGGGTTGAGCCTACAGGGTTGCATGGAACGATCGACGCTGATTCGCCCAGTGGAAACCGGGGCGCAAGGTCCCGGGTAGCGGGCATCGCGAGCTGCCAGCGGGATCGCCTCATCCCCGAGGCACCCCTTCAGGACCGAGTCAGCTGGCTGGGTCCGGACGAGAAGGGCTGGCCCGGATCGGCTCGTCACCTTTGCCTCAGGTGGGTGATGAGTTGCCTGGTTTCCCGGAGGCGGCGCTCAAGACATGGCAGGCTGCCGAGTGTCCGGAGGTGATCTCTTCCAGCGCCAGGTCCTGTGTCCTGCATCGCTCTTCGATACCGAGTTCGGCAGCCTTCCCGGACGCGACGATCTGACACCGGGGATTGAACCTGCAGCCGCCCGGTATCCGCGTCGGGTCCGGAGGTTCACCGCGGAGGATGATCTGTTCCAATCCTTCCGAGTCCGACACGACCGACAGCAGGGCCTGCGTGTAGGGATGTTGCGGATCCTTCAAGATCTGCCTGGCCGGCCCGATCTCGACTATCCGTCCCAGGTACATCACCGCGACGCGATCGGCGATCATCCAAGCGAGCCCGAGATCATGGGTGACCACTAGGATCGCCAGCCCGAGCTCGTCACGGAGCTTCAAGAGGAGTTTGAGGATCTCCCCGCGCACGGAAGCGTCCAGGGCGGAGACGGGCTCGTCCGCCACGAGCAGCTCGGGTTGCAACGCAAGCGCCCCAGCGATGATCACGCGCTGGCGCTGGCCGCCCGATACCTCGTGCGGGTAGCGCATGAAGAAACGCTCGGGAGGGCGCAGGCCGGCCTGTGACAGCGCCTGGGCAACCAGCCGTTCCTCGTCGCCGGCAACCTTGTGGATGCGCAGCCCTTTGGCCACGGATTCATAGACGGTTTGGCGCGGGTTGAGCGCCCCCGATGGATCCTGGAAGATCATCTGCACCTTCCGCCGGTACCCGCGCAACTTCCTAGTCGAGGATCCGATCGGCTCTCCCTCGAATCGGATCTCCCCTTGAGCGGGGCGTTCGAGGCCCAACACCGTCCGGGCAAGGGTCGTCTTGCCGCAACCCGATTCTCCGGCAAGAGCGAGGATCTCACCCGGCCTGATATCGAGGCTGACGCCGTCGACCGCGCGCGCGTACCGCGACTTGCCGCCCTGCAAGCCGGAAAGCAGGCCGGCCTGGGCAGCGAAGACGACCTTCAGATCCCGCACTTCGAGCAGACTTTCGGTCCTGGTCCCGCCGGGCGCCTGCGTCATGCATCGCTCCTATCTCTGACGAGCAGGCATGCCGCCCGCCTTCCCTCACCCGCGGGGTACAGATCGGGTACCGTTGTATCGCATCCTTCGAACCTTTCCGCGCAGCGCGGATGGAACGGGCACCCACTTGGGATGTCGGCCGGATCGGGAGGGTCGCCCCCGAGACCGGTGGGCGCTAAGCGGTATCGATCGTCGCCGATGTCGGGGAAGGCTCCCGCCAGCGCTTTCGTGTAGGGATGCTCGGGCGTCTCGAAGACGGCCTTGGCCCTACCCTGCTCGACGATCTTCCCCGCATACATGATCGCGATGCGGTCGCAGACGTCCACCAGCACCGACAGATCGTGGGTGATGAAGATCATCGAAAGGCCGAGGTCGGCCTGCAGCTTCTTGAGGAGACGTAGGACCTGCGCCTGCACCATGACATCAAGAGCGGTAGTGGGTTCGTCCGCGATCACGATCTTGGGATCGCAGGCAAGCGCCATCGCTATCATCACGCGCTGCTTCATCCCGCCTGAAAGCTGATGCGGGTAATCGCCGACTCGCCCCTCCGTGAGTCCCACTTGCTCGAACAGCTTCGTGACGCGCGCTTGGGCCTCCTTCTCCTTACCCGGATTGTGCGTGATGTACGCCTCGGCGACCTGTCGGCCCACGCGCTGGACCGGATTCAGGCTGTGCATCGCGCCCTGGAAGATGATGGAAGCGTCCTTCCAGCGAACCGCCCGCAGGCGGCCCACCTTCATCTTGAGCACGTCCTCGCCGTCGAGCAGTACTTCACCGCCGATATCGGTGCCATCGGGGAGCATCCGCAGGATGGCGCCCGCGATCGTCGACTTGCCACAGCCGGACTCACCGGCGAGTCCGACCACCTCGCCACGGTTAACGTCGAGATCGACGCCGCGGACTGCGGGAAGACCGCCTCCTCGCGTCTGATAGGTCACGGTGAGGTCGCGCAGAGAGAGGACGCTCATCGCTTCCTCAGTCTCGGGTTCAGGATCTCATCGAGCGCGTAGCCGCACATCGCGAAACCCAGGACCGTCAGCGTGATCCCAGCTCCCGGGAAGAACAGCCACCACCACGCCCCGAGCGAGGAGGCGCCGGCGTTGAAGCCCCTCTCGAGCATCTGACCCCAGGAAACGCGAGTCGGGTCTCCGAGTCCGATGATGGAGAGCGTCGTCTCGGACAGGATCGCGAGAGCGACGAGAAGGATAGTGTTCGCGAAGATAATCGGGAAGACGTTAGGCAGGATGTCGCGAGTGATGATGTGCCAGTTGCTCGCGCCGAGCGCCCTCGCGCGCTCAACGTAATTCCTGTTGCGCACCGACAATGTCTGCGAGCGCACCAGCCGGGCGGATGACGCCCACGACGTAATGGCGATCACCAGAATGATGTTAAGCAGCGACGGTCCCAGCACCGAAGCCATGGCGATCGCAAGGGCTATCCACGGGATGACCAGGAACCAATTGGTGATCCCGTTCATGAACGTGTCGGTGTGCCCGCCGAAGAAGCCCCCGGAGATGCCGACGACCGCGCCGACCGCCATGGCGATGACCGTTGCAGTCAGCCCTATCAGCAGAGAGATGCGGGCCCCCCACACCCACTGCGCGAAGATGCTGCGGCCGAACCCGTCGGTACCCATCGGGTACCTCATGCTGAACTTCGTGTCGCAGGCAATCTTCGTCGATCCGCCTTCTTGTGAAACTTCGTGGCATGTCGAGGGAATCGCTTCACGCAGCGGTGGCATCAGCTTGTTGATGCTGCTACCGGACGTGATCTCCGTCTGCTTATGCGGGACGATCAGAGGTGCACATACCGCGATGGCGATGAAGATGCAAAGCATCACCAAGCCGGCTATGCCGATCTTGTTCTCTCGGAACGTGTTCCAGGATTCCCTCAGAGACCGGCGGCGGCGATCCCACGCGATCCGGCGCGGACTCTTGGGCGGCGCCGCAGGCGGGGGACTGCCTCTCAACATCAAAGAGCTATCGAGTGGCTCGTTCGGGATCAGGGACACCTAGACCTCCCTCACGCGCGGGTCCAGGTATACGTACAAGAGGTCGGCGATGAAGTTGGCGAAGATGACCGCAGCGCTCGTCAGCAAGAAGACACCTTGGATCACAGGGAAATCGTTTGCATTGATGGCCTCCACGGTAAACGCCCCGAGGCCCGGATAGGAGAAGACGTACTCGACGACGATCGCGCCGCCCAAGATGTAGCCGAAGTTCAACACGACGAGAGTCACGATCGGCAGCAGCGCGTTCGGCACCGCGTGATGGCGCCTGACGTTCTTATCCAGCAAGCCCTTCGCCCGCGCAGTCCCTACGAAATCCTCGTTGATCGTCTCGAGGAGTGAGGCGCGCATGATGATCGAGTATTCGCCGATGTAGCCGAGGGTCAAGGTGAGGCACGGCAGGAACAGGTGATTGAGGATGTCCACGAATTGCGGGATTGCCCCGGCGGGAGGCGGGGCTGACTGAGCTTGCCCGGCAGGAAAGACGTGAAGCGTGACCGCGAAGAAGGTAAGCAGCATCATCCCGAGCCAGCCTTCGGGCATGGAGTACAAGGTTAGGGACACTCCAAGCGAGCCGACGTCGAACGTCCCCCCCCGCCGCCAGGCGCCCTTGATGCCAACGATGATGCCGAGTCCGGTGGCCAAGACTGTAGATGTACCGACTAGCAAGAGGGTCCACCAGACCCGGGTAGCGATGGCCTCGCTGACGGGCCGTGCGGTTATGTAGGACGTGCCTAGGTTGCCGGTGACCGTGTTCTCGACGTAGAGCACAAACTGGTTCGGGAAAACGGGCTGGTCCAACCCGAATTCCACTCGCAGCTTCTGAGTGTCTTCGAGGCTGAGTTTCAGGCTCCTGGCCACCGACTTCGCGGGATCCCCTGGGAGAACGCGGAACAGGAAGAAGTTGACGGCCAGAACGAACAGCAGGGTGAGGAACGCCTGGAAGAACTTCTTGAGTATGTACTTCCAGGCACCCATGCGCCGACCTTGTCTTCCGTCGGCCTAAGCGACGTCTTCGTCGCTTAGGCGCGACTTGACCAGCATCACCGCGCCGATGATGGCGAGGATTAGCACGACTATTACGATCCAGACGACCGGGGACAGGCCACTCGACTTCGAGGTGGTGGGTGCCTGCGCGCCACCGGCAGTGGCCAGGGGCTTGATGTTGATGTAAGACCACGGCCCGTCGGAATAGATCAACGGACCGTTCGGTTCGGGACTGGGCAGGAACCCGGTGAACCTGTCGTTCCGGTAGGCCTGCAGGTCGTTCTCGTAGATGAGGAACACCTCGGGGACCTGGTCGTAGACGATCTTCTGCATCTGGTCGACGATCGGAGCTCGCTCTTCCTCCGTCATGGCAGCGCGCTGCTCGAGGTAGAGCTTGTCGTATTCCGGGTTGGAGTAGCAGCCGTCGCTCCAGTTGTCGCACTGGTCGGTCGTGAAGATAGACAGCATGAAGTCAGGATCGGGCCTGCCCGACCAGCCCCATATATAGCCGTCGTAATCGTGCGCATACCACAGGTCCAAAGCCTTGTTCTCGGTCACCGGCCGGAGCGTCACTGCCATGCCGATGTCCTTGAGCCACGACTTGATGAACTCGCCCAGATCGGACGAGTAGGGGTCGGTGGTCAGCACGAGGAACGTGAACGTCAAGGGAAGGCCGGTCTTCGGATCCTCGCGGATACCGTCTCCGTTGGTGTCCTTGTACCCGGCCTGGTCGAGCATCTGGTTGGCGAGTTGAGGGTTGTAGTCCTGGGTGGTGTCGCCATTGGCGGCGGGATCCCAGAACCAGCGGTCCTGGGGGCTCAGCATGGTGGAGCCGACAGACCCGCTCCCCTGGAGCACATTGTCTACGAGCGCCTGCTTGTCGATCGCCTTGGCGATCGCGATGCGGACGGTCGGGTCGAGCAGGGCGGGGTTGTTGGTCGGCGTCTCCCCGCCGAAGCCCTTGTAGTGGGATCCCAGGCTCGGTTGCCACAGGCCGAACGCCAGGTTTGCGTTGGTGGTCGAGCCGGCCTCCCATGTCGTTACGTTCGCGATGCCGTCGAGAGTGGGGAGCAGGCTGGCCTTGATCCCTTCGGCAAAGTCGATCTCGCCCGTCTTCAGAGCCAGAACCATCGCCTCCTGGTTGTCGTACACGCGGAAGACGACTTCATCGATGGTCGGTGTTCCGCCCCAATAGTCGGGGTTCTTCTCCAGGCGCCAGTACTGCCCTTCCTTCCACTCGACCAGGTGGAACGGCCCGGTGCCGACAGCCGGAACGTTCCGGAAATGCTCGGCCGCCTTCCAGTCGCCCGTGTACTTGCTCCAGATGTGCTCCGGAAGGATCGGCACCCCGGCCGGCGCGAGGGGCGCGAGGGTCGGCTTCTTCGTCTTCCAGATGAACGTCTGATCGTCGGGGGCGGTGAAGGTCGGCTCTGTTTCCTTGCCCAAATAGGCGATGTACTCGTTCGGCGGTGTCTTCAAGATGAAGTTGAAAGTGAACGCGATGTCGTGTGCGGTGAGAGGAACTCCGTCGCTCCACTTGACCCCGTCGCGGATCTTGAAGGTCCACACGGTGTTGTTCTCGTTGTGGGTCCACGATTCAGCGAGTCCGGGAGCCGCGGCGAGGGTCTTCTGGTCGAAGGACAGGAGCAAGTCGTAGTTCATGGAGAGGGTCTCGCGGTCGGACAGGCCGCTCGCTCCGAACGGGCTTATGTTCAACATGTCTTGCGTGACCCCGACCGTGAAGATGAGCTTGTCCGTCGACGGCGCAGGTGTTTGCCCTTGGGCCGACCCGGCTGCCGGTATCCACGAAAGGACCGCGAGGGTCACCAGCAGTCCGAACGCTCGTATCGATCTGGCTTTCATATGGTGCCCCCTTCGTAGTCGCGAGCTTATCCGACGCCGAAGTCTTATTCCTCCAGGCCGGGAGAGTCAAATCCGCGCGGTGATGCGGATGCGTTCCACCCACCGCAGCTACTCCGGGCAGGAAAGGGGCACGTAGGCTCACCACTTCTAACGGAGGTGAGGTACGTGCCCGTGGTCAGCGTAACGGTAGAGATGCAGGTGGAGTTCCCCGAAGGTCCCGGGGTCATCGAGCCCATCGAGGTGGAGAGGGCTGTTCGGACTGAAGGTCAGCGAGCGGCCCGAGAGCTGTTCGTGAAGGTTCTCGGCCAGATCGAGCAGGTAGTCCTTCAAGGAACGACCGCGCCCAAACAGCGTCGAGAGTCCCGCTGGGTGTCCACGACCTTTGGGAGGGTGCGGATCAGTCGCTATCGAGTCGCTGATCCATCCTGCCCCCACCCGCTTGATGGACTGATGCGTATCGGCAAGGCCGAAGCATCGATCGGACTGCGAGAGGCGATCTGTGACCTGGCGCTTCGCATGCCCTACCGCCAGGTTGCTGCGGTCGCATCAGCCCACACCGACCAGGTGATCTCTCACCAGAGCGCCTGGAGGGTGCTTCGGGCTGAAGGCGCGCGAGTGCGGAATGAAGAGGGTGAACTGGTCGAAGCGATCTTCGCAGGCGGCCTGGCGCCCGAGGAACCCGAGAACATCCCTGAGCTGGTGGTTCTAGAGGCTGATGGAACATTCCTGCGCTCCCAGGGCGAAGTGCTGGACCGCTTCGAGGTCAAGACCGGCGTTGCCTACACCGGAAAGGTCTTCGCCGGCGGCAAGGCGCACAAGAGGTGGCGACTGGAGAACAAGCACTGCTACGCGACCACCGCTTCATCCGATGCATTCGGCATGGGCTTTGCCGCAGGAGGCTTCACCCGGCTCGGGCTGCACAAGGTCCCCAACGTGTTGTGCGCCCATGACGGCCTCGACTCTTACGGAGCAACCTTCGCCGACTGGTTCCCTCATGCTCACCATCAGATCGATCACTTCCACGTGGCCAAACGAATCTGGACGCTCGTGGGCGCTGATGGACAGCTCTTCGATCGGTTGCGCGGATGGGCCTTCGCCGATCCACTGGGCCTTGCTCGCGCACTTCGCTCAGGCATGGACGGGATCCGACCTGACTTGGCCGAAGAAACCGCGACCTACCTCGAGCATGTGGGTCCCGACCTCCACGGCATCAACAAGATCCCGAGGCACCTTCGGCAAGGACGCATGTACATCGTCGGCTCGGGTGCGGTCGAGAAGCACCAGGACATCCTGGTCAACCGGCGGATGAAACATCGCGGGATGAGCTGGTCCAAGAAGGGTGCTGACGCTCTGCTGGCACTGCAGGCCCGCCGGTTCTCAAACGAGTGGAAAGAGCTCTGGGAGGTGAAAGCGGCCTAGATCAGATCCATCTCCGACGGTCCCTTCGTGCTTACCGGCAGCTGCGGGTTGCACCGAAGAGACCGGAAGAGGAAGCTCACAACGAGTCACGTGCTCCTCGGCTCGGGTCAACTGCGGAAATTGGAACGCTTAGCGAGCCATGCACCTTTCGCGAACGGGTCAGCGCTCCAGTCGTGACAGGTCACCTGGAGGACGCGTGTCTCGGGCACGAACTGCTGGAGCGCTTGCTCGATCTCGGCTGCATCGTGAGGGTCCTTCAGCGCCTGCATCCCGTCGAAGCACGCGACGATCTCCGCCCCCGCTCCGGCGGGCCGCATCCCCATCGCCGCCTGGATCGGCAGTCCCCATGACGTCGCGAATGTGCCGACGCCGAACCCTTCGGTGACGGCCATGATCTTCGTCGAGCGCCCCACGTGCCCGCGTCGCGTGGCCCCCGCCTTCACCTCATCCAACGGCGGATCGAAAGCCACGTCACCCAAGCAGTTCAAAGGCAGTGCCACGACAGCTGCCGAAGCGCTCCACGAGCGCCCGTCGGTCGAGGAGACGATCACCCGATCACCATCCTGCCGCAGGCCCGCCACCTCGACACCCGTGATCACCTCGCCTCGGATGTCGCCGCGGATCGCCTGCACGAGAGTGTCGGTACCGTCCGTGAACGTCTCGCCCACTTCCTCGAAGGTGCTTTCGAGCCCGTATCCGGTGAACGCGACGTCGCCCAGCAGCCCCATCAACGAGAGCTCGTCCGGGCTCCCGCCAGCCATCGTCGCGAACCACGACCGGAGCTGATCGGCGGTCTCCCGAGGCACCTCGAGCCCATCGATCCACGTTGAGGCGTTGATGTCCAGGTGCGCCAGGAACGGCTGCCCTGACTCCACCGCCACCTGCACGTCGGACACGCCTCGGGCGATGGCCTCCTGCGCGGGTGCGAACAGATCGGCGAATACCTCGGTCGGCGTCACGCCCTCGACGCGTCCCTGCGTAGAGACGGCGATGGTTCGCTGCATCTGCATCGTTTCGCTCACGGCCACGCCGTAGCGAGCGATCTCTGCCGCGATCGTAGGCTGATGCCTGCGAGAGAACCAGGTGCCGCCCATCTCGGCCAGCACGGTGCGGCCCGGCTCTGCGGCGGGGAGCTGCCGGGTCCATGTCCGGCCTCCGAGTCGGTCTCGGGCCTCGAGCAGGACGATCCGTCGTCCCCGTTCGCCGAGGTCGCGTGCGGCCGTCAGTCCGGCGAATCCACCGCCGAGGACCAGGACTTCCGGCTCATCCGATAGCTCCATCAGCCGATGGTATCCCACCCCGCTTCTGGCGGTAGTACGCAGTTCCTGCCCGCGGCAACGGGTCCCGAGGAGCCGGGGGGAAGCCTAGGCTTCGTCCTCGTCGCTCTTGCGGCGCAGTCGGCCGAGCACATGGAGCCTTCCGCTCGATTTCCTTTCCGCACCTGGGTTTCTATAGACTTGAGCCCCGACTCAGGGAGGAGTACACGCATGGCAGAGGAAGAGGGTTTCAGGAACGCATTCCAGGATGCCGAGGAGGCACGAGGAGGCGAGTTCGTACCCGGCGGTGGCTGGTACTGGACCGAGCGCTTCGCCGATGATCCCGACGGCACCAAGGGATACGCGGCCACACGCGACGACGTTTCCGTATGGAACGTCTCCCCGCTGATCAAGTGGAAGTTCACCGGGCCCGACGCAGCGAAGGCAGTCGACCGGGTCGGCACCAACAAGGCGGAGGACCTCAAGGTCGGCGGTGTGCGCTACTCACTGTTCCTGGACGATGATGGCTCCGTTATCGACGAGGGCACGGTCTACCGCGTCGCGGACGACACGCTGTACTTCATGCTGAACACCGACGGTGATGAGTTCGGTGACGAGATCAAGCGCCGTATCGCCGGTTTGGATGTGGAGCTGTCGAACCCCTCACGCACTATGCCGAACCTCGCGATTCAGGGTCCGAATGCCAACGCGGTAGTCAAGTCGCTGACGAACGCACCGGTGGATGATCTGCGGTACTTCAACTTCTTCACTGAGCCGGTGGATTTCGCGGGAACGAAGGTACTGCTCACCCGCACGGGCTACTCAGGTGAGAAGGGCTACGAGATCTTCCTGACGGACCACACCGCGGCTAGCAGCGTGTACGACGCCGTGGTGGACGCAGGCGCTTACCCGATTGGCGAAGACTCGGTGCTCTTGTACCGCGTTGAGGCAGGTCTGGTGATGGCGGCCGTCGACTACGCGTCGGAGGCCAACCCGAAGACCAACCCGTACGACATCGGCCTGGGTCACGCGATCAAGATGGACCACGCCTTCGTGGGCAAGGACGCCATCGCAGCCGAGGCAGCCAACCCGACGAACCGCTACGTCACCCTGACGCTTGAGGGCGACCAGGAGTCGGAGTACGGCGCCGAGGTGAAGAAGGACGGCAAGGTCGTCGGCCTTGCTCCCTCGCCGACCGTCAGCCCCAAGTTCGGCGCCATCACCTTGGCGACCGTTCCCGCGGAGCTTGCGGAGACGGGGACCGAGTTGGAGGTCGATGGCCGCAAGGCGACCGTCAACCCGACGCCGCTGTACGACACCAAGAAGGAGCGCCCCCGCTCGTAGCCGAGCGAGGTCGCGAGGATGGAGCAGATCTAGGCCGCTTTCACCTCCCGCAGTTCGTTCCACTCGCGGGAGAACCGGCGGGCCTGCAGCGCCAGCAGCGCATCAGCACCCTTCTTCGACCAGCGCATGCCTCGGTGTTTCATGCTGCGGTAGGTGGAACGCATCCGTGAAGACCTACAACGGTGCCATCTCGGTGGATGTGAACAACGAAGACCTCGAGACCGCGTGGGAGCGCGCGGAGTTGAAGGGTAAGTCCACCGGGATCCTGAGCTCCGTGTTCCTGACCGACGCCACGCCTGGCGTGTGGGCTGCCCACACCGCGGACCGCTACAACTACACCGATATCGCGATGGCCGAGGCCAGGCGGGGAGTCGAGGTCCTACTGGGGGCGGGGGAGCACAACTTCCTACCCAACGGGGCCGACGGAACCGGTGGAGTGGATCTGGTTGCGGAGATGCAAGCGAGCGGCTACGAGGTGGTCCACAAGGACTCCGAACTGGTCGCCGCACCGGCGAGCTACAACAAGCTGGCGGGGTTCTTCGGCGGCGCGGCGATGACCTACTCACTTAACCGTCCCATCAAGGAAGGCCTCACAGAGCCGACGCTGGCCCAGATGACGTCCAAAGCGATCGAAGTGCTGAACCGTGATCCGGAAGGGTTCTTCCTGGTCGTGGAGGGGGCCGGCATCGACTGGCTCGGACACAAGCTCGACGCTGCCGGAGTAGCCGCCGATGTAGCAGCGTTCGACGCTGCCACCAACGTGGCCTGGCAGTTCGCGAAAACCAGCGGCAACACGTTGGTCATCGCGACGGCCGATCACGAGACCGGCGGTCTGAAGCTGCCGTCCAGATTGGCAAGTGTCAACGTGTCGTTCCTTCGCGGAGTGCGGGCTACCACAGGCATCATCTGGAACGACATCCAGGCTGGCTCCGCGATCACCAAGTCCCTGCAGACCTATGCCGGCATCACGCCCACCGAGGCTGAGATCAGGTTGATCGAATCATGTGACAGCGGATTGGGGGTCGCAGATGTCCTCAATCTCCGCGCCGGGGTGAGTTGGGGTTGGGGACCGTGTGAGGGCGGGCACCACACCGCCACGAAGGTTCCCGTGTATTCGTTCGGGCCGGGGGCCGCCACGTTCGACGGCACCTCGTTGGACAACACCGACATAGGCAGATACCTCCTGAGTGCCCTCAGCCGCTAGTCGGCATGTACCGATCCGTTGGCCACATCATGGGAGCCGCGGGGTGAACGGACGAGATGCAGGCCCGGCTCTAGCTCGGCGCGAGGTGCTCGGCAGGGCAGCGGTCGGGCAAGAGCGCCAACGGCTGTGGCAGCGTTGGCGCGAACTTGACGAGAACCTGGACGGCTACGCCGCGAGGCGCCCGCAAGAGACCGCGGTCGTCGTCCTCGAGCCGAGGATGTCGGAGGCTTGAGATAGCGGATGACCCACCTTCTATAGGGCGCATCCAGCAATAGGGCGCAGGATGGCGCTGCCCCGATCGCGGCGCGAGGTGCTCGTTGTCCGGTGACGACCCGGACTGAGGACTAGCATCGGTCCATGGACAGGTTCGAGGCAGCAGTTTCGGGGAGCACTCTGCTCATACCATGAACGGCAGATCGCGATCCTGCTCGATGCGGCGCCCGACCTGCTGAGGAAGTCCGTGATGGGGAAGTGCTCATCGTCGGGCAGTTCGCGTAGGTTCCGGACCTCGATGTAGCCCTTCCACATGGTGTCGGTCATGGAACCCCTAGTCCTACCCGAGGTGCTTGGCGAAGAAGTCCAGAACCTGGCCGATCTGGTTCGCCGTTTCCTCGGACTCATTGGAATGGTGACCCGTGCCGAACCGATACAGCGTGAGATCTCCGCCCGCACCTTCGAACGCCTCGCACCAACGAAGGACCTGTCCGATCGTGCAACGGATGTCGTTGTCCCCGGCGATGATGAGCACCGGCGCCCTCACAGCCTCGACATACGTCAGCGGGTTGGTCTGTGCGTACACCTCCGGGACCTCGTCGGGGCTGCCGCCCATCCAGGCTCGGTCGATGTCCCGCAACTCTGGCGAACACTCCCAGTGAGCCGAAACAAGCTCCGCCGCGGGAACGCCCGAGAACACCGCACGCCAGTTCCGCTCCGGATGCCGACCCGCCATGTAGAGCCCCATGAAGCCGCCCCACGACCACCCGGAGAACGCCAGGCGATCCGGGTCCGCGATCCCTGAGGCGATCGCTGCATCGAGAACGGCCAGGATGTCCTCGGTCTGACGGTCCCCCTCCTCCCCGGGGTTATCGCGCGTCTTGTCCCGGAACTCGGTGCCATACCCGTCCGAGCCGCGATAGTTGGTCGTCACGACGGCATAGCCAGCATCAGCGTAGGCCGCCCATTCGGTGTCGTATCGATCGGCATCCTCGTCCCCCGTTGGGCCACCGTGGCTGTAGACCACCGTGGGAAAGGGGCCATCACCGTCAGGCAGCATGACGAATCCTTGGATCCGGTCGCCCGCACCGTTCATCGCAAAGATCGAGGTGATCGGTCGCCCTGGGGGTTGGGCGGGTTCCAGCGCTGCGATGACTCGCTCCCCACTCGGATCGACCGTCTGCGATAGCATGATTCCCGAACTGTGTTGTAGCCACACAGCCCCGTCTGGCCGCACGGCCGCCTCGGTGATCTCGCCTCCTGGATCAGCGACAACCGACTGCTCACCGGAGGCGAGGTCCACGCGCAACAGACGAGTGACCATCTCATGGCGAACGAGCACGAGCACCGCCGAGGCATCCGGCCACCAGTCCACGATCCACGCCTCTCCGGGGGCGGACACCGGCAGATCTCGCATCTGGCCCGTCTGTGGTTCCCAGATGGCGGGGCGCGTCCAACCCGAGCGGTCGTGGGTTACCGCCAGGCGTTGATCGCCTGGCGTCGGGGACCAGGCAGTTGGCTGGAAGCCGAACGGGGGTTCGTGGAGGTCGGCCACTGTGGTCAGCGAGCCCGAATCGATAACGCGGATGCCCAGAGCGAACAGGTCGCCGCCCTCCGAATGCCGGATGGACAGCATCGATGCGTCCGCAGAAAGGCCGCCCGTCCCGATGATCTCGTGGCCGATCCTGCAGTAGTCCCGGCTTGTGAAGGCGGTTACCGCGACCCCGCCATCGCGCTGGACGTAGACCCGGTAGTCGTGATCACCATGCGAGATACCAATGGCCTCGCCGTTGACAACCTGGTCGATCCCGTCGCTCCATCCGTCGGCGACATCAGGCATCAAGCGCCGGGGCTCGCCACCAGCCCACGGCGTGGCCATCCACGCACCTTGCTCGTTGCCGGTGTCGTCCAGCCACCACACGACCTCAGTTCCATCCGGCCGCATACGGGCATCGGTCACCCCGACGGGGGTATCGGTCACCTGGCGCCGTTCTCCCGTCGACAGATCGATCGTCCAGGCCTGGCGGATACCTGAGGCACTCGAGATCACGACTGCACGTTCGGGGCGCTCAG
>Ga0315281_10002069_pt1 | contig 29835 bp, 28 predicted proteins | sample YL17G07_0_MG_FD_204540 | JGI IMG/M metagenome (GOLD analysis project Ga0315281, IMG submission 204540) | Sediment microbial communities from Yellowstone Lake, YNP, Wyoming, USA - YL17G07_0 | ecosystem: Environmental > Aquatic > Freshwater > Lake > Sediment | place: USA: Wyoming | collected...
ATTACGACACAGTCTCCTTGTCCGCCCGTCCAGCCCTGTATCGACGATAACGGGCGGGTAAACCCGCCCCTACGAAAGTCAAAAAGTAGATTGCGACACAGTCTCTTCGCGGGAATGACATGTCTTTTATGAAAAAAGCCTACCTGCACACCTTCGGCTGTAAGGTCAATCAATACGAAACGCAGCTTTTTCGCGAAACCCTGACTCGAGACGGGTATGTCTTCTCCGATAACGCGAATGATGCCGATATCATTTTCGTAAACACATGTACCGTAACCGGCGAGGCCGACCGGCAATGCCGCCAGCTGCTGCGCCGGTTATTGAAAAAGAATGCGACGGCACGGATACTTGTGTCGGGATGCTATGCCGTCAGGGATAAAGAAGAACTCCGCAGGATCTCCGACAGGATCGAAATAGTTACCGCCCGGAAATCCGATGATGCATCTTCTGCGGCAATCTCCGAATTCAGCGGACATTCGCGGGCGTTCATCAAGATACAGGATGGTTGTGACGCCTTCTGCTCCTATTGTATCGTGCCTCACGTTCGTCCGGTCTTATGGAGCCGGCCGGTGCCGGAGATAGTTGCGGAGATTTCAAGTCTCGCGGCCAAAGGATATGCCGAGATGGTTCTTTCCGGCATACGGCTTGGCAAGTATGTCGGCGGCCTACCCGCTCTACTGCGGACGCTCCTGGTGCTCCCCGGAAATTTCCGGCTGCGGTTGTCCTCGCTTGAAATCAATGAAGCGGGAGACGATCTCGTCGAACTTATGGCGTCAGAGCCGGACAGGATATGCGCGCATCTGCACGTGCCGCTGCAATCCGGTTCGGATACCGTTCTTAAGCGCATGAACCGTCCGTATTCGTCCGCGCAGTTTGCGGCGCGGCTTGACCGGATACGGGCAGTATTGCCGGCTGCCGGCATCTCGACCGACGTTATCGTGGGTTTTCCCGGCGAGACCGACCTGGAATTCGATGCCACACGCGGTTTTATAGAGGAAAACAGCTTTAGCCGTCTCCATGTCTTCGCATTTTCTCCCCGCAGCGGAACGCCTGCCGCCGGCATGCCGGAACGGCCTTCGCCGCATACGGTCAGCGAACGTTCACTGGTATTACGGGATATTGACGCCCGCCTCCAGGAAAAGTTCTGGCGCCGCTGGATCGGCACATGCCGGCCGGCAGTCAGGGAAGGAAGCGGCCAAACCCTCCTGACCGACAATTATATCCGTCTCGAAACGGACGCGGATTCGTCCGGGATATCGCCCTCCATTATGACCGTGAAAATCATAGAAAAAAATGGGAAACCCTGGGCAATTAAAACATTGTAAAATAGAAATGCAATTGCTATAATGCAGACATGATAAAGAGATTATTTTCTAACAAACTAAACCATTATTTAAAGCTGTTCCCCGTTGTTTCAGTTGTCGGGCCACGACAAGCGGGCAAGACAACCTTCATTAAAAATGAATTGCCTTCATGGAAATATTTTGATCTGGAAAAACCTTCCGATTTCCGCAGGATTGAATCCGACATAGAGTATTTTTTCAAGGAATACGGCGATAAATGTATAATTGACGAAGCGCAGGGCATGCCTGCGCTATTTCCTTTTCTGCGCAGTTTTGTGGACATTAACCGCAGTAAGAAAGGACGCATAGTTCTTTTGGGTTCAATAAACCCGCTGCTAATGAAAAATATATCCGAGTCGCTCTCCGGAAGAATTGGATTTATAGAAATACCGACTTTATTGTTTTCAGAAATAAGCGAAACGGTGAAACTGAATTTAGAGAATTTCTGGCTTAAGGGCGGATACCCGGAGCCTGTTAAATGGAAAATAGGCGATCACCTTGTATGGCGGGAAAATTATATCAAGACATTCACGGAAAGGGATGTATTCCGGTATCACCGGATAGATATAACGGCACAAAAGCAAATTCAATTATTGACGATGATTGCTCATACCCACGGCAAGCTCTGGAATGCATCCCAGATTTCTTCGGCTTTCGGAATGAGCTATCACACGATTAACAGCTATATTGATATACTTGAAAAATACTTCATCGTCCGCCGTCTTTTGCCCTACTATGCGAATGTCGGCAAAAGGCTTACGAAGCATCCGAAAATCTATTTCAGGGATACCGGCATACTGCATTATCTTCTTGGCATAGATTCATTGGAGTTACTCAGAACATCTCCCTATCGCGGTTTCAGTTTTGAGGGTATAGTAATAGAAAATATAATACAAAATCTTAATGCAATGCCAAATGCCCGTAATGAATATTATTTTTACCGCACTGCACAGGGGGACGAGATTGACCTTTTAGTCAAAACCGGCAGTAAGCTTACCGCCTTTGAGATTAAAACATCATCTTCCGTGGGCATCAGGGATTTATCAGGCTTTCAACGCTGTATGCATCACCTCAAGATTGAGAAGGGCATTGTAATTTACCTGGGCAAAGAGGACTTCTCCTTAACGTCAAACATAGAAGTAAAATCCGCATGGAAATATTTGCCGAACCCGGACGTTTTTTAGGACGTCCCTCTTTAGCGTATAGAAGTAACCCTTGTCATTGCGAGGAGCGAAGCGACGCGGCAATCTCGTTTTTGTCGTAGGCAAGATCGAGATTGCTTCGCTGCGCTCGCAATGACAATCATATAATTTCTAAAAATACTACCCATAATGACAGGTAGTATATATTTATTTAGTAATACAATATATACTTGACATACCAATATAGATATGGTACACTCTTATTGAAAAGGAGGATATTGTTATGATAACAACAATTATGACGACCAAAGGGCAGATAGTTATTCCGTCAAGGATACGCAGGCATATGAACATCAAGAAGGGTTCAAAGCTTTATGTCGAGGAAGAGGGGGGCAAGATTGTTGTTAAGCCTATGAATAATGAATATTTCAACAATCTGGCTGGTGTTCTGCCGACAAAGGGAAAGCTGACCAAAGCTTTGGTTGAAGAACGGACTAAAGAGAGAGACAAAGAGTCGCGCCGATGATAAAAGTAATTGATTCTCATGCTTTGATGGTATTTTTGGAGAAAGAGCCCGGGTATGAAAAAATGCAGCGGATTTTTGTGCAAGCTACGGAGAAAGACAATCATCTGTTGATGACGAGCGTCAATTTCGGAGAAATTTACTATATTGTACTTCGCGAATGTGGTAAGAAAAAAACCGAAGAAGTAGAAAAAGTAATCGCTTCTTTGCCTATTCGTATTGTCGATGTCAATGTTGAACTGGCAAAAGAAGCCGGGAAGCTGAAAGCGACAAAAAAAATGTCCTATGCCGATTGTTTCGCGGCCGCCCTGGCTAAAATGAATAAAGGCGAGCTGATAACCGGCGATAAAGAATTTGAAGAAGTAAAACACGATGTCAAAATTCAGTGGCTTTAAAAAATTGGCTAAGTGTCAGTGGATCCCCTCCGGAAGGAGCCGGAGGCTCCTTCAATAACGCGACCTCCCGCGTACATTTAAACATTCCTCCCCCGGCGAGGGCCGGGGGATTCCTGTGCGGGATTGATGACACAGATTCAATAGGTGACACGGCAACTAACATTCTTGATAAAAAGACATATAAGAGCTATAATATACATGAGAGCTATTATGGAGGAATTATGAAAACATTTGCCGCAAAACAAGCAAAGGATCATTTTGGGCTTCTTTTGGATACCGCACAACATGAACCGGTGATGATCGCAAAGAAAAATCGGAATGTAGCCGTGCTTGTATCCACTGAAGAATATGCCCGTCTGGAAGAATTAGAAGAAAAATTCTGGGCTTCCAAAGCTGACGCCGCTCTTAAAGAGGGTTTCATCGGGAAAAAACGAAGCGAAAAACTTTTAAGCAATATCCTTCATGCTAAAGATTAACTTCTCGCGGCACTCAGAGAAATTCATTCGTACTATTCCAGCCAAACACGCCAGGCAGATCGGTGCAAAAATAATGGCATTGCGGGAAATGCCTAATCCCCCGGACTCCATTTCAATGAAAGGTAAAGCAGCTGATTATCGCCGGGTAGACAGCGGCGAATATCGCATTATCCATAGAGTCAATGCCGATACTCTGGAAATCGTTCTCATTGGTAAACGGAATGACGATGAAGTTTACAAGAGGTTTCTCCGTATATTGTAATGAGACGATTCAATCCAAGCGGCGATTTTAAAAAAACTTGAGTCAAACGACACATTAGGACTAAAAAATGAATAATTAAGTATTGTGTCCCCGGAATTGCGATGAAAAAAATATCAAACATTTTTAGAATCCAGATGCGATGCGGGTGCTAAAGGGAAACAATGAATAGCAAAGATATACATGCAAAGATTTGTGAAATTAGAGATATGGCGGAGACGGGTGGCGAGTTGGGGTGACGGTGCCAGTCCTTACTTATTCTACTTATATAGGTTGTAATTATTGAGGGAGCGATGCCGTGGGTATAATTCCGGGGACACAATACTTAATAGGCCGGCAGAGAATCGGTGTCAGTCTTGACAAAGTTGACAAATGATGGGGGAGGGAGAATCATGCGGTGCGCCAAGGTTACAAAGGGATAGTCAATAAGGATGAGATAGTTTTATGAGAGAATTGTTGTCACTGCTGGCGGAATATGTCGTAGAAACGCCGAGGTTGATGGACGAACTTGAGGATGTTGACGTCTCGTTCCCGAAAGTTAGTCTGGCCGAGAATGAGCGCAAGATGCTGGTCTTGGATTACTTTATGTTCGAACACAGGCTGAAGGTATCGCGGCAGACGGCGCTTGAGTATTTTCTGGAGATGAACCCTGATCTGCCGCCCGATGAGTATCAGGCGCTTAACCGATGGAAGGGAAACCAGTTTAGTATATTTGAAGTGAAGGCTCTGCGCATTGGCAAAGAGATGATTCTGATAGATTTATTCTCGGGTCAAGAGTACTGGGTTATGGAGCGGACAGCAACGAAAACCCTTGAAAAGGGGGACAGCCTTTTCGCGAGGGTTGCGCCGGAAGATGACCACTTTGTTCTGGTTGGGCTGCCGCACTATGTTCCCAAAGAGGCCCGGTATGGCGTTCGTATGGTGTGTAGCAGGATAAAAAAGGAAGACCCTGCATTTAAACCGACGTTAAAGAATCTGGTTGGCATATTATTCTTGAATTCGGGACGGGAGAAACGGGAACTGACGCTGGAAGAAATACAGGTTTCGTTACAGCGTGCGCTGGATACCGCCGGTTTCCCCGGCGGCTATATCAATAAAATTATTGACGATATGCGCAATGGCATACCGGCGGAAACGGTGGCAAAGGTTGTGCTGGAGCAAGGGATGTTTGACACGAAAGATGATGCTCATGCAACGCTTGATTTGGTTATCGGCCTGTGGAACCGCTTGCCGGACAGAAACCGCGGCGGCATGGCTCCGGCGGACAATGTGCGCGGCCCGATTGAAGCGGCGTTAATGGCTGACATGTTTCGCGATCTTGATAATAGCATAAATCGAGACGCAGTCGGCACAACGAATGAAAATGAACGGATCCAAAAGTTATCCGATGAGTGGCTTGATAAACAGCGGTCTGAACTTGACGGTAAAACGCCCCGGGAAGCAATTCTTGAAGAGCGGAAGGCTGCGGGTAATTCTGAAGCCACAATGGGATTTCGCGTTAGCACTTCGGCGCTGAAAATGCATTCTCAAAAAGACAGCGAGCTTAAAGCCTTCTTTGAGGCGGCCCTTCGGTTTACTCAGGAAGGCAGATATCATGAGGCTATAGAAAACTACCAGAAAATAGTTGAGGCAAACCCTGAGAACTACTCGGCATGGGGAAATATGGGCGCATTGTACGGAATGCTCATGAATAAATCTGAAGCGCTCCGTTGCCTGCACCGGGCTTTGTCAATTGAACCAGGATATGTGACGGCTCAAAATAACCTGAAACTTTTTGAAACCAGCAGCAAACGGGATTTGCAGAGGTTGGCAAAACACCGCCTCATTGAAGTCACGAAGGGAACAATAAAAAAACAAAATTGATTTGCTGCCTGGCTTCACTAACTCTTTCAGTTCCTTTAGGGTTCACTGGCTTGCATTAATGCGTTAATTCTGTTATAATGACACCAGTTAAGGCAGATTCCCGGGGGCGGCCTGATTACAAAAATCAGTCATTATTCAAGGAATAAAATGACGGCAGGGGAGCTATCCTCCGTGCTGTGATTTTATTTTTTTGATGTCGTCATTTTTTTGTCCGCCGGTGAGGTGGCATGAGTTGTCTTTTTTGCAGGATCATCAACCGCGAGATACCGTCAAAGATCGCTTTTGAAAATGACCGGGTGCTGGCGTTCTATGATGTCAACCCGCAGGCGCCGGTGCATATCCTCATCGTCCCGAAAAGACATATCGCGGGGCTGAACGACATTACGGTCAAAGACAACGAATTGCTCGGCGAGATACAAAACATTGCCCGTGAACTCGCCCGCAGGGAAAACATCGCTGACGATGGATACCGGGTTGTCGTCAACTGCGGGGCGAATGCAGGGCAGGCCGTAGCCCACCTCCATTATCATCTGCTCGGGGGGCGGAAGTTTTCCTGGCCGCCGGGATAAGTCGGCGCGAACCCAGTGTTCCTCTTAGACAGAAAGCGTACCTCCCGCTCCGGCGGGATTTTGTCATATCACGGGCATGCCCGTGAGTTCTCAAGAACGGTAAATAGTTATAACAGAAAGGCGGTGTTTTATTCCATGGTTAACGTACGGGTTCGCGAAGGCGAATCCATCGAGGAAGCCATCCGGCGTTTCAAGCGCGAATGCGAACGCAACGGCATAATGCAGGAAATTAAGAAACGGGAATTCTATCGGGCTCCCAGTGTCGTGCGCAAAGAGAAATTAGCAGAAGCAAAACGCAAAATTCGCAGGAGAATGATGAAGGATAGTCGATGGGCACGCTAAGGAATAAAATGACATTCATCGGACTGAAGGCAGGAGATAAGGGAACAGCGACGGCAATACGCCTCCGGGGTTCCCTTATCCCTGCGCTCAGTACCGAGAGGCAAAAATGAAACTGATAGATCTCTTTAATTTTCTCGTCGAGCAGGGTATTCAGCGCGATCCCCGCGGCGCCGACAATGTCCGGCAACTCCTTACGGAAAAGCGGGAAGAATATGATCAGCTCTCCGGTGAGAAAAAAGAAGATTTTGATACAGATAGCCTGGTAAATCCTTATGCCGATTCGCGGATACTCAACGGAACGGGTGACGAAAATATCTCGTCGCTTCTGGTCGGCATCGATATGGAGACGCCGGAAATACTTCTGGCACAAACCCTGCGCGCGTCGGGTAAGTCCGTCGACCTGGTGCTGACGCATCATCCCGAAGGCAGGGCGTACGCGACGCTCTATCACGTCATGGAAATGCAGGCCGATATACTGAACAAATTCGGCGTGCCCATCACCATGGCCGAGGCGATGACCGACAGCCGCATGAAAGACGTCGGTCGGAAGATCATGCCGCAGAACCACAGCCGGGCCGTCGACGCCGCCCGGGTACTGGACATCCCCTTCATGTCGATGCACACCGTCGCCGACAATCAGGTGACTATGTTCCTGCAGGGGTTGTTCGACGAGCGCAGGCCCAAATACCTGCGGGACGTCGTGAAACTGCTCAAGGAGATCCCTGAGTACCGTGAGGCCGCGCGCGGCAATGCGGGGCCGACGATCTTTTCGGGAAGCCCCGAGAACAGGGCGGGAAAAATTTTTGTCGATATGACGGGTGGAACTGAGGGAGCTAAAGAGGCGTTGGAACGACTTGCCTCCGCGGGTGTCGGGACAATTGTAGGCATGCACATGAGTGAAGAGCACGTAAAGCTGGCGGAGAAATATCATCTCCGCGTCGTGATCGCGGGCCACATCGCCTCGGACAACCTGGGCATGAATCTTATGCTCGATGCCGCGGAAAACAAATTCGGGGGGGTGGCTGTTACTGCATGTTCGGGTTTCCGCCGCTTCAGCAGGATTTCCCGGTAGTCTATGACAATTTCTCCGGAAACCGTTGATCAGATACGTCTTTCAATTGATATAGCAGAGTTGATCCGTGAGTATGTTCCGGCGCTAAAAAAATCAGGAAGGAACTGGAAGGCGAACTGTCCGTTTCACCACGAGAAAACGCCCTCATTCATGGTAAGCGCCGAAAAGGGCATCTTTCATTGTTTCGGCTGCCATGCGGGGGGGGATGTCTTTAAGTTTGTGATGCTGATGGACAGCCTGACCTGGCCCGAAGCCGTAAAAAAACTGGCCCACCGGGCGGGCATCGTCATAAAGGAATCGCACGAGGATGTCGTTAAGCGTTCGGAAAAGCAGAAGATATACGATCTCCTCGAGCAGGCTTCCAACTTTTATCACAGGCATCTTATTGAATCGGCGGAAGCAAAAAAAGCTCTCGCCTATATTCGAAAGCGGGGGGTAAGCGATGAGTCGATCCGGAACTTCCGGCTCGGTTTGGCGCCCGCGGGGTTGTTGCTCCAATCAGCCTTAAAAAAAGGTTTCACCGTCGAACAACTGGCAATTGCGGGTCTGATAACCCGTACTGACAGCGGCCGTTGCTATGAGTATATGTCCGACCGTCTGGTCTTTCCGATTTTTGACAGCCAGGGACGCGTAGTCGCATTCGGCGGGCGCACGCTGAAGGACGAACAACCAAAATACCTGAATACGCCCGAGACTCCGGTGTATTCCAAATCGCACCAGTTGTACGGTCTCTACCAGGCCATCCCTTCCCTGCGGCAGAGCAGGGAAGTCATAATACTTGAAGGATACATGGATGTGGTGGTAACGCACCAGTTCGGCATTTCGAACACCGTTGCCACGCTCGGGACGGCGCTGACTTCGGCGCAGTCAACTATAATCGGCCGTTATGCCGAGAAAGTAATACTTTTGTTTGACTCGGACCGGGCGGGTAATGCCGCCGCGAAACGGGCGATTGAAAACTTAATAGAAAGCGATTTGTCCCTTGCTGTCGCAAGTCTTCCCGAGGGCGTTGACCCGGACGAATTCCTGCTGCAGGAAGGAAAAGAGAAATTTGCCAAATGGCTTGTTTCCGACACGCAGACCGTCATCCGGTTTTTGACCGTTATGGCGGTGGCCGTTCACGGTAAAGACACCCCGGAATCCAAGGCAAAAATTGCGGCCGATATCCTTCCGCTCCTGGAGCGCGTCAAGAACGCGATCTTGCGGCGCGAGTGGATCAAACACCTGGCTGACTGCCTTCAGACGACCGAGGAAACATTGCTCAGCGAGTGGCGGCGTATGACTAAAACGCCGAGGAAATATGGGACGGCCCGCACCGCGCAGCCGCCGACGCTTGCGACGGCCATGCTGGTGCGTTCCGCGGAAGAAGAGGTACTGCAGATATTCGCTCACTATCCGCAGTGCGGGAAGATGATAGGTGAGGATGTGTTTACGCAGGAGCGCGATAAAAAGGTGTATGCGCTTCTTGCTCAGGGGATGGGGGTAACCTCGATCGTCGATCATCTTGACGAGCAGGACACGCGGTGGTTTACCGAATTGATGCTGGAGGAAAAAAATTATCAGGACACTGAACAGGTCATGGCAAACCTGCTGCGCGATGTCCGGCAGCGGCGACTTGAACAACAGCGTCAGCAATTGGAAAAAGAAGTCATTCAGATGATGAACGGGCAGATTCCCTCTGATGATGATAAAATTAAATTGTACCAGGATTTGAACAGGCAACTGAAAGGTTCGGTGAGGTTGTGATGAATAATAAACAACAAAGCGTATTTAAGGATCTAATAGAATTAGGTAAGGAACACGGCTATCTCACTTACGATGAAATCAACCGGGGAATTCCTGGAACGACGGTGTCGAGCGGGGAGATCGACGAGTTTTTCGGCGCCCTGGACAACCTGGGGATCACCGTTGTCGATCAGGAGAAGGATTATTTGCCGAAAGAACCGGCAGAGATCGTGGAGGAGTTGCCGAAAGAAGCGCATGAAGATGAAGTTATCAATCCGGTGCGGATGTACCTGAGCGAGATGGCCAAGGTGCCGCTGCTGGACCGTGCGACCGAGGTTGCCCTTGCCCGTGCGATCCGCGAGAACGAGAAAAAGCTCAAACAGATTGTGCTTGATTCGCCGCTCATTATCAAGGAGATCCGGAACTGGGAAACGTTGATCAGCCAGCAGGAAATGACACCGAAGGAGTTGATGCCCAGGGGCCGCAAATCGACGGCGCAACTCAGGGGTATGCGGCTGAAGATCCGCAAGACGGTGCAGCAGATAAGCGCCATCGAGAAAAAAATTGCGAACGCGGAAGAGAAGCTGAGAAACAAATCTATTGAAGACAGGGAACGGGAAAAGTTAATCCGGTACGCAGGAGAAGAACGCGAGAATATCATTAAACTTATAGTGGGCCTCAATCTCAACCAGGATAAGATAAAACGCCTGATCAATAAGATCAAGACGACCGCGCAGAAGCTGGGTGAACTGGATGACGAGATACAGCGTTACGAGCGGCGCGTGAAGATGCCCCATGTCAAGTTCCTCAACCTCTTCCGTCTGGTGAAGACAAAGAAGATCACTCAGTCCGATTTCAAGCGACAGACCGGCTACACGCTGACCGGCATCGAAGCGCTGGTGCAAAACCTGCAGAACGTACTGCAACGGCAGCACCACATCGAGGAAGGGTTCAATATTACACGGGAAAAGCTTACGGAGACGGACAAGAATATTCGTGAATTCGAGGAAGTCATTCATCGGGACAAAATGAAACTGATCGAAGCGAACTTCCGCCTGGTGGTGTCGATCGCCAAAAAACACGTAGGGATGAGCAACCTGGAACTTTCCGACCTTATCCAGGAGGGAAACCTTGGACTTTCGAAGGCGGTCGAGAAGTTCGAATGGAAGCGGGGGTTCAAATTTTCGACCTATGCAACCTGGTGGATTCGTCAGTCCATCAACCGGGCGATAGCCGACCAGGCACGCACCATCAGGATCCCCGTCCACATGAAGGAACTGATCTCCAAACTGACGAAAATCAAGAAGAAATATCAACAGGAGTACGGGCGGGAACCCAGCATAGAAGAATACACGCGCCTGCTGCGTTTGTCGAGCGACCGGGTGCGTCGCGTGCTGAAAATGATGCAGGAACCGATCTCCCTGGCCACGCCGATCGGGGAGGAAGAGGATTCGCGCCTTGAAGACTTTATCGAGGACCAGAGCAGCCCGAGTCCGGTACAGAAATCAATGCAGTACCGCTTGCAGCTGGAGATCGAGAAAGTGCTGGACTCCCTGACACCCCGCGAGGCAGATATTATTCGGCTTCGCTATGGCATCGGTGTCGGTTATCCCCGGACACTCGAGGAAGTCGGAAAAATATTCGGCGTTACGCGTGAGCGCGTCCGGCAGATCGAAGCGAAGGCTGTTCGTAAATTGCGCCACCCCTCACGGAGCAAGGCGCTTCGTGAATACATGGAATAAGCATTGAATAGTTCCATCTGACCAATAACACATTATCGTCTAATTATCAATCTGAAATTAATCTGAAGAGCCTTGCAGTGGAGGCTCTTCAGATTTTTTATGCGCAAATATATTTACAATAACGTTCGAATTTACGCAGAATTTACAACTGTTGATTTATACTTCCCAATCTGCTATATTTAGTAGTAAATTATGCCTGTTAAGGAGTTTATCCGTGACAATGCGCAGACCTTTGCTGGCCGGCAACTGGAAGATGTTCAAAAAGATTTCCGAAGCGCTCGAACTCGTTAATGGTTTAAAGAGGAATTGCGCGGGCATTTCTGACCGCGATATCCTGGTCTGTCCGCCGTTTACCGCAATCGTTACGGTTGCGACGGCGCTCAAGGGTTCAAATATCAGTGTCGGAGGACAGAACCTCCACTGGGAGTCTAAAGGTGCGTTCACCGGAGAAATCGCGCCCGGCATGCTCGTAGATGCGGGGTGCGCCTATGTTGTCGTAGGACATTCGGAGCGTAGGCAGTTTTTCGGCGAAACCGATGAATCCGTCAAGAAAAAGACCTCTGCCGCGTTCGCCGCGGGACTGTCGCCTATCACCTGCGTCGGCGAGACCCTGGCCGAGAGGGAACAGAACAGTACGTTTAACGTCGTGGAACGCCAGGTCCGCAACGGCGTCGCTGGCCTTTCTCCCGAACAGGCGACGAGGCTCGTCATTGCCTATGAGCCGGTGTGGGCCATAGGTACGGGAAAAACGGCAACCAGCGCGCAGGCAGAGGAAGTGCATGCGTTCATCCGTAATATATTCGCCGGGATGTACGGCAAAGAGGCCGCGACATCGATGCGCATTCTCTATGGCGGTTCCGTAAAACCGGATAACATCACCGAGCTTATGAAACAGCCGAATATTGACGGCGGGCTTGTGGGTGGCGCCAGCCTCGATGTCGAATCCTTCACCAGAATCATCCAATTTAATTAGAGTACACCCTGGAAGTTGCCCCGACTTGAGGAAGATTTTATGGTAGATGAAAATATTGCCCGCCAGCGAGCGTCAAAGCCGGTAATCGCCAACGTGTCCAACCGTCATATTCATCTTTGTTCCGAAGATTTGCAACAGTTGTTCGGGACGGGATATCAACTCACAAAAATCAAGGATTTGCGGCAACCGGGTGAACATGCCTGCCAGGAGACCGTTAAGATCATCGGAAAGAAAGGAACCATCGATAAGGTGCGGATCCTGGGCCCGTTGCGCAAGGTTACTCAGGCGGAGATATCCATGACCGATAACTACGTGCTGGGCGCAGGCGCCCCGGTGCGCGGTTCGGGCGAAGTCAGGGACTCCGCCGCCATAACTCTTGTTGGCCCAAAGGGCAGCGTGCAGTTGCGGGAAGGCTGCATCGTTGCCAGGCGTCACGTCCATATGACGCCGACGGATGCAACCTTCTACGGTGTCAAGGACAATGATCTCATCAGTGTCCGCTGCACCGGCACCCGCGGCCTGATTTTCGAGAACGTCCTGGCACGGGTAAGCGATAAAATGTTGCTCGAGTGCCATCTCGATACCGATGAAGCAAACGCGGCCGGTATCAGTAACGGCGATTCGGTTGTGATTCTTTAGTGTAGTGTCCCTCAAGATCCATCATTCTGTCACATTCGCTGCCGGCCTGGGCGATTCGAGTTTCCGGTGCATGAAACTACTTACCTGGACACGGTACCGCAAGAGGATCGGACATGAAAAGCAGTCGGGAAGAACGCCGTAAATATGTGCGCATTTTTATGCCCGGGGGGCAAGTCCGTCTTGCCTCCGGCATGTTAATGGCGCTGGTGGGAAAAGTCGCGGATATCTCTGCGGGTGGCGTGAGGTTCGTCTGCAATGTCGTTTTGAAGGTTGGCGACGAGATCGATCTGGAATTAACTTTGCCTACGGGCTTGACGTTTTGTTGCCTGGCCCATATCATTCATGAGGAAAGCGCAGGCAATAAAGATGCAATGACCTACGGAGTGCAGTTCGTTAACCTTGGTCTCCAGGAACAACAGCGCATAGACGATTACATCATGCAAAAACTTGCCGAACAGGATGATGTGCCGCACCAGGAACCAGACTGATCAATCCCCTAAGTATTGACAGGAGCAGGAATGCGGATAGCATTTGGTTGTGACCATGCAGCGTCAGCTCATCGGGACGACATTGTTACCTGCATTCGGGGCCGGGGCCACGAGGTAATCGATTTCGGATGTACGGGCGCCGGGCATTGCGACTATCCTGATAAGGCGAAGGCTGTCGCCGAGGCTGTTGCTGCCGGCGACGCGGAGCGCGGTATTCTCGTATGCGGGACCGGTATCGGGATGTCTATCGTTGCCAACAAGATAGCCGGAATAAGGGCGGCGGTGTGCTGGAACAGGGAAACGGCGGTGCTGGCAGCGGAACACAACAGCGCCAATGTTTTGTGCCTTGGGGCCAGGTTTGCCTCCGTGGACAAGATCAACGAGTGTATAGAGGCATGGCTGCAGACGCCGTTCAGTGTTGATGAGCGGCACCGGCGCAGGATACGGAAAATAATGGATTTAGATCGCAAATAATCGTTGTGTAACGTTTGAAACGGCGCGGTGCGTTATCTGTTGCCTTCGATTCCGACAGTCAGAGACGGGCGGTAATACGTGGTATCCTCCATTGCCTCTTACATTGAACACACGTTGCTCCGGGCCGATGCAACGGCAAAAGATATACGCAAACTCTGCCGCGAAGCGCGTGTGTACGGCTTATGCGCGGTGTGTGTAAATCCGATTTTTGTGGCCCTATGCAGGCGACTGCTGCGCGGGTCCGGGGTGCGAATCGCGACGGTGGTTGGTTTCCCGCTCGGGGCAACGCCGACGGATGTAAAAGCGCATGAGACGCGCCGGGCAGTCGCGGACGGCGCAGACGAGATCGACATGGTGCTGCCTATCGGTGCGTTAAGATCGAAGGATTACCGGTACGTGAGAACCGACATCCGAACCGTGCGGAAGGCGGCCGTGAATAAAGTGCTTAAGGTCATTATTGAGACTGCCTATCTGACCCGCAGGGAAAAGGTGAAAGCCTGCCGTCTGGCGCTGGAGGCCGGCGCCGGTTTTGTAAAAACATCGACTGGCTTCGGGCCGGGCGGCGCTACAACCGGCGACGTGCGGCTCCTGCGGGCGGCGGTGGGGCCCGGGCCGGGCGTCAAGGCATCCGGCGGTATCAGGACGATAGCCGATGCGCGGCGGATGCTGGCGGCAGGCGCGTCACGCATCGGGTCCTCCGCCTCGGTCGCGATCGTTCGAGGCGCAGAGGAACAATGAAAGCAGATGAACTATTGCGGTCGCTTATACGGAAGGGCATTTCGGATATTCATTTTAAGGGCGGCAGCGTCCCGCTCATTCGGGTGGACGGGCGACTGATGACGGCTGGAACCGAGCATATTGCCCCCGAGAGCGTCGAGCAGCTTGCCTGTGCTTTGATGACCGCGGAACAAAAAAAGCAGTTCGACCGCGAACATGAGCTTGATATCGCCTACTCACTGCAGACCATGTCGCGGTTCCGCGTTAACGTATACCGTCAGCGCGGTACGGTCGCTCTGACGCTCAGGGTCGTCCCTCTGCAGGTTAACAGTTTCGATGAACTCAATCTGCCTTCCGAGACGCTTCGCAAAATGGCGGCGGAAACGCGCGGTCTAATACTCGTCGCCGGCGTGACCGGCGCGGGCAAGACCACGACCATGAACTCGCTGATTGATTTTGTAAACGAGCACTGCAGCTATAAGATCATTACCGTTGAAGACCCGATCGAATATTATCACCAGGACAAGAAATCGTCGATATCGCAGAGGGAGGTGGGCAGTGATACCCAATCATATGCCCGGGCGCTGAAGTATGCCCTTCGCCAGGACCCCGATATCGTGGTAATCGGTGAGATGCGCGATTTTGACGCGGTGGCCGCCGCCATCACAGCCGCCGAGACGGGGCATCTCGTGCTTTCTACAATTCATACCATGGACGCCGTTCAGACGATCGATCGTATCGTAGATTCATTCCCGCCGCACCAGCAGGCCTCGGTCAGGTCGCAGTTGTCGAACGTACTAAGGGGCATAGTCGCGCAGCGTCTTGTGAACTGCAAGGACGGCAACGGTCGGATTCCTGTGACAGAAGTGTTGGTCGGCACGTCTCTCGTGCGAAAGCTCATCCAGGAGAACAAGCTTGCCGATGTCTATAAGGCCATGGAGCAGGGGGCTTACTACGGGATGCATACGTTTGACCAGGATATATTCGAAGCGTGCCGGCAGGGCAGGATCAAGACAGAGGAAGCACTGGACAAGGCGTCTAATGCGGACGATCTGATGCTCAAGCTAAGGGGTATCGAAAGAGAAGAATGAAGGTAAACTATAATGAATCTTAAAAACTGGGAACTATCGTTTTGTCCGTCCGAGCGGGACAAGAGCCGCTGGAAACTAAAGCTGAAGATCGAAGAAAGGGAACTGATGCCGTTTGTCAGTTGCCTGGCGGGAACTCTCGGACGGCCATTCATGCTGGAGAATGAAGAGTACGATTATGCCCTCTATATTTACGATGTCAAGGAAGAGGAACTGGCCAAGCTGGAAAAAACATTGATAAGCAATTGCATCAAGGGCGATGTCATCCGGCGAAAGGAAGCGGAACCGCTGGACGTCATGCTGAACAAAGTCGTCCAGAGCATCGAAACTATTCAGCCCCAGGCGCCGGTCGAGACATCCGTGCCGCCGCCCCCGGCGCCGGTCGAGACTATCGTGCCGCCTTACCCGCCGGTGTTATTCCGCGACCTTGATCTGAACCCACGCTATACATTTGAAGATTTCGTTATCGGCCCCAATAACCGTTTTACGGCCGCGGCGGCCCAGGCGGTCGCCGATAACCCCGGCAAGATATATAACCCCTTCTTTGTTTACGGCGGCGTGGGTCTCGGTAAGACTCACCTCATGCACGCCGTCGGACATTATGTGCGCCGGAAGAACCCTCAGGCGCGGATTATGTATGTTACATCGGAAAAATTCATGGGCGACGTCATCGATTCGATACGAAAGGGTTCACTGCTCCAGATGCGGGAATATTACCGGCAGGCTGACATCTTGATGGTGGATGACATACAATTCCTGGTGGAATCGGAATCGACGCAGGAAGAATTTTTTCATACGTTCAACGTATTGCACCAGGTCGGGCATCAGATCATCATAACATCCGACCGTCCGCCGCGCCAACTGACGACTCTGGAATCCCGGCTGCGGAGCCGGTTTGAATGGGGACTCATCGCCGACATGAAATCGCCCAACCTTGAGACCCGCGTGGCGATTCTGAAGAAAAAAGGCGAAACGGAACACTTTAGACTGGACGACAACATGCTCCTCTATATCGCTTCAAAGCTGAAATCGAATATCCGCGAACTCGAGGGTTTCCTTAAACGCATAAATGCCTATGCAACCTTGACGCACCAGGAAGTAAATATGGAACTGGTAAGAAGCGTTATGGCAGATCTCGCGCCGGATGAAGAACCGGGAGACGTCCCGCCAGCCATCACGCCGGATAACCGGTCAGCCCCTCAACAGCAGCAACCACAACCATCGCCTAGAGTTGCGCCCGCCCATTCACCATATTTTCAGCCGCCACCCCCGCAACCGTACCCGCCTGTTTATCCGGCGGCCTCCGCATTGAATGAGTCGCCGGCTGTAACGCCTCCTGCGCCAGCGGTACCACAGCCACCGGTGCCGCCTCCTGCCCCAGCAGTGCAACATCCGCCAGTGCCGCCTCCTGCGCCAGCGGTACCACAGCCGCCGGTTCCGCCTCCCAAAGCCCCGAAACCGGCCCCTATCCCGGTACGCTCCGATAGCATGAAGAACGCTTCGCAGGAGTATAGTTCCGAAGTGAGGGAAAACCTGAAAGTGGTCGAGGTAGGCTTCTTTTTTCCGGAAGGGAAAACGGATGAATTATTCAAAGTTAAGGAGCGTTTTGCGGAAGTGATCCGGAAGCACAAACTGAAGTTCCGCCTGGAAGGCGTCTTTGAACAGACCTATAAATATATGGGCAAAATGGATTATTCCTTGTTCGTTGAGTCCTGCAAGGATAACAACATGAGAATCGCGATCGTGCTGGGTCCGCCACCCGAAGCGAACACGGTCTCCGATGATTTTTCCAACCTGCTTTCAACGGTTATGGACGATGCGGGTATTTCACTGCAAATGGTATCATGGCTTGAGCTCAATAAGGATTATCGCTACCTGAATCTTTCCCTGGATATCACGTTACTCAAACACGGGAGATAGATGAAACGGCTCATCATTCGCCACATCGCATCGCTGCTGGTCATTGTCGGCTTGATGAGTATTGCCGGGATTGCCGGCGGCTATTTCTGGACCATGACGGTTATCAGAAAACACTTTGCGCCGCTGATCGCCCCGGTTGCGGCAAAGCTGCCTGCGTTGCTGTCCCAGAAAGCGATTAACCGGAAGTATCTGCTGGATTGCCTGCATAATGAGACGGAGCATGACGACATCGAGATGTGGGCCGTGACCCCCGAGAACGGCAATTTCGTCTTTGCCAGGTGGCCGCAAAAACGGGGATCGTTTGTCTTGCCGGTCTACTGCTCCTATCCGCTCAATCAAGGCGGCCAGACGATTGGCTGGCTCAAGCTATGGCCTTCGCCCCAGTATGTTTTTTGGGAGCTTACGCGGCAAAATAATCTAGCGACCGTGTTTATCGCCGTCTCCGTCTGGACGGCGCTTTTGTTGTTGCTTTTGTTAATCTATTTTTGGAATAACTTGCTGCGGCCTCTCGAGAAGCTGGATACATTCATCGAGCGCCTTGACCTTGACGAGGCAACATCGCTCGACTTCGGTCTGCATCATACCGGCTGGCGAAAGTTATCCGCTCAGATGAACCGGCTTAATGAAAAAATAAGCGGTACCACTACCACGCTCAATATGCTCTTCTCGGTGTCCCAAACGCTTACCTCTCATACCGAGATCAACGACATTTTCGGCATCGTGGCCGAAATCATTTCCAAGAAATTCGGCGATGTTTGCCTGGCCCTGCTAATGATGGGTGACGACGGCTATCTGCGGATACGAAACCATCGCGGCTTCTCGCATGATTTTATCCGCACCGTTCGCCTGCGTCCCGGAGAGGGGTTTGCCGGGCAGGCTTTTCAACAGTGCCGGATCACTACCGTAAATGATGTAGCACGTGAAGGCTCCGCGATGACCTGCGTGCCGATTGAGACCGAGGGCATCGCCTCTTGTACCTATATCCCCATGCTTATTGACGGAAAATGCATCGCCATCCTGAATGCCGCGGCCAGGGACAAGGGCTTCTTTACAGCCGAAAAGATGAAAACCTTGACGACGCTGGCCAAGTATCTCTCTATAGCCCTGCGCAATACGCGGCTCTACGAACACATCCAGGAATTGAACCACCGGCTGGAAACGGAGGTTTCAAGCACCACACGGGAATTGATCCAGACCAATTCCCGGCTCATCCAGAAAGTGCGGGAGATGCGGGTGCTTTCCGATATCGCGGCCTTTGCGGCGTCGAAAATGAATCTGTCCGAGATACTTGATATGATCGTTGAAAAAATCAAGGACCTGCTGCAGGCGCAATCCGCCGGATTTTTTCTGTATACGGAGACATCGCGCGACATCGTGCCCTATCCGCCATTTTTCGGCATAAGGGACCATGATCTTTCGAAACTTAGCTTCAAACTGGACGAGGTCAAGGCGCTTGAAAACGTGTTGCGCGAAGGTAAAAGCGTTATCCTGAAGGGGGGGGGCGAGACCTTCCCCCCGATCCCGATACTTGAAAATATCATGACGATCAATTCCCTGGCGCTGGTTCCATTGCGCGCCGGGAAGAAATCGATCGGCATTCTCGGCGTGGCCAATAAATTCGATAAGTCGTTCAGTCCGGACGACATGCGCATCCTCGAACTGATAGCCGACCGTATAGCGGGAGTCATAGAAAACGTGCAGTTGTACCGTGAATTGGAGAAGCGCCTGCGGGATCTCACGGCCCTGCAGGAGATATCATCGGCAATATCCAGCGAACCTGTGTGGGAAGAGACACTGAAAAAGATCATTTCCACCGCGACCAGCGCCTTTGAAGCCGATTTGTGCGCGCTGCTGTTCTACGATGAGAATGCCCGCGAACTCGTGACACAGCCGGGGGCCTATTTTACCGGCGGCGACGAGGCCGTGCTGCTGCGGATACCCATCGACGATATCCATTCCGTCTCGGCCCAGGTTTTCCGTTCCGGTGAGCCGTTCCTCAGCCCCGACGCGTCCATCGATATCCGCATCAAAAGCCAGACGGCGCGCCTATGGGATGTACGCTCACTGATCCTTGTCCCGCTCAAAGCCGAAAACCGTCTTATCGGCGTGCTGCGGATCGGCCGGCATAAGTCGAACTGCTATAGCGACGAACACCTGCGGCTGGCCACGCTGATCGCCCACCAGGCCGCCATAATCATCGAGAACGCGCATCTTTATCAGTCCCAGCGGGAAACGAAAAGAGAGCTCGAAGAACTGAACAAGATAAAGAACGAGTTCATTTCCATGGTGTCGCATGAACTGCGCACCCCGCTTACTGCCATCAAAGGATTCGTCAAGGTGGTTCTGCAGGGAGAGGCGGGTGAACTGAACGGCCAGCAGGCAAAATTTTTGGAGATAGCCGATCAATCCATCGATCGACTCACGATCCTTGTTTCGGATCTTCTTGACATATCACGGATCGAATCGGGAGAGTTCAATCTGCGGCTTAACCCCGTCGAGCCGAAGGGTATCGTTGACGTTGTGATGATGGACATGGAACCCGAAATATCGCGCAAAAATCTGCGGGTGACGGTGACCATGCCTGAACAATTTCCATTGATCATGGCGGATGGTGAACGATTGATCCAGGTCTTTGACAATCTCGTCATGAACAGCATTAAGTTCACACCGGAAGGCGGCGCCATAACCGTTGCGGCCCAGGATAAAGGGGATTTCGTGATCTTCAGTGTTGCCGATACAGGTATCGGCATCGCCAGCCAGGATCACCAGAAAATATTTGAAAAGTTCTATCAGATAGATTCGGGATCGACCCGCAGCGGGAACGGGACGGGCCTGGGCCTTGCCATCGCCAAATCCATTGTGGAGATGCACGGCGGACAGCTATGGGTCGAAAGCGAGCCCGGCAAGGGATCGGATTTTCGGTTCATAATCCCCCGGGCAAAAACGGAGATCAGGGATTTCCGGCGGGAGCTCACTGCGCTTGACAGGGCGGAAGAAATAGACGCACACCGCGGCATCTTGCCGGCGTAAACGCTTCGCCAGAACTACTGTGTTTTGACTAATTTGAGGATTAGTGCGGTGACCGCGGTTCCGATGATGGCTCCGGCGAGGATATCGACGGGAAAATGGACCCCGATATAGACACGTGACAACGCCACGAGAGCGGCCAGGGAAAAGAAAAGCCAGCCGTACTTCTTGAAACGTGACGTAAGATATGTCGCCACGCTGAAAGCGATCTGCGAATGCCCCGAGGGAAAGGACCCTTTAAACAGAAACTCGTTGAATACGCTGACCCGGCTGCCGAAAATGGACAGCGGCCGCATCCGTCCGACCATATCCTTGAAAATGTGAACAGTTACGCCGCCGATAAGAATGATGCCCACCACCAGCAAAAACTCCGGCCAAAACTTATCGCGCCGGGTAAACCAGACCACAATTCCCACAACCGCAACCATGAAGACAAGGCCGGTATTTACACCGAGCCTCACATCGATGGCGGTCAGCACGTTCATTGCGCGGTCTAGCGGTTTAAAATGCATATCCCGGTTGATCAACCAGAACAACCGGTAATCTATCTGCCTGATCCCCTGAGCGATAGATTGTTTCATCCCTATGCGCGAGGAAGCGTACTCAGGCGGCAATGCCTTTAGATCGAATTCCCTTCCCCTGGTGATCCAGAAAACCCGTATTTTGCGTCCGGCGCGATATATATCAAGCACATCCGGCTTTTCCCATGCACTAAAAGGATACACGCGCTGCGGCTCGAAATAAAAATAATCGTTCGTCACAAAGATTCCATCCCGCCCGTTCAGCGCGCGCAAATCCCGCTGCCAGAAATCATAGGCGTCGACCCGGTCGCTCAGGCAATAGACGGTGGGGTGCCCGGGAATGTAGAAACTAAGCTGGCTGGCGATATAATGGCGATGAGTGAACACGAAAGGCTTCGGTTCAGGCGCACGGGCAAGCATGGCGGCAATCTCCCTGCCCGCCTCAGGCCACCCGTAGAGTTCGTTAGTAATATCCACCTTTTCGGCACGGGTTACGCCATCTTCTATCCGCACCGCTTCGGCTTTAGTCAGGAAGATTTCCGGGGGGATCAGCTTGAACATCGCTTGCAGCGGAACGAGCACCGTCAATAGTACCCCGAGCGCCGAAGCCGCATACATCAGCCGCCTGAACCATGCCCTGTGCCATTGGCGAAGCGTAACGGCCGCCACCGCGATAGTCAGCACCAGATACCCGGTCGCCGGCCAGTGCGGCAATATCTCGTTGAAACAGGCGATGGCATTAAAAAGGAACAATGTGGGGAACGAAAACGAAAACAAAAATAATGCTTTCTCGTCCCGCCGACGCAACGCCTGAATGAAAACGCCGAACAGGACGGCCCAGAAAACAATGAAAAGGAGGGGGGATACATACCCCGCCTGGGCGCCCAGGCAACGCCCCAGCAAGGTTAGAGAAAAACTCGGCGCCTTTTTGCCGAATCCGTGCTGCAATTGAAATCCGAACGATGCCCAGTTGTTTTCGAGGTTCCAGAGTACTACCGGCAAGAATACGACAAACGCGGTGAGCAACGCAAGGTACGGTTCTTTCCTCAAGAACCATTTCCGTGCCCGCGGCGACAGAACCATGAATAGCATGGCTGAAGGAACAAGAAGTATGGCATTATACTTGCTTAAGAGCCCGATCCCGAGCGCAAGCCCCATCCCGAACCAGTACAATTGCCGCTCTTTGTTGACCGCCATCCAGAACAGATAAATGAAAACCATCCAGAAAAATCCCAGCAGCGCGTCCGGCACGGTCATTACAGCCCCGGCAAATGAAAACACCGGCATGACGTTTAGCAGCGCCACGCTCCAAAATGCCGTTCGTCCGTCAAAAATCCGTTTCGCCAGCGCAAAGACCACCCAACTGGTGAGCATGAAGAAAAGGACGGCCGGAATACGCACGGCAAATTCATTATTACCGAAAAGCAGCGTGAAGAATTTAATGATATAGCTGATGGCGGGGGGATGATCAAAATAGGAAAGTTCAAGATGCCGGCTGTACGTCCAGTAATGCGCCTCGTCGCCGCTTAGGCCGATTCTGCCTACGATCAGCAGCCGCAGCAGGGCCGTAACCGCGTTCAGCAGCCAAAACCGGCGGGTATAGTTGTTGGCGGACATTGTTTCGTTCATACAGGCGAGGTAATCTTCAGTCTCCAAACCCGAAAGAGATACTTAAACAGAGTCGTTGCCTTCAGCTTCGATTCTCCGGCCCCGCGAGGAAGGAACTCGATGGGAACTTCAACGATTTTAAGGTTGAGGCGACGGGCATAGTAGAGAACTTCCGAGACAATGAAAGGATCGCGTGACTGGAGATAGGGGAGTATTTTGCGTAACGCGTGATGACAATACATCCGGTACCCGGACGTGGGGTCCTGAATGCGGACGCCAAGCACAAAAGAAAGGTAGCGCCGGGCGAATGCGCTGATGATTAAGCGCACCAGAGAACGGGCCTCGTCTTTGCCGCCGGCGACATAGCGCGAACCGATGACGATATCAGCTTCATCCATCTTTGAGGCAAACGCAGGAATGAAGCGCGGCGCGTGGGAATGGTCGCCGTCCATCTCGACAACAACGTCAGCGCCCATCTCTATCGCCTTTTTGAAACCATCAATTCCGGCCCATCCTCTCCCGCGCCGATCCTTACGGAGCAAGAGGTGCACGTGTGCATCCTTCGCCGCCATTGCTTCGACCTGCCGGGAGGTTCCGTCAGGCGAAGAATCATCAACGACCAGCACGTCAACATCCAGCGTCAAAGAGCGCAGTTCCCGGATTACTTCCCTGATATTGCCGGCCTCGTTATATGTCGGTATCATTGCGACTATCTTCATTGCTCTACCCTTTCGATGGCGCTCCAGACCGCATCGGGGTGGATCAATTGCATGCAGTCCGGCTGCACCGTGCAGGATGGACGGTAGCAGCAGGCACAGGATGCCGGAGAAACCACCTTTTCCCCGCGGCCGTACATTTCAATTTCCACGGACGATGTGGGGCCGAATATCGCCACCACTTTTTTCTTAAGTCCAAGCGCCGCGTGCATCGCCAGGGTATCGCCGGCAACAAGCGTATCGCACAGGTTGAGGAACGCAAAAAAATCGTGCAGGGAATTCTGCGTACCCGTACTGATGGCTTTACCACCTGAGCGGCGCACGAGTTTCGCGATCAGCCCCTTTTCTTCCGGACCGCCCAGGAGCAGGACTTTGTTGCCGCGTTTAATCAAACGTCGTATTATTTCCGCGTACCCTTCATCCGTCCATTTCTTCAACCGCCAGCGGTTGCCGGCCCCGGGATTAATACCGACAACTATTTTGCCGCGCAACCGGTTTTGCCGCGCAAAAACAGCCGCCGTGGCCACCGACTGTTTCGCCAGTGGCGTATAAATCTCGTAGTCCGCGCGGGGAAGGCCGGTTATATTCGCCATCCAGTACTGGTATGTCCGGATATTCGCTTTCTTTTTGTCGTCAAGCGCGCTCATCTCCAGCCAATGACGCGCCGCGGCGTTAGAGCAGACGATCCGCCTGCGGCTATCCAGATAAAACCCTGTTTTTTTTCCCATGGCCAGCGTTGCGAGCGAAAGGCTTTCTGGCGACAGATCAAGATTAATAACGCGCTCAAATACGTCCGCCGCAAGGATGTCAAACACCGCGCGGTTCATGGGTATTATACGGTGCAAATAGGGATTGCCTTCCAGTATTGCCGTAGATTGCGGCGCAACGATCCAATGAATCCGCGCCGCAGGATATTTAGCCTTTATACCGGGTAAAAGAAACGTGGAGCGCAGCACATCGCCCATGGCGCCAATCTTGACGATAAGAATATCGCTATGCTTTTTTCGGGAAGAGCGGACTGGGACGTAGTCACGGCACGCCGCACACGTAATGCCGCGCTCTTTTTGCGGACGACAGGGGCGGTCCAGGGGAAAATGAATACAATCAGTTTTAATCATAGGAGCATATTCAGGGCGTAAATACTCTAAAAATATTAGCAAAATTTCATTTTTCCGTCAAATATTATATAATAAGTTCATGCGAATTAAATATACCAACCTCAAAAACACGCTTAAACGCCTCGGCAACGTCCTTGTCGCCTATTCCGGCGGCGTTGATTCTACTTTCCTGCTGGCGGTTGCGATCGATGTCCTGGGTGCCACGCATGTCCATGCCGTCACCGCTGTCAGCGAAACGTACCCGTCGTCCGAACTGGCTTCTGCGAAATCCCTTGCAAAAAGACTGCGCGCACGCCATACTATCGTACAAACGCATGAATTGCGGAACAAGCTCTTCAGCGCAAACACCTTGAACCGCTGTTTTCACTGCAAGGACGAGCTCTTTGGAAGACTGGCTGAAATGGCGCGCGGCGAAAATATGGTTCTGGTAGATGCCAGTAATTTTTCGGATCGCCGCGATTTCCGTCCCGGACGGAAAGCCATCCGCAAATGGATGGCGCGTTCGCCGCTTGATGAGGCCCGGCTGACCAAAGACGACATCCGCGCCTTAAGCCGGAAGATGGGGCTGCCGACATGGAACATGCCGGCGCAGGCCTGCCTTGCATCGCGCTTTCCCTACGGCACTCCGCTTACGCGGAACGCCCTGTTGCGCGTCGAAGCGGGTGAAGCCTGCCTGCGTAAAGCCGGTTTTTCCACATTCCGTTTGCGCCATCACGGCGATACCGCCCGCGTTGAGATAGATATCGGAGACTTAAAAAAACTTATGAATCCGGCAACGAGAAAGAACGTCATTTCCGGACTCAAGCGGCTCGGCTGGCGCTACATCACGGCCGACCTTGAAGGTTATCGCTGCGGCAGCCTGAATCCGCAAAATATTGCTTGACAGGAAAACAATAAAATTATATAAAGATGCGTTATATTAATCGGATAAGACGTCAAATTCGCCAATGAGAAAAAAAAGCACGACACCTCTTCTTGATACCCTGCTCAATCACGCGAAACGAAAAGTCATTTCGTTCCATACGCCGGGCCATAAGAACGGCAGGGGCGTCGACAAGCGGTTGAAATCGTTTACCGGCAAGAACGTCTATTCCCTGGATGTGACGGTCTTTCCGGAAGTCGATTCGCTGCACGACCCGACCGGGCCTATCAAGAAGGCCCAGGAACTGATGGCGAAAGCCTATGGCGTGGCAAATTCGTTCTTCCTTGTCAACGGCTCTACCGTCGGTAATATTGCCATGTTCCTGGCTGCCTGCAAGCCGGGCAACTCTGTCGTCGTGTCGCGCAGCGCGCATAAATCCATTATGTCGGGCATCATCCTGTCCGGGGTCTGGCCCGTGTGGATTCAACCGAAGATCGACCAGAACCTTGATGTCATCTTTAGTTCATCGCCTGACGAGATCGAAGAGGCGCTGAACCGTTACCCTGAATGCAAGGCCGTTTTTGTCACCAGCCCCACGTACAACGGCATAACGGCCGATCTCTTCAAGATCGCCGAATTGTGCCACAAGCGCGGGAAAGTCCTGCTGGTTGACGAGGCGCACGGACCTCATCTCAAGTTCCATAAAGACCTCCCTGTGTCGGGCATCGAGGCAGGCGCCGATTTGTGCGTGCAATCGACACACAAGATACTTTCCGCCTTTTCGCAGGGATCGGTACTGCATCATAATTCCAAGCTCATAGATGTAAATCGCGTGAGAAAGGTCGTCTCAATGCTGCAGACGACCAGCCCGAACTACTTCACTCTGGCCAGTATCGACCTTGCAAGAGATCAGGCGGTATCAAAAGGCGAAGAAATGCTGCACAAAGTCATAAAAGCCGCCGAGTTCGGACGTGAACGCATCAACAAGCTCGAAAAATTTCGTTGTTTTACGCGTGATGAAATACGGCAGTTTGGCTACGATCTTGACGTGACCAAGCTGACCATCAACGTAACGAAGACCGGATACTCCGGCTATGAGATTGAAGATATTTTAGCAAAAGAGTATAATATCCAGGTAGACTGCGCGGACATTTTCAATCTTATCGCCATACTGGGTATAGGTTCTAATAAAAGAGATGTTAAGGCGCTCGTATCCGCGCTCACTGATATCGAAATGAAATATCAGGGCCATCAGCAGAACGGGAGCTTGCAGTTGCCGTCCCTTGCCACGGAAATGGTCATGATGCCGCGAGATGTTTTTCTAGCCGCAAAAATTAAGCGGGTGCCCTTAAGCAAAGCTGCCGGACAGATAGCGGCACAGACACTAACACCGTACCCCCCGGGAATCCCCGTAGTCATTCCCGGGGAACGTATAACCAGGGAGATCTGCGAGTATCTCATGGACCTCTCCGCGAAGGACATACGCGTCAGCGGTCAGGAGACAGAGATGCTCCGCACCGTAAAAGTCGTCAGCGGATGAGCAGAGATGCGGGACGAAGACACTCAACAAGGGAGACTGCAATGAACAAGAGAGAGATCGAAAAGATCAGGAAGATACTCATGGAAAAACGTGACGACCTTCTCCGTTTGATCAAGACAAAAAAACAGCTTGACCTTCAGGATGTGGAAATCGGAGACGAGGTAGACAGCGCCACGCAGAATATCGACAAGGAGATGCTGTTTGAGCTTGCCGATACCGAGAAAACAGTTCTCGACGACATTGACGCAGCGCTCGTGAAAATCGAGAAAGGCTCTTACGGCGACTGTGAGAGTTGTCGGAAAAGAATAGCCGAACCGCGTCTCAATGCAATCCCATGGGTTCGCTATTGCATCACCTGTCAATCCAACGCGGAAAAACCGCGGTAATTTGACTAGTCCGGTATTTTAATGATAGCATATAAGTGAGGGGGGGGGTATGTTCTGTTATTTCTGCTGACTTCCGGATATTTCAGGGGATATTTGCTTCGGGGGAACAACCTTTCGATTTCGTTTCATATCCGATCCAGCGCGGTTTCCTCGTTTTCTCTCCTATACCATCTCTTGAGGTGAAAAAATGCATGAAACCGCTCTCTCAAACGTTATATTGCCCCGGGCGAAAGAACCGTTTTGTTTTACCAGCCGCCTGAACTTAACGGTGCTGACTGGCAGACAAGCGCACGACCTCGCCGAATTGCTCGAAAATATCAAGACGGCGCAAGGCGCGGTCATATATCATCATACTCACCGGTTCATCCAACAGCACCAGGCCCTCTCACCCGAACCGCCAAACGATTTCGCGTTCTGGATCACTAACGTCCTGCATGAAACCGTGCTCGGCGAACGGCTTGCCGCCATCGACGTCATCCAGTTTCAGACGATCCGCTCGCTGCAGAATAAAATTATCAGCACCATAGAGGATTACCTCGAAAAACATCCAGATTTCCGTACCGCCCCGCCCGGCGAAGAATTCAATTTCATGCGTTCCATCACATTTGTATTGCCCACGCCGCACACGGCCCGCAACCTGGCCGAATTTGCCGACGCGCTCGGAAAGATATCCCTGCATTCTCTTTATTTCCACATTTTTGAGTCTCGTCTGCGGTTGGGCAAACAATCGAATGATTTTTCGCTGTGGTTTGAAAACTCGCTCGGTGAAATGAAGCTGGCGAATGAAATTGCCGGCATGGATCCCTATACCAGCACACTGGAAGGGCTTCGCTCGAGAATTGTCCGCTTAATCGAAAAAAGACTAAAGGAAATGGGCTATGCATACAATCAATGACTATATTCCGGTCGTGGGAGAAGATATCATCGAAGAATTGAAACTGCTTGGGCAGCGGTTGAAAGGTAAAGTCATCGAGAACATCAACTCAACCGCCGTCGGCGGCGGGGTGGCCGAGATTCTTAACCGCATGGTACCGCTCTTTTCCGAGCTGGGTGTCAACGCCACATGGGAAGTCATCAAAGGCGGCAACGACTTCTTCGGCGTTACCAAGAAATTCCATAACGCGTTGCACGGCAGGGAAGAAGTTCTCACCGAGAACGATTTTGAGATTTTCCGCGAACATACCCGGAAGATTTTGGACGAAACACCGCTTTACGGCGATGTCATTTTCGTCCATGATCCGCAACCCGCCGGGCTTATCGCCAGGAAAATAGAGATCGGCAGGAAGTGGGTCTGGCGCTGTCATATCGACGTTTCGCATCCGCAGCACAACGTCTGGGGCTTTCTCAAAAGCATGGTGGAAAAGTACGACTCCACCGTATTTTCGGCGCCCCAGTTCTCCCAGAAACTCGACATACCGCAGATACAGATACCGCCGTCGATCGATCCGCTCTCGGACAAGAACAGGGCGCTGCCGGATGATTACATTAACAGCGTCATGGAACGATTCCATATCCCGCGTGACAAGCCCTTGATCACGCAAGTATCGCGATTTGACTATCTTAAAGACCCGGCGGGCGTCATCGACGCCTATAAGATGGTTAAGCGCTATATCGACTGCCAGTTACTGCTGGTCGGCGGCAGCGCGAGCGACGACCCGGAGGGCGCGAAAGTCCTGGCTGAGGTTCAAGAAAAGGCGTCCGGTGATCCTGATATCCATATTCTGGAGCTTCCGCCAACCTCGAACCTCGAGATTAACGCCATCCAGCGGGCATCCACCATCGTGCTCCAGAAATCGATCAAGGAAGGATTCGGGCTCACCATCGCCGAAGCACTATGGAAGGCCAAGCCCGTCATCGCGTCGGCCGTCGGCGGCATACCGCTGCAGATTACTCACAAGTACTCAGGAATCCTCACGCACACCATTGAAGGCACGGCCTACTGGATAAAACAATTGATCCAGTCGCCGGATTTCGCCCAGCGGCTCGGGGTGAACGGCCGCGAACATGTTAAGCAAAATTTCCTGCTTACCCGCCACCTGCGCGACTACATGCTGCTGTTTCTCTCGCTGGACTATCCGGGCCAGGACATCGTGCATCTAAGCTAATCTCTATCGGCAAATGTCTTGCAAATTCCGGTATTATCGCACCTGGTATAATCTCATCAGCATACCGACGGACAGGAGAGCGGCATACGGCAAGAGCACTGAATCTTCCTTCCTGAATCGCAAGGAAACGGCATTTTTTGAGACGAAAAAACAAAACAAGGCAGCGCCGGGGGCGGCGGGCTGGAGGGGGGGGGGGGCGCGG
>Ga0315281_10002070_pt1 | contig 29829 bp, 25 predicted proteins | sample YL17G07_0_MG_FD_204540 | JGI IMG/M metagenome (GOLD analysis project Ga0315281, IMG submission 204540) | Sediment microbial communities from Yellowstone Lake, YNP, Wyoming, USA - YL17G07_0 | ecosystem: Environmental > Aquatic > Freshwater > Lake > Sediment | place: USA: Wyoming | collected...
CTGGGCTCTGCAGAGATCCATGTTCGGCACGCTCACCACGAAGATCGAGACAAAGGACATCCACGATGCGAAGTGGTACGAGACCGTCCCGATGGGCGTGCTTGTCGCGCTGATCGCGCTGTTCGGGATATTCCCGATGATAATGATCGGCAAGATGGGAGATGCCATAACCATCATAATGCGCGGGCTGGGGGGAGGGTAGATGGCGACCGCGATTGAGTATTTCGGAATCCTCGCGCCGCAGATCATTCTGCTGATATTCGCGCTTGTCTGCCCGGCGCTCGCGCTCTGGCTGAAGATGCGCAAGGGGATAGCTTATTGGAGCCTGATCGGCCTTGCCGCAGTTGGGATACTCGAGGCGCTCGCGCTCTACCCAGGGACTCGAGACATGGTCTCATTCCTTGTATTCTCGCCCGGCTCCGCCCCGGTCACCGAAGTGTTCGATGTAAGCGCCTTCTCGCAACTCTTCACGATTGTTTTCGTATTCGTAGGAGCGCTCGTCGTGTTAGCCTCCCCGGAGTACATCAAGAACGAGCGAAATCACGGCGAATACTACGCGCTCATACTGATTGCCGTAATGGGCATGTCGTTCGTTGCGACCTCCGCCGACCTCATCGTGATATTCATCGGCATAGAGATCGCAGGCATAGCTAGCTATGTCCTGACTGGGTTCCAGAAGACGGTCAAGAGGTCGACCGAAGCGGCCATGAAGTACTTCATCATCGGCGGGTTCTCTTCCGCGATCACGCTGTTCGGCATGGCGATGATCTACGGCACCGGCGGGAGCACCAATCTCCGAGAGCTGGGGAGTACGTTGACCGTTGGCGGCGGGCTGGATGGGATAGTTCTGCTTGGCATAGCCATGATAATCGTCGGCCTCGGGTTCAAGATAGCCGCGGTGCCTTTCCACATGTGGGCCCCCGACGTTTACGAAGGTGCACCGACCACGATAACCGCGCTCCTCGCCGCAGGCTCGAAGAAGATGGGCGTCGCGGCGTTCTTCAAGATATTCCTTGTCGCTCTCTTCGCGTTCAAGATCGATTGGGACATGGCGATCGGGATAATCGCAGTGCTCACGATGACGGTCGGCAACCTCCTTGCGATCCAGCAGACGAGCGTCAAGAGGATGCTGGCATATTCGAGCATCGCCCAGGCAGGCTACATACTGATCGCGATACCTGTTGGGACGGACTATGCCGTCGCAGGAGGTATTCTGCACGTCATAACGCACGCAGCGATGAAGTCCGGGGCGTTCTTCGTTCTCGTTGCGCTCGCGGTGGTGGGCATGGGAGAGAGCATAAAGGACTTCAGCGGGCTGAACAAGAGGTCGCCCTTCCTCGCCTTCTCGATGGCCATTTTCGTCCTTTCGCTCGCGGGCATCCCGCCGTTGGCGGGATTCTACAGCAAGTTCGTGCTGTTCTCCGCTGCGATAGAGGGTTCGGGCGTGACCCAGTGGCTCGTTTGGCTGGCTGTGGCCGGCATACTGAACAGCGCGCTCAGCCTGTTCTACTATGCGAGGATCATCAAGGTCATGTACTTCGAAGAATCAACCTCGACGGAGAGGATGAGGATCCCGCGCTACGTTGCGGCAGCGGTAGGAGTGGCGCTGATCGCCACCATCGTGATCGGCCTTTACCCCGAACCTTTCATCAGCGCCGCTTTGGGCGCCGCGCAGGGGCTCAGCGGACTGCTGCCTTTGGGAAGATAAGGGCGCTCGGCCTCGGAGAGGATGGCTTCGGCCAGAGAGCGGTGTGCAGACGCACCGTTCATTTCTCGATCCATCGGCCATAATGGGGTAGGATTAAGTATGAATTCCGAATATCTCGCCCTGCATGTCTAAGGGCTCTTGGGACCTTGGGGTTTCTAAAGAACTTGTAATGGTCGAGAAGCGTATGAGGGAGCTCGTCGAATCGACTCAGAAGGAGCTGACGAGCGTCGCTCTCCACGTCATCGACGCAGGCGGCAAGAGGGTCAGACCGAAGCTCTCGATCCTCGCCCACCACGCCCTCGACGGCAATGACCTGAAGAAACTGATAGACATCGCGGCGGCCATGGAGCTCATCCATTCCGCCACGCTTGTTCACGATGACATCAACGACGAAGCCGACATAAGGCGGGGGAAGAAGGCCGCGTACAAGGAGTTCGGGCTGCACGAGGCGATAGTCACGGGAGACTTCCTTTTCGCCAGGGCCTTCTACGTCGGAGGGCTGTTCAGCAAGAAGATCGTCGAGATGATTGCCAGCTCCACCGCTCACCTCGCCGAAGGGGAGATGATGCAGTACGCTCACAAATGGGACAGCACTCTTTCCGTCGACCAGTACATCAGGATAATCGAAGGGAAGACGGCGCATCCGATAAGCGCTGCGGCCGAAGTCGGAGGCTCTCTTGCAGAGGGCAAGGCCGAATACATCGAGGCGCTGGGGGAGTACGGCCTGAACCTCGGCATAGCGTTCCAGATCGTCGACGATATTCTAGACGTCACAGGCGACGAGCGCAGCCTCGGAAAGGGGACAGGGACGGACATCAGGGAAGGAAACATGACGCTGCCCCTGATACTCGCAAGGGACACGGACAAGGCTTTTGCGAAACACATCAAGGCGGTCTTCAAGGTCGGCAAGGTCACCGATGCGCAGGTCGAAAAGACCATTGACATGGTCAAAGACACCTGCGCGGTGAGAGAGGCGCTGAAGATAGCGCGTGGCTATGCCGAAGGCGCGACCGAATACCTAGAACGCCTGCCGGAATCCGTGCACCGCAACAGGCTGGTCGACCTTTCTCGGCTGGTCGTCGACCGGACCAATTGATCGTCTGGTGGGATGCTTGTTTTCCGACCGAATCGATGAAAAGGAATGGAAAGGGATCATCGAGACGATTGAAGATGCCGCCGATTACTATCGGAGGATGAACAGGCTTGTGACCTTTTTCAGAGTCGACTCATGGAGGAGGAGGGCGGCCGGTTTCTCCAACAATGAGCTGGATGTGCTCGAGATAGGATGCGGGCCAGGGGATTTCGCGGAGATCGTGAGCAGCAGGAGCATGCTCTGCGTCGACCCTTCGGAGAAGCTGATGTCCATCGCCAGGAGGAGGCTCGGAGACAGGGCGGAATTCGAGCAGGGCGAGGCGGAGAACCTGCCTGTCGATCAGGAAAGTTTCGATAGGGTGTTCTGCTCTTTCTCGTTCAGGGATTTCAGGGACAAGGAGAAGGGGCTCAGGGAGATCTTCAGGGCGCTCAGGAAGGGCGGGATGCTCGTCATCCTTGAGATCGGCAAGCCCGAAGACAGGGCGAAGGCGAAGATGATGAACCTTCATCTGAGGTACGTCGTGCCGCTACTCGCGAGGTTTGTTGTCCCCCGCCGGATACTTATGGCCAGGGGGCAGAACATGTACAAGGACCTCTGGATGTCCTATCAGAAATATGCGCCCGCTTCGACATACGCGGACATCATGCAGAGGATAGGGTTCGCCGATGTCGCATGGGACGACCTCACTTACGGCGGGGCGGTCCTGATCAGGGGGAGGAGGCCGTGAAGATCGACGTGCTCGTTGTGGGAGCCGGCCCGGCCGGCAGCTGCGCGGCGCGGGAGCTGGCAGAGGCGGGCATTGAAGTCCTCGCGATCGATCGCAGGAAGGAGATCGGGCATCCGGTACAGTGCGGAGAGTTCCTGCCGACATCGGATGAGCTGAGGAAGATCCTCCCCGAGAGCGAGGAGTATCGCGACCTTTTTTCCATTGACAAGGATTTGATCGAGCGCTCGACTTCGATCATCGAGCTGCATGGCCCCCGCGGGCTGAGATACGACATGGAGTTCGACGGGATCACGCTCGACAGAAGGAAGTTCGACAAGAGTCTCTGGCACAAGGCCGAGAAGGCTGGCGCCAAGGCGATGCTCGGAACTGAGCTGCTCGGCATAAATGGTCTGCGGACCGCTAAGACTTCGTCCGGCGAAATAGAATTCAAGATCATCATCGGTGCGGACGGCCCGCTCTCCAGGGTTAGGAAGAGTGTCGGGCTGCCCGAGCCAAAAGTGATAAGCCAGGCAATAACGGCGCAGGCGAAGGGTGATCACGGAGACACGGTGAGGATGTACTTCGGAGGTGTGGCGCCGGGAGGGTACGCTTGGGTCATCCCGAAGAGAGGACGGGCGAATGTCGGCCTAGGAGTGCAGAAGAGGTTCACTGACGAGGCGCTCTCGCAGATGATGCGCAGGTTCCTTGATGAATTCAAACTGGAGACGGAGGAGACCGCGTACGGGCAGGTTCCGGTCTCAGGCCCGGTCAAGAAGACCGTTTCAGGCAACGCCCTCATAGTCGGCGACGCGGCTGGCCAGGTCATGGCCACCAATGGCGGCGGCATACCGATCGCGATGATATGCGGGAGGATCGCCGGAAGGAGCGCTGCGGCGGCGATCAAGAGCGGTGGCAATCTGGAAAGCTATGAGAAGGAGTGGAGGAGACAGGTCCTGAGACCGCTCGGAAACGCCGCGCGGACTAAGGCGATGGCGGATATGTTCTTCGGCAGCGACGGAAGATTGAGATTTGCGATGAAAGTGCTCGGTAGCAGAGGCCTCGAACGTGCGATTCTGTGCAAGAGGCTGCTCTACATTCTCTGAATGACCCCAGCGGGATGGCCGCCCGGTCTTTACCCCTAGATTTTTTTAAGAAGATAGCGCTGGCTTGAAAATACCCTAATTTCGATATTTGTTTGATATTTTACCCGTAAATAATGAAAAGACATTTGGAGTTCGGAATTTAATTGAGAGGATAGTTGTAGGGAAATGATTTATCAAGAGTGGCAATATTTCATATTAAATCGGAGGCAGTAGAACGTTCCTTATTTACATCGACGAGTCGGGGAAACCTAATCTGCGCGACAAGGAAGACTTTGTGCTCGCAGCTCTCATAGTGAATGAACACGAATGGAACGCCCTAGATAACGAGATCAAGAAAGTCAAGATGTCCTATTTTCCCAATATGAATGACGATGATGTTGAATTGCATGCAGATAATCTCGTTACAGGCAAGGAGATTTTCACAAGCATGCCGAGAGAGAATAGGGGTCAGCTTTACAAGGAAGCGCTCAACATGTTATCCTCAAAGGATGCGACGATAGTTGCATCTGTTATCAGGAAAGCGAAGCTCACCAAACCTCTCGACATTGAGTTGTGGGGATATAGGCTGCTGTTTGAAAGGATCTGTTTCGTCCTAGAGAAAAAGAACAAACAGTTACTAGCAAGTGGTTCGGCAAGCGAATATGGATTACTTCTCATCGATTCTGTAGAGAAGAAATTTGATAGGAGAACCAGGAGCAAACTCCTATGCCTCATGAGGGGCGGGACGATGTATGTTCAAAACACACATCTAATCTCGGATCCTGTCTTCGTTTCATCCGAGTACAGGAATATGTCTCAATTGGCCGATCTGATAGCGTGGACAATCCGTCGTTATCTAAGAGGGACCAATGGATGGAAAGATGTACTCGCACAGGAGTTATTCCCATTCATAGAGCCGCGGTTAGATCGGGATGACGAGGGAAGATGGCAAGGAGCAGGGCTTAAAATATTTCCATGAAAGGAGGGTGAGAGGCGTGACCGCCACATCCCCTCCGTGGGTCGCCTTTCGGCGACTCTCAATCATACTATTGGATATATCGATATATATACTTGAGGGTGTGCGAGTTCCGTACAATTAATAATGCTAAGGATAGCAGGACATATTGCCCACCTAACGCCCTATCGCTAGTCAGAGATGCTCCTTCTTATTGAAATCTGCAGGTATGGTGTATCTCTCATCTGTGATTTTAGCCGTTACAAACCTGTCTGCCCTGAATTTTCTGATGGCCCTTCTTAGATGGCAATAGGCCACGATGTATCTCCGGCTTAGATAGTAGATATCGATCTCCCTCTGCGTTATGTTCTCTTGGCCAGGTGAGAAATAATCAATCTTAGCAGTCCTCCTTCCTTCGAACGCCTTTTCGAGCGTTCTGTAGACTCGCTCGTCCGGCCCCCGGCTGAATCCTCCGTACTTCCTCGCCGTTATCTCTTTGTCTACTTCTATGACCTCCTCCTTCGCGAGGTGCGCCTTCAGTTTCTTGGTCAATGATCGGATCTCTTTCCGGTCAATAAGCTGTTTTTCGTAGTAATCCAGCTCCCATTCCTCATCAGGGTAGCCAATCAAGTCCTCCTCCAGGAGCCTCATGACACGGTAGACGGCTTTCATCTCTTCGGGGGACAGGGACTTCATCTTGGCCCCCTAATGATTTTATTGCTGATTTATGTAACGGGTGTCCACTCCGAAGGATGCATTCCATTTTACTTGAATCTTATTACGAAAATAATAATGTGCTCCCGGCGGGATGGCCGCCCGGTCTTTACCCGCAGATTATTTTGGATAATATCGCTGGCTTGAAAGGACCCCGATTACGATGGTCATCGAGTTCTTTACCCGTAAAGATCGATACGAGAGAGGATGATCCTGCGTCTACTGTGAGGGGTGTGTTCTAGCAGCCTGTCGAGTGGCAGTCACGCCATTCAATCTCGACTATCATCCCCTGCCTTAGCTACCTGATTTGAAATAATAGAATGGTGCGGGGGCTGAGATATTTATCCCTCATGACTACCGGCAGTAAATTCTGCGATATGATGAAAAACTGAAACGTTCAGCCATTAAAGGGATTTCAATAGAGTCAAGAATAGGGAATCAATGATCTTCTTTCTGCTTCTGAATTCTATTGAATAATGAGAAGACGGCAATCACCCCTATAATTGGGATCAATAATTCAGAGAATTCAGGTATAAAAGGAGAGTTCGATATTTGGACATAATTCAGATTGTTGTTTGTTTGATCCCAATAGCCAATATGTACATTACCAAGCAAATCAACTGCAATTGAAGAAAAATCCCCAACATTGCCATTATTGTCTATCTCGAATGTCTGCCAATAACCTTCTGAATTATTTGCATACATTAACGCAGTACTGGCATGATCGACATAGCTGATGTGCACATGGTCACTGCCATCAACTGCGATTGAGGAGCGAGCTAATGATGCTAAATTGGTGTCGATTGTATAATTTTTCCAAGAGCCGGATTCATCTGTAGCATATTTCAGACTAGCATCTGAGCCGTTAAAATAACTAATGTGGACCTTATTATTCGAATCGACAGCGATTGATGAGTAATATCCAACATCATAGAGACTGTCCAATCTATATGTTTGCCAGGTTCCAGAGGCATTGGTAGCGTATTTCAAGTTGTTAAAGTTATTTTCGAAATAACTAATGTGAATTCGATCATTATGATCTATGACGATTGACGGTTGTCTCCCAGTATCTCCGAAACTATCAATGGTTAATATTTGCCATGTTCCAGCTGTGTTGTTGGCATATTTCAAGTCTCCACTAGTCTGATTCCAATAAGCGATGTGCACATGCCCTTGCGAATCGAGGGAAATCGAGCTGTGTTGACCAACGAAATCGACAGAGTCAATCGTGAAGGTTTGCCAATAGCCGACAGTATTGTTTGCATATTTGAGATCATAATTTGAATAATCGCAATAGCTTATGTGTACCTTGTCATTCGCATCTATGGCAATTGAGTTATCCCGTCCGACGTTCCCTAGACTGTCGATGGTCCAGTTCCGCCAATAACCTGCAGTGTTATTGGCGTATTTTAAATCTTGATTTGTCAGATCATAGTAACTCATGTGCACATAATCATCCGAATCCAAAGTAAGCGATTTATCCAATCCGACATTTCCAAGGCTATCGACCACTTCGATATTAGTGTAATACGCAGTTCTTGATGGAATCGAGTCTGGAGTGTCCAAAGTGTTCGATAATACCCAAGATAAAGATATCGCAAGGGAGAGTAACAAAGAAATTATGCTGAAGGCAGAGATTATTCTTATTCTGGTATGATGTATCAATCTCGATCTTCGAGAATGCCTCCGATGATCGAGATAGAAGAATTGCCGTCGATTGACATTATCGTCATATCCTTTTATCAATAAAATCGCCTTGTCTGGTCATATTGTATAATAAATTAGCAATGAAAGTCCTTTTAGAGATGCGTCTTTCATAATGATGGATGATTTTCAAGATATTGTTTTTCTAACAGTGCCAATGAAGTGCGCCTATGTTGAATCCATTCGGAATAAGGCAATTGTTTCCCTCTGTCGCCGATGATTCGTTCAAATTTATCGTTATAGTCTCGTATTGCGTCGATTGCGACCCTCATTAACTCAGAATAACTTACTTTCTCGATGAATCGATTTGGTTCGAATCTTGTGCGCCCCATAGGGAGACCGTATTTGACACTGACCCTGAGGACATCTCTGTCGATTATTTCGAGAACGATCTCAAGTGGGTAATCATGGAAATAAATTATACCCTCCTTGTTTGATTGTATCAACTCTCTTAATGCTTGAGCTATTACGCTTGTAACATCCCATGTTCCCCCTAGTATTCCTCCGTTAATCTTGTTTATATGTTTACCGTTGCACTGGAAAATTAGCTCGTCTGGCCACGGCAAATCTCCTCGCTTGACATCATCGTAGCTATTCTCGTTTATTTCGAGAGGTTCAATCTCTATTCGGACGCTCATTTCATCACCCAGGAAGGTGGCGATGAACAGGGATATGCACTTGTAATACTGCCCAAATCCCCGACTTCCACTACAACCCATTTATCACCAAATTGTTTGGCAAAGGTGTGTCCAATCTTACCTTGCTGATTGGGTGGCAAAGGTATGTCCTTCGAGGGATTGTTGATAGTTTTTCCAATATAGTCACTATACCTCTGATCATCCATTTGTCCAAACATTGCTTCAAATTCGCTCCCATGCTCATTCTTGATTCTTTCCAATCCGAAACTGATATCCTTGTTAGAGGGGTCCCAATATCCTTTTTTTAGAATTATTTCATCAGGTATCATCACCTGGGAGGAGATATCGTCTCCAACCCTGAGGTTAACACCTTTACTATTATGGAACATTTTTAAAAGTTTGTGTTGTCCAGTCGAAGTTAATGGATTTCCCGCACCAGGGTATTTATCAAAGCATGCTTTGATATATTGCACATATTTGTTTGGCGATGTAAATCTGGCATCAATAATATCACCAATCTTATTTACTACGGTTGGAGCCCAATCATCTGGAATAGTCTTAATTGCAGAATCGATCTGGTTAAACTCGGATTTCCATTTACTCATATGCGGTTTGGCTAGTATCTTCTTCGTATTTGGATGGAAATTCTTTACTTCATTTCCAACACTAAAAACGGTCATGAATGTCATTGTATAGGCACCGCCCTGGTCAAAGAAGTAGCCGAATGTCTCTGGCCAGATTTCTGCAAGTCCGTATAGGGTCGCCAATGAGGCAGAAACCAAAAGGATCGGTTTTGACAGGCTTGCCCTTCCGAATTTCAACAAGACCTTTGAAACATCGCTTAATTCCCCAAGTGCTTTTGACAGTTTGGAGATTCCAGAAGATACTGCACCGACTATCGGCCCTGCAACTGCCTTTGCAGCCGCTCCGCCAGCAACCATAGCTAGCGTCATGCCTATTACATAACCGACATACCACGAATATCTGAATTGATCATATCCGGATTCCGTAGTCTGGAAGGGGTTCTCCTCAATCTGTTTCTGATCTATCGTTGAAACGAAGCCGGACAGGATATTGGCGAGCGTGCCGGTCTCATCTTCTCTGAATTGCGAACTAATCTGAGAGAATCCATTGAAAATGTCACCAAGATGAGTAAGGGCATAAATGATATCCATGAAGCTGTCTGAAAGGCCGTGCATTGCGCCAACGACGAAACCCCCTAGATATGGTCCGATCAATGGGATGTTCTCGGCGAACCATTTTGCCAAGTATTGGAAGAGAGTAGTTACAGTAATCAGATCCTTTGTCTGGCTGTTCCCGTAAGTGTCAGTAACATTTATCCAGAATCTTGTTTGTGAAAATGCTGAGAATAGATCAATGCCAGTATGGAAGACCTGATCCCAGAGGGAGAAAGTGCCGGCTGCATAACTGTAAGTTGCCAGCATTTCTTCGTTCTTCATTATCTGAACGGTTTGTATCCCATTCCTGTCAGATGCGCACCAGAATAAATCAACATTGAAACTCCAGGAATATTTGATGCCGTATCCGTTAACATATGGCGAGATGTGCTCATAAATAGAAGGATCTTCAAGCTCTAGAACCCCCTGATAATCGCTTATCCATTCGCCATCTAAATAGCGGTCTCCATCAGTATCGACACATCTTGGGTGAGAGGCCGCCAGGTATTCCTTATAATCTGAAAGGCCATCGTTATCGGTGTCGGAAGCTAGCGGAGATGACCAGACCCAACCACTCCTGATATGATCCATGAAATACTGATTGGATAGGGAATCAGCAATGATCTGATTAAAGTCCGAAGGATTGTTAATCGAGTAATATGTCCACCCGTTTGATTCCTCGCCGTCTAAGAGACCGTCGTTGTCAGTATCTGGGTTGTTGGGATCAGTAATTACCCCATCGTATCCTAGATTTACTTCCTGATAGTCGGAGATATAATCTCCATCCGTATCAGACGCCAAAGGATTCGTTGGAAGGTATCTGTTCTGAGGCGGCAGTAATTCCTGATAGTCGCTTAATCTGTCCCCATCTGTATCTTTATCAATTGCACTTGTCACATAGCCATATACGCCGTTTATTTCGAAATCGTTTGATATTCCGTCATGGTCCCAATCCGAACCTGTCCAGGCGGTTGGATCCGTTTGATATGTATACACTTCTTCACCATCAGGAGAACCGTCTCCGTCGGTGTCCGACCTCGTTGGATCTGTAGCATTCCAGGTAAGCCCGACCACGAAAAGTTCATAGTCGTCTCTAAGTCCATCTGAATCCGTATCAGTGAGATTTACATCGAGGACATATCCGAGCGAGCCGTTCAATTCTTGTGCATCGGTAAGAGTGTCTCCATCCTTATCGGCATCCATTCGTGGATTCAACCCGTACTCGAATTCGATCAAATCGTTCAATGAATCATTATCGGTATCATATATTGCTGGATTCGAAGTGAAATGCATAATTGTCCAATTGCTGCGGCAGAATACATCCCAACCGTAAACCTCATACTTGTCGCTGAGTCCATCGAAATCGGAATCCCAAATAGTGGCGCTTGTGTTGTATACGAATATCTCATCCCAATCTGACAAACCATCTCCATCGGTATCGCTAGAAATTGGATTTGTCCCATAAGTATGAACTTCGTCGCCATCGATTATTTTGTCGCCATCCGAATCATTGTTATGGGGGTCTGAAGTCAATAGAATCTCAACGTCATCCACATAGAAACAGCCGTAGTTGGCGATATTTGCGTTGAATGTTATCATCAATTTGCTGGGTGTAGAGAGGGCGCTAGAGTTCCAATGTATCTCTTTCTGTTGCCAGCCATCATTCGTGTAATTCGAAGGTATCTCGATGATGATTGGTTTCTTTTCAGATTTGATTATATTTATTGTAGTGCCAGAAGATTGAGGATACGTCGAATGGGTGCCGGAGGTTGTGCTTTGGGTGACATAATTCAAAGTAGCCGAAATATCCTTGTTTGGAGAGGCAAGCGTCCAGAATCTGACCACGATATTACCACTGTAATTGGATGGGGCTTCAAAGATTGGAGAGGTGAGATTTCCCTTTTCGTCCCAGCCGTCCACTCCATAGGCAAATTGGTCTGAGTGATAATGATCGGAAGTAATGGTCTGCCATCTCAAAGAGAAATATTGTGGTGCAGATGATGGTAACTGAAGAGACCAATCTCCCGTGGTCGTCCATTCCGGCAAGAAATATTCTTGCGACCCGACCAGGGATCCCCGCCGTAGATGCCAACTCCCAGGCAGAATCATAGAATCGAAATCGTAGAATCCGACCTTCTTTGGAGAGTCTAGTCTGCCATCGTATGGATAACGCTGTCGCACATTGCTGCTAGCGTCTTTGGTTGATAGAGGATAGAGATACTTAATTTCATCAGCATCGCTTAGACCGTCCTTATCGCTATCGATTTTACTCAGATCACCGAGCTGATATGCAGATGAAAAAACATTAGAGACCGTCCCCCAAGCATAATTCTTGCTTTCATTAATACCAGTTTTTTTACATGATGTCCAATCATCGTATTCGAAAAGACGGAGATCCTCCTCTGAGAACCAGCTCCCATTAAGAGCGGCGGGATATCTGACCTTGATATATGCTTTGTCAAATTGTATTGAAGAACCAGATGAAAGAGATATCTGGAAGACGGGGCCGACCCCCAATCCTTCAATGGGCGGGATTGATGAAACCGATATGATCGGTTTGCAGCTCTGCGACTGCCAGATTTGCCAATCCAAGCTCTTATAGCTAATCGCGACAATGATATCGAAACCTGAGCCGTTCAGGTTTTTTACGACGGTGACGAATTGATAATAAGTTCCCTCATGATCCTCAAAAACCAAAGGCATGGAGTCATTCCCATCGCAATAATCATCTTCATCTGAATCCCAATCAAGAGTGTTGTTGAGACCGTCGTCATCAGTGTCGACATCATAGCCGAGATATGCGATCTCATACCAATCCCAAAGACCATCGAAATCGGAATCACGGTCGGTTGGGTGTGTATTGTATTCGAATATCTCAAAATAATCGATTACGTCATCGCCATCAGTATCCGCTTGCTCAGGATAGGTACTCCATATTTCGATTTCATCAGCGTCTTTGAGTCCGTCTCCATCTGTATCAATCGCTATCAGAGCGTTTGTGGAAATGAATCCGTTTGCACCGTGAGAGTCAGTAACGATTAGGGAAACGATATAGTCGCCATCCATTTCATAGACGTGAGTGACAACCTGGCCGATACTATTGTTACCGTCGCCGAAATCCCAGCAATAGGCGAGAGATGATACATCCGAACAAGTATCATCGCCGTATCCAAAGAATGTGACGACGGGACTGTTCCCGTAAACTGTAATTGGAGAGAAAAATGCAGTAGGTGCGGTTGTAAGCACAGTGACGGGTGCATAGATTGAATAAATCTCGCGATCATTATCAGTAACCGTAAGAGTGACATTGTATGAGCCGGGAGCAGTGAAAGAATGCGATGGTTTTATACCGTAGCTGTAACAACCATCCCCGAAATCCCATCGATAAGATATTGATGGGATATCCGAGGGCGTATCGACTGATTTTGCTTCCAAGAATACTTGTTGATCTTGGGTGAATATTTGATGCTCGCCCACAATAAACGCGGTTGGTTTTACATTTTTCACCTCGACCTTTATGCATGCGACTCCAGTCGAATTATGTCCATCCGTGGCATATAGAGCGACTATGTACCCTCCAGAGAAACGATATGAGTGGCTGTTGATAGACCCCTCTCCGAATATGCCGTCACCGAAATCCCAGAGATGTGCCGAAATATCATCGTTATTATCTTCGATGCTACTGTATAGACGGATTGCGGCATCCTCATCCGGATTCGAATTATCGGTGACTATTTGGACCTTTGGGGCAGTGTTCTCTACGAATATCCCGCGTTCGTCGATTGTAACAATTGTTGAGAAGGAATCGGAGCCACTGTCATCATCTGAAGCCAAAAGAGAAAGGGAGAAAATGCCTTCGGATTCATACGCATGCTCGACCTCTTCCGGGAGATAGACCGGTGTCGAATTTGGCGAGTATTGGCTTCCAATCGTTGAACCGTCACCGAAAGACCATAGAGTGTCTATGGAATCGAGGCCGGGATCAAAAGTTGCGCTTTCAAATGTTATTGCATGTCCAATCATGTAGTATGTCGGGAACAGCGTCCAGTTCCATGTATCCGGGTGTTGCGCATTGAAATCATTTTGAAGGCTCTCGTAAGAACCGTCATTGAACGTGAGAACGAACCAAGCAGGCGTAGAACCCCAGATCTGCCCGTTTATCGGATCATTCTCCGGAGTATAGGAGATGTTCACCTCGTACTGCGAAGTCAGATCGAATACGTAGTCATCGATTGTAATTGACTGCTCGTTTGGCCCGCCGGGAATCCGGAATACCGTCACGTTGGAATCGAGAACGCCGTCTTTGTAGACGAACAATTGCAGATCATGCCACTTCTCGCCGGAAGCGCGCAGGGTTATATCGGCATTGATGAAGGCCCGAGTAATCGCAGTAGTAGGCGCAACATTTTCTATAATGATGTTCGCAACTGCGCTAGAAGAGGCATCATCATTGTCATTGACGACAACAGTCGCTTTGTACTCGCCATCTTCTTGGAAAAGGTAATTTGTTTCCGAACTGTTCTTTCCGTTATCCCAGGAATAGCGTAAGGTGTAAGAATCCGATGGGGTGTCGTATCCTGAAGCTGTGAGGAACAGCGCTTTCCCTTCGTAGCCGAATTGATTGCCAACTGTGACTGAGGGGGGCATGTTCCGGACAGTCACGTTCTTCATATCGCGACCTATTGCACCATGATCGTCCCTGACCGTCAAAAGGGCACTATAGGTCCCAGAGTTGGAATAGATATGAGTTGCATTCATTCCGTTGGCAGATGTTCCGTCTCCGAAATCCCAAGCGAAGCTCAGTGAAGAATTGTCCGATGATGTATCATAGCTCCCATTCGAAGTGAAAGAAACGACATCGTCTTCAATTACAGTAATGTCGGGACCGGCAATAGCTATCGGAGGGCTGTTTATCACATTCACAAGGACAGTATCAAGGTCTTGTTTCGCATTGACTCCCTCGACGATCAATCCGACTTCGTAGACTCCTTCTTGATTGAAAACGTGGGTTGGTTTCGCTCCGAGATCCATCCAACCATTATCCCTGAAGCTCCAGTAAAACGAAGCTGCCCCCCAAGACTGAGAAGCATTGAAATTGGCAATCTCGCCGACTTCCACGACCATGTCCGGTCCGGCATTAGCTATCGGCTTTTGGTAGCTGTACAGAGCTACTATGCCTGTTCCGACCAAAAGAAACACTATTCCGACTGCGACTATTGCTTTCCTAGTCTCCATTTCCCTCCCCCCCCTCATTATCGAATATGCAGAAGGAATGACAAGATATCCCTCCACATCGGACTACGGGTAAAATGAAATTAGAATTAATAATACTTTCGTCATTGTGGAATCAAAAAAGTGCCAGTCCACCGGAAATGTAGGTTCGAGCAGATACCGGGTGAGAGATAGTAATCATTCAATGAACCGCGAATTGCAAGAATTCAATTTAGTATATTCTTGTTAGAATAATAATGTGCTCCCGGCGGGATTTGAACCAAGCTCGAGCAGGCAGTTCATTTGCAGAGTGTTGTTGCCCAGACTGATTGGATTGCTGTCGCCTGGACCGTCCTGATCGTCGTAGCCATCTGGACCATCGTTATTATCGTTGCCGCCTGGACCGCCGGAAAATAGCGAACCCATCGACATAACAAGATTCGCAAATATGATCATGATGACAATGACGAATGCGATGATTACCCCTATTCTCGCTATACTCAGTCTTCGATTCAGGATATCGTTGGGGTCCATGTCGGCGTTTGCCATGTATTATCCCTCTCCAGCATGAGATGAAAGGGAGATAAGTCTTTTCCGCCCACTTGGTGGAGATAGATGCGTTTCAAACTAGGATTGAAGGGAAAGCCGTTTCACTCGCTCTTGTACTTGAACGGCCTCAATGTCTTACCACAGATCAAGCATTCCTTGATGTCCCTGTCGTATTCCTTGCCGCATCCCCTGCACCTGTACTTCCAAAAGAAAATCTTCTTGATGCCTTTCTGCTCCATCGGGATGCAATTTAAGCCGAGCACTCGCGACAGGTTCTGGATAGAATAATCGTCGGATATCAGGGGTGCGCCGAGTTCCAGTGCCAACGAGAGTACCTCGGTGTCAGTCGGCGAGAGGCGGTCGATGTCACCCGTCTTCTCAGCCGCAGCTCGTACCTTCCCCCTGCTCTCATCGGACGGGAGATTGATCTGGATCCTCACGCCGAGAAGAATCTTCACCCTGTCGGAAAGCCCCCACCTGATCAGCTCATCGAGGACTCCTTGAGGGATGACAATCTCGTAATCGAGCGGGAAATCCTTCGAATTGAATAGCGCAGTCGTATCAAGAACGTACTTCACGACGTCCCCACCTCGACTTTCCTAAGGGTGTTGAAGACGCCGTCGATTATCTCGTCCATCCCTAGCCGCTTTTCCTCGGCAAGGACCTCGTCTAGTCTTGCCTTGGTGGCGGGTCGGGCGGGGACGAAGGCACATCCCATCGACTTGATGTTGGACAGCTCGAACGAGCCAATGTTCTCGGCAATCCTCACTATGTCGACTTTGTCCAGGCCGACTAGCGGCCTGACTATGGGAGTGGAGACGGCTTGCTCGACCGCATACAGGTTCTGAAGCGTCTGGGAGGCCACCTGACCGAGAGAATCTCCCATGATAATCGCTTCTGCGCCAACCTTCTGGCACAACCTCTCGGCGACCCTGAGCATCGTCCTCTTGCACAGCACGCAGGTAAGCCCGGACTTCCCTTTCGATGCAAATATCGTCTGGGCGTTGCGCTGTTCGAAGACGTAGAAATCCACCTGCTGGCCTATGGATTTGGATAGATTGCCGACGATCTTCCGCATCTTGTCCAGGTGGCCTTCGTCGCCTTCGGGGTTGACGAATCCTGAAAGGGCTGTGATAGCGATGCCCTGCCTGCCCATGAGGTATCCCGCTACGGGCGAGTCAATCCCGCCTGAAAGCAGAAGAACCATCTTGTTTGAGCCCATGAAATCTCCCGCCAGTATCGCACTGCCTCGAATTAGAACATTTGCATGAACAGAAGATGAAACAACGTGATGGAACTATAACAAAGGCCATTCTGCCATGCCAAGTTCTGTGGATTCACTAGTTGTAAAGGCTCAGCCGCCTGCCGGGGTCATCGTGGACGAAGACGGGGCCGTACTCCTCTTCCTCTTCCTGCTCGTCCATAACGACGTTCAGCAGCATGTTGACGACTTCTCGCATCTGATTGAGTTCCTCTCGAAGCCTCTTGATCTCCTCGACCAGCTCTGTGTTGTCAGAACCCATTGCATGCCTCTGGATGATTATAAAGAACCAACTTTGATTTAGCCTTTTGCCTTCAAAAACCGGATGGTTCAGAACTTCACGTCGCGATAGTCGTCGGCGACCTTGCGGTACTCGGTGCGTTCGCACCTCGGGCAGTAGAGCTTGTTCCCCTCTTGCCGGTCCAGCGGCTCCCTGCACACCCGGCACTTCGCGACAACTACGCCGAGGTGCTGTTGAACGGTAGAAAGCTGTATAGACGGCTTCGACTGCGTGACCTCGGCCCTGAGCAGGTCCGTCTGCCTGTATTCCTCGGAGGCATCCTCCACGTACTTGTTTGCGATCCTGCTGACATGTATCGTACCGGAAGTGTCTCCGGTCACACCGCGCTTGACGCCGTCTATGCTCAGTATCTCGCAGATGACCATCGCCGCCCTGACGTCTGTTACTTCGCAGAATACCTTGTCCCCGTCGAAGACAGTCATCGGCGGGTTGTCGAAGCTCAGCTTTGCGATCTTGTTCTTCTCATCGAGCTTGAGCTCTCCGACCGCGCTGGCATATATCACGCCATCGTGCTCGTAGGTACCGAACCCGGGCATGTATTCCTCGCTTGTTGCCACTGGCTCCCCGGGCAGGACTTTCTTGCACGCGACTTCCTTGTCTGTCAAAATGAATCACCTGATGGGCAGTATCCTCAGCAGAGACACATCGATGTACTCCGCCGGCTTGTTATGGAACTCAAACATGAAAGGAATCTTGAACTTATAGTTTTTGATGTGCTGAACTTCGGCTTTCTGGCTTGAGCAGAACTTGAGCAGGAAGTCGGTGGTCTCCGCCAGATGCAGGGAATATGCGACGTCGGATACTCTGATTGCCGTCCTCAGGAATGGTCTGTCCGCGCCGGGGTTCTGGGAGCCAAAAGGCGGGTTTTGGACCACCGTGTCGAAATGTTCTTCCACCGATGAGACATCGGCCTGAGCGACCTCGATCTGGACATTTACCAGCTCCGCGTTGGACTTGGCCAGCAAGATCATCTTCTGGTCAATATCATAACATTTCACCGATGAAGCTCCTATCATGGAGGCGCCTATCCCAAGAACGCCGTTGCCGCACCCCAGATCGGCCACGCTCTTCCCCTGGATGTCCCCGAAGGAGAGCGCGGTCCAAATTAGATCGGCCGCCACGTCCGCCGGAGTGGTGTACTGCTCGAGGCGCGGGTCCGGGTTCGAGGGTTTCGCAAGTCCCTCGAGGCTGATCTCTAGCTTCCTCCGCTTCATCATACGAACGTCAGCTGCGCCTACACATCGAATGGTAATAAATCATTGGCATGAGGAGGAGTTCAGACGCCGTAATAGCCTTCCAGGTTCTCCTTGAAGCGCTTTATCGACTGTTCAAGGGAGTTCAGCTTGTCCTTGTCGACCTCGACCCCGGCCATCTTTGTGATGAACAGCAATGACTTCAGATGGTCGTCGGCTGAAAGCCTCCAGTCGTCGACCTTCTTGTAGACCGCCACGGAAGAAACTTTGAGATCGGGCGATTCGTCGGATATCTCATCCTCGTTAGCGATGTACTTCGTGACGTCCTGCATCTCCCCGCGGGCGTAGGTCATTACCTCCGACCTGACGCTGTCGGCGATCCACCCGACGTCGACGTAATAGTCCAGGACCAGCGAGAGCTTGTCCCTAGTCACTCGCTCGAAGAGGAATTCGACCCATCGCATCAGCAGCGTCAAGGTCAGGTAATCGTGCCTGATCTCAATGAGGAGGGGAGCGCCTGCGGCGACCTTGCGCTCTGCACTCGCCGTTGGGGCCGCCTTGATTGGCACTTGTACGCGCATATCCTCGACCGGCCCCATTACGATGGTCCTTTCTGCAGACTGAGGCACCGGGGATGGTGCCCTAAGGATCCGCTGCACGATAGGCTTGGGCCTCTCGACCTGCTTGAGAGGTCCGTGGGCTGGGGGCGGGATTGCTCTAGAAAAGTCCTGCGCCTTGATCATCTCGTATATCGCATCTTCAGGGAATCCCGACTCCGAACTCATGGACGGGGTCTGCTGCGGGGCCTGGCTGGGCTGAGTTTTCATAGCGGCATCCGGCCTTGAAGCGACAGGCGCCGGCTCGATTTCTGGAAGCATGTATGACTTTTCGATTCGGACTGGGGGTTGAGTGGCCTCGCTCCTCGCCGCTTCTCGCCTGATGGTTAGTCTCATAGGCCTTTCGACCGGTTTATCAACCTCAGGGGGGGCAATCTCAGTTTCTTTCTTTGTTTCGATGGAAAGGAATTGGAGGAGCTCGTCTTCCGGCCTGCTTGACTCGCGGAACAACCTCCTCTGCGACCCGACGCCCTTCTCCTCGGCTTCTATCTCCTCGAACGCATCGCCGAGGGCGCTCTGGTCGTTGGTCTTGTCTTTGGAGAAGCGCAGAGATTGATCAGCATCGCGCGCGGAGACGCTGCGCTCTTCGGTCTTCTTCTTGAAAAGGCCGGTCGTTTTTGCCATCGATTAAACAATCCCGTCGGGCCGTATAAAGCATTCCCCGTGAGTGACGGAGAAGATTCTCACGCCTGATAGTCAGGCCCTTCTACGCTCTTCCTAGTCGGCATGGCCATGTCCCGGACTATCTCCACCGGCGGCTTTAGATGCATGTCGATCTTGAGGCTCATCTGTCCGCGCTCGTAGACCATTGTGATGCACTCTATCTGTGATTTGTAGATGTTATGCCGCTTGCCGTCTGCGCTGAGAACGGTGCTATCCAGCTTGAGCAGGCCGGCCCCGACGAGCTCCTTGATCTTGCGGTAGCAGCTCGCCATCGGTATGTCGAACAGGAACGCCAGCTCCCTTGCGCTCTTGGCCTTGTGCGAGGTGGCCGCGAGTATCTTCATGTTGTACTCGTCCATCAGAATCTGGGCGAGGTCGAGATCTTCCATCTTTCGAATCCTCGCTATTCACTTGGTCTCGCCCGTATATATCTATGATGGGTCATGTCTCATTTCTGAGAAAGAGACCTTTGCCGGTACTGGCTATGGCGCCTGTTCCGGGAATCTGCATTTTTGAGGACTTTCATGCATAAAATCACAGAATGTTCGCACCGCCCTCCTGTAGAGACATTCTGATTCAGCCAGCGCTCGGAACGATGGTGCCTCGGAGACCCGCCGTGTCCGAAAGGCATATTTATCAAATCGCTCCTCCCATTGAAACACTGGGAGCGCCGTTGAATCCGCCATCATTTCATTCATGCCGCTCGCAGAGAGCATTGTGATCAAGGAGTGTCGTTTGGCAAAGGGTGAATAAGAGAGGCTCTGCAAGATGAGGATTTGTTTTCTAGCTGATTATCAGTCGATACACACCTACAAGTGGCTGAAGTTCTTCGTCCCGAGGAATGAGGTACATTTGATATCGCTCGAACTGCCGGGGGAGGAGGCGGGACTGACGACCCCCGAGAAGTACGCTGAGCTCGGAATCCAGGTCCACATATTACCGAGGAAGGGGATCGACAAGCTGAGAGCCCCCTCCCGCGTCAGGAAGATGTTGCGCGAGATAAGGCCGGACGTCGTGCATGCGCACTACATCACGCATTACGGCTACCTGGCAGCGTCTTCAGGTTTCCACCCGCTGGTCATGACGGCCTGGGGGACCGATGTACTAATCGACGCGCGTTCCACGTTCATAAAAAGGCATCAAGTGAGAAAGGCGCTGAGGGCCGCTGACCTAGCGACATGTGACGGCGAGAACACCACAAAGGCGCTGTCAGAACTCATGGGCGGAAGCGACCGAATCAGGAAGATCTATTTCGGCGTTGACACGCTCAAGAACACCCCGGAGAGGAGGGTCGAGGGATTCTTCGACAAGTACCTCAAGGGCGGGAAAGGCAAGACCGTCATAAACATCAGAGGCTTCAACCCGGTCTACGACCCAGACACTTTCATGAAAGCGATCCCGCCTGTTCTCGATAAGTATCCAGACACGGTCTTCATCATGGCCAGGGAGGGCGAAAGAAGGAAAGTATATGAGGAGATGGCAGGTTCCATGGGAATCGTGGATTCTGTCAAGTTCATTGGCAACATCTCTGCCGATGAGCTGCCTACATACCTGTCCTCGGCAGATGTCTACGTCTCGACCTCGATATCCGACAGCGGGATATCTGCAAGCACCGCAGAGGCCATGGCCGGCGGGACCGCAGTCGTATCGACTGATGTTGGGGATGCATCCTACTGGATAGATGACGGAAAGAACGGCATGATCGTCCCGAAGGGAGATTACAAGGCTCTTTCTGAGAAGATATTATACCTCATATCCAATGAGGGAATGAGAAAGTCCATGGGGCGAGAAGCGAGAATCACCATTGAAACCCGTCAGGACTACTACAAGGAGATGGCGAAGGTCGAGTCTCTGTACGAGTCGCTTGCGAAGAAGGCGTGAAAATGAAAATGTTGGTGACCGGTGGGTCAGGGTTCGTCGGCAGCTACCTTTGCGAGAAGTACGTCAAGGAAGGGCACGACATCATCTGCATAGACAACTTCTTGAACGGCAGCAATGACAACCTAGAATCGCTCCGCGGCAACAAGAGATTCAAGCTCATCAAAGGGGACATCAGGGACACGAAGTTGCTTGAGAAGAGCTTCAAGGGCGTCGACGTGGTGTTCCACCTTGCAGCGCAGATCCATGTTGACAGATCGTGGATGGAACCATACATGACCTTCGACATCAACGTGATGGGGACGCAGAACGTCCTGGAGGTTGCAAGGAAGATGGACGTGAAGAAGGTCATCCATGCATCCACCAGCGAGGTCTACGGCTCCGCGATGTATGCCCCGATAGACGAGATGCACCCGCTCAACGCGCCGCACCTCTATGGAGCGAGCAAGATCGCGGCCGACAGGATGTGCAATGCGTACATGCACGCCTATGGGATGGACATCGGACTCATGAGACCGTTCAACATCTATGGCCCGAGGCAGAGGGCCGTAGGATACGGAGGAGTCATATCGATATTCACAAGGCGAATATTGAACGGCGACCAGCCCGTCATCTTCGGGAGCGGGAAGCAGACCAGGGACTACACGTACATAGATGACGCCGTGAGGGCGTACGATTGCGTCTTGAAGTGCAAGAAGAGGGTCATGGAGCCTGTGAACTTCGGGACTGGCAAAGAAGTCACGATCAACGACGTCGCAAAGAAGCTCATAAGACTCTGCGGCAAGGAGAAGGAGATGAAAGCGGTCCACGGTGAGCCTCGCATCGGAGAGGTCCAGCGGCTCATAGCCAACGCGGCCAAGGCCAAGAAGATCTACGGCTGGACGGCGAAGGTAGACTTCGAGACGGGCCTCAAGAAGTACGTGGACTGGTACAAGAGCAACGTGATCTAGGGGAGACGGACTTTCGATGAAGAAGCTTGAAGCGCATCTCCCGAAGGGACTCGAGGGACTGGCTCGAGACTCGGTTATGCTGATGCACCAGAAGATGGTGACCATCCGCATGGTTGAGGATCTCATCGCGGAGAGCATAACGAAGAAGGAAGTGGGTTGCCCGTGCCACCTCTATTCCGGAGAGGAGGCCGTCGCCACAGGCATATGCGCGAACCTGAGGAAGGACGATTGGATCTACAGCTCGCACAGGTCGCACGGACATTACATCGCGAAGGGCGGCAGCCTGGATGCCCTGATGGCCGAGGTATACTGCAGGCAGACCGGGGCCAGCAAAGGGAGGGGCGGATCCATGCACCTTTCATCACCTGAGATAGGCTTCCCCGGGAGCTCGGCGATCGTCTCCGGCACGATATCTCTGGCAGTCGGCAGCGCGCTCGCATTCAAGATCATGAACACCGACAGGATAGCCGCTTCATTCTTCGGGGATGGAGCTGCCGATGAGGGGGTTTTCTACGAATCGCTCAACTTCGCGGCGCTCTACAAGCTGCCGATGTTGTTCGTGTGCGAGAACAACCTGTATTCCACACACCTTCACATCTCAAAGTGTCTCGCGGATCGCGACCTTGTGAAGAAGGCCAGGGCAATGGGCGTCCACAGCACTAGCATCGACGGCAACGATGCGATAGGAGTCTTCAAGGCGGCGAAGAAGTTGGTCGAGAAGATGAGGGGGGGCGGGGGACCGGAGTTCCTGGAATGCATGACCTACAGGCACAGAGGGCATGTGGGCCCCAACTACGACCTGGAAAAGGGACTGAGATCCAAAGATGAGTTCAAGGAGTGGATGGACAAGGACCCGGTCGACCTGATCGAGCGCAAGATCATCGCATCGAAGCTCGCCACGAGGGAGGAGCTCGATGCCATCAGAGAGGGTATACAAGATCGTGTGAAGACCGCTCAGAAGAAGGGGTTCAATGCGCGATGGCCGTCCTGCGGATCTGACAGCGCGTTCGTCGAAGCAACCTGGAGGCGCAGAGAATGAGGAGGTTGACCTACGCCGAGGCACTGAACGAGGCGCTCCACCAGCTGCTAGAAGCGGACGATAGCGTCATGATCATAGGCCAGGGAGTGACCAGCCCGTGGTACGTCGGAAACACCTGCGTCGGCCTTATTGACAAGTACACTTCGTCCAGAGTGATAGACACGCCCGTGTCGGAGAACGCCGTCACCGGGGCGGCTGTCGGCGCCGCACTCGCCGGGATGCGGCCCATTCTAGTGCACCCAAGGCTCGACTTCATGCACTACGCGATGGACCCGATAGCGAACCAGGCGGCGAACTGGTACTACATGTTCGGAGGGAAGCTCTCGGTGCCCATCACCATATGGGGCATAATCAACCGCGGCGGGGAGCAGGGTGCGCAGCACTCGCAGGCGACCCACGCGATCTACGCCCACATACCCGGGATTAAGGTAGTCATGCCGAGCACGCCCTATGACGTGAAGGGACTCCTGAGATCGTGCGTCTATGATGGCAATCCGGTCGTCTTCATCGATGACAGGTGGCTGTACAAGATAGAAGGGGATGTGCCGGAGAAGAGGTATTCCGTCCAGATAGGAAAAGGGAAGATTCGCCGGAAGGGAAAGGACCTCACGATTGTCGCGACCTCGTACCTGGTGCATGAAGCGCTCCGAGCAGCAGAGGAGCTTGCGAAAAAGGGAATCAGCGCCGAGGTGTTGGACCCGCTCACGCTCAAGCCTCTAGACGAGGACTGCATTGTCAAATCAGTCGGCAAGACCGGGAGGCTACTCGTCGTCGACGGCGGCTGGACGAGTTTCGGTGCCGCAGCAGAGATCATGGCCAGGCTGGCTGAGAACGAAGGGATACTCGAAATCAAGGCGCCCCTCAAGAGGTTGGCATTGCCGGACTCCCCGGCCCCGGCCAGCAGGACGCTCGAGAAGAATTACTTCAAGAGGGCGGAAGACATTGTCAGAGAGGCAGCGAAGCTTGTCAGGTGATCTCGATGGCATACAAAGTCAGATTCGTAAACTACCCGGAGCACTACAAGAGAATTTGGAGCGAGGTCAGGGGAGCAATTGATGAGTGCCTCTCGAAGGGGGATCTCATAGCAAGGAAGCAGCTGGATGATTTCGAGGCAGACCTGGCAAAATTCGTAGGCGTGAAGTACGCCCTGGGGCTCAACAGCGGCACAGATGCGCTACTCCTCTCGTTGAAAGCGGCCGGCATTGGCAAGGGAGACGAGGTCGTCACGGTATCGCACACATTCGTCGCCACCATAATGTCGATAGTCTTCAATTTCGCGACTCCAAAGCTCATCGACGTTGCAGATGACATGGAGATGGATATTTCAAAGCTAGATGCTGCGATCACGAAGAAGACCCGCGCGATCATCCCTGTTCACCTCAACGGCAGGATGACCGATATGAGGGCCGTCAACAAGATCGCCAAGGAGCACGATCTCGTCGTCGTGGAGGACGCGGCCCAGGCGCTTGGGGCGCGTATCGGCAAATGCAAATCTGGCGGAACTGGCCTAACGGGATGCTTCAGCTTCTACCCGGCAAAGATACTAGGTTGCGCGGGTGACGGTGGAGCGCTGACCACCAACGATGATGAGATGATGAGAAACATCAAGCTCCTTAGAGACCATGGCTTCAAGAGGGACACGAACGAACTCCTCATGTACGGATTCAACAGCAGGCTAGACAACATACAGGCCGCGATGCTCGGCATCAAGCTTAGATACCTACCAGATTGGATAACGAGGAGGAGGCAGATCGCCGCCAAGTACGAAAAGGGACTGAGGAAGATAAGCGGACTGAAGCTGCCCCCGGGACCAGATGCTTCCGGCGACTACTTCGACGTCTATCAGAACTACGTGATTCGCTCCGAGAAGAGGGACAAGCTCAATGCCTTCCTCAAGGAGAAAGGGGTCGAGACGATATTATCCTGGCCGAAACCGAATCACCACCATCCCGCGCTCGGACTCACGAAGTTCAAGTTGCCCGTTACTGAGAAGATCTCTAGGACAGTGATATCGCTTCCGATGTACCCTGAGATGTTCGAGGAAGAGATCGGATACGTGATCGATGTCCTGAAGGAATTCCACGAATAGGGATGCAACATGCCTAAAGTCCCCCTCATCAGAAGGATCAGGAATAAGTCGAAGGATGTGCGCCACAACCTGTCAGCGAGGATGCGGGGGACGGAACACTACGAGAAGGAGTGGTCCGCGAAGGAATATGACAGGTTCTACTGGGAATCGGTTAACCACCCGCACCGGGACCTGCTTCTTTCCAAGATATCAGAATATTCCCCTGCATCGGTGCTAGAGATAGGCTGCAGCAGCGGCCCCAACCTCCTGAGGATAGCGAGGGCATTCCCCTCCGCGAAGCTGCGCGGGATAGACATAAACCGCCAGTCGATAGATATCGGGAAGAAGATGTTCGCTGAATCGGGCATAGGTAATGTCGAGCTCGATGTCGGGAAGGCGGATGATCTTGGAACATTCGGTGACCGGAGCTTCGATGTCGTTTTGACGGACGCAGTCCTGATCTACATCGGCAAGGACAAGATGGATACTGTGGCAAAGGAGATGCTGAGGATAGCGAGGAAGGCGATCATAATGATCGAGTACCACGATCCAGGAGCCGGTGGCGAGGGGAGCTTCATAATGAAGAAGGGGTACTGGGCCAGGGACTACTCCGCCCTTTTCAAACCGCTGAATGGTGTGGCAGATGTCAAGCTGACAAAGATAACAAGGGAGATATGGGATGACGATTACTGGAGCTCGTACGGCCATGTCGTAGAGGTGCGTTTGAAAGATGCCTGAAACGGAGATATCGCAGAAGAAGGTCCTAGTGATAGCAAACCTGTTCCATGCATCGCCGAGGATTCCTAGGATTCTGAAGCGCCTGCCTGCGCTGGGGTGGTCGCCCACTGTGATCACGCCGAAGGTCGAATATGGCATGGGCAGGGTGTTCAACGCCCCGCCGCAGGAGTTCGAGCGGCTGGGCATAAGAGTGGTCGAGGCGGGTGTGGGGCGCCCGTATGAGAGCGTCAAGAACGAGGGCTCGGCGCCAATCTATCGCGGGTTCGGCAAGAGGTTTGCCGAAAGGATCGAAGGTCAGGGCGGCAACAGGATGAACCGCCTCATCGACAAATACTACTGGCGAGCCTACTTGACTCTCAACTTCCCGGACGTGGAGAGGCGATGGAAGGCCGATGCATTAGGAGCAGCGGAGGAGCTACTGAGTAAGGAAAGGTTCGATCTGATATTGAGCAGCTCATCGCCAATCATCACTCACATCATCTGCAACGAGATCAAGGCCAAGCACGGCATTCCCTGGATTGCAGAATACAGGGACCTCTGGACATTGAACCACAACTACCAGCTCGGACCGATCATGCGGATATTCGACCGGAGGCTGGAGACCAGGACGATGAGGAACTCGAATGCACTCGTGACCGTCACTGACGATTTGGCAGGCAGGCTTAGGGAGATGTTCCCCGGGATGGACGTGCACAGCATACCGACGGGATTCGACAGGGATGAGATGCCTGGCAAAGTCCCCCTGACAAAGACATTTACCATGACGTTTACAGGGCAGTTCTACAGGGACGGGCAAGATCCGAACAAAGTTCTGGACTGCGTATCCGAACTCATCGACGAGAAGGCCGTTGAACGGAAGAGGATGAAAATAAGGTTTTACGGTCCGGTCAGCACCGCGCTGCAGAGGTACGCCGAGCAGAAGGGGATGGACGATGTATTGACGCAACATGGCGTCATCACGAGAGAGGATGCCATGTTGAGACAGAGGGAATCGCAGGTGCTACTTTTCATGAACTGGGAGCTCTCGGACAAGGGGACGACCTCCCTCAAGCTCATAGAGTATTTCCTGGCCGAGAGGCCTGTTCTCCTCACTGGCGGGGTCAGCGACAACCTCATAGCGAAGACAGTGATTAGGACAGGAGCCGGCAAGGTCGCCGTGTCGAAGAATGAAATAAAGGCGGCGATCCAGGAGTACTACCTCGAGTATATGGACCGAGGCGAGGTTTCGTTCAAAGGGATAAAGGGAGAGATAGAGAAATTCGATTCCAAGTATAGCGCTGAGACATATGCGCAGATCATGTATTCGGCGACAAAGAGCGCCAGAACAACCTGATTGTAAGAAAAGCGATGCTGCAGCGAATGGAACGAAGGTAGCTTTATTCTCTTCAAGAAGGATTTCGATGATGCAGGGGGCGACTTCAAGATGATTTCTGCGCGCATGGAGCTATGCGGTATTTTTCCTGCGGGACGCGGATCTCGAACCTAACCCCCTTCCCAGGGACCCCGTGCTCCGATATCGTGATGCCTGTGTAACCGAGTATCTCCTTCGAGAGGTAGAGCCCCAGGCCGGTGTGCTTGCCGAACCCCCTCGTGAACAACTTGCCCTTGTCCTCATCGGGGATCCCGACGCCGTCGTCCTCTAAGACTATGACTAGTGCGCCATCAGCGCGCAGCTCGTGCGAAACGCGTATGCCACTGAGATGCTCCGCGTACCTCAACGAATTGTCTAAGAGGTTGATCAAGACCTTCTCGAACATGCCGTCTGCCAGAACTTCCACGCCGTTTACTTCGGCGCTCACCGAGACCGACTCCGGGACATGAACGACCTTTAGGGAGCTACTGAGCGCCTGCCCGACATTGATCCATATTGGGCCGCTCGCACCAATGTCCTGGTACTCCCTGGAGAACTTGATGGTCGCATCGATGCTGCCCGCGGCCCTTATCGAATCGTCTATGCGCCTCAGAACCTCCTTGTCGCTGACGGAGGATTTCAATATCCCGAGCCTGCCCATCAGGATGGTCAGCTGATTAATCGTGTCGTGCCTTGTGATGCTGTCTAGCACCTTCAGCTTCTCGTTCGCGCGGCTCAGCTCCTCGCCCAGGTTGATAAGTTCCCTTTGGGTGCGGTCTATCTCCCCGCCGACCCATCTGGACGCCCTCGAAATTGCTATGCCCATGGCCACGGCGGTGAGGAAGGCTATTGTCGAGGCTATCACCACCGGGTTGGCGACATCAGGCAGGATTGCAGTGAGTATGAACCCCTCGGCGAAGATGATACCGATGGAGAGTGGGAGCAGTATCTTGAGCAGCCTCGCCTTGACTGAAGATCCTATGAAGCTGCTCAGAGGCCAGTAACCAGGGCCTTTCGACAGGATCGTCCCGATTCCAAGCAGAAGCAGCGATATCCCAGCAAGAAAGGCTATTGGCCTTATCGGCTCACCGTACAGAAGTGGGTTCCCGTAAAGATAGCCCACGGTGGTCAGCGCCCCTATCGAAAGCACGGAAAGCGAGAGGACGGTGGAGGAGTAGAGGGCGTACTTTGACCTCATATGCAGACCGGCGAGGATAATCGTGAGATCGATGCTTGAAAAGATTATTGCGATGATGGATATCGGTGAAGCGCGGCCGATGGAGTATCCGCCGACAATCGTGCCGACGGGGTCTATGAAGTCCTCCGGATCCGGCTGAATCGGGAGGATTATCCATATGCATAGCGCCAGGACGATAATGGCGCAAGCCATCGCGGCGTGCTTCAGCATAGGATACGCCTTCCGCATCGCGCATTCGAACAGTGCGAAAGAGAGGATGAGGATGAAGATTGATGTGCTCAGTGCAATCGGGACATAATCGCTTATGATGCTGTCGATAATCAGGGTGTTGGTGACCCAGCCGATAATGGAGATCGCTCCAATCAGCGCAACGACCGCCGCCGAGAGTAGGAGAAGACGCCTTAGGAACCGGCGGGTGCCCTGATTCTCTCCTTCGGTTCCACCTCTTAGATCATCATAGGCGCACATTGTCGTTCAGCTATTGCGAATCCACTAACCTTGTTAAATGCTTTGCATTCTGAATAGCAACCTTGATTCTGATTGTTCAAATCGCCCTTGAGAAAGGTCTTCGCTCAACCTAGATAAATGCTTTGAAGGGGGGAGTGGGCCCAACCGAACCCGAACCGACTCTCCTGGCCGAAATCTAATTTGCATTCTGGGGTTTTCGGGAGAAAGCACCAAAACCCTACGAGGAGGCCATTGAGGTCTCTTCGCGCCTCTTTTTCTTCTCAATCATCCAAGATAAATGCTTTGATGGCCCGAGTGGGCTCGGAGGGATTCGAATCCACTACAGATGCTGGCTGACCTCGCCGACGTACAGAAATTGTGTGTTCGAACTCACCAAGAAGTGGGAGTTGAAGCCTCTCGCAGATCTTAACCGTTCTTTTTATTCTTTGCCCATAACTTTTGAGCCCTAATATATCTCGGACAATTTGGATAAAGACATGTACAACTCGGGTTTTCACCTGTGCATTTGGTGTCATTGCATGATTTTTCAATTTCCTCATATCTCTTGTTTCGCTTTTCGACAGTTT
>Ga0315281_10002071_pt1 | contig 29826 bp, 21 predicted proteins | sample YL17G07_0_MG_FD_204540 | JGI IMG/M metagenome (GOLD analysis project Ga0315281, IMG submission 204540) | Sediment microbial communities from Yellowstone Lake, YNP, Wyoming, USA - YL17G07_0 | ecosystem: Environmental > Aquatic > Freshwater > Lake > Sediment | place: USA: Wyoming | collected...
CTTGTTGTCGACCCAGTCGCTCTGCGACTGGTACAACGCCGAGAAGCGGGCGGAGAGCGTGTCGCTCAAGGCGCCGCCGACCCCGCCGTTGACGTCGATGTTGTTGTAGGTTCCGTAGGAGACCCGGAAGTTTGAGTCGAAGTCCTTGGTCGGTCGCTTGGTATCGAACTTGACCACGCCGGCGGGCGTGTTGCGCCCGAACAGGGTCCCCTGCGGGCCGCGCAGCACCTCGACGCGGTCGAGGTCGAACAGCGGCATGCCCTTCACGATCGGGTTCTCGAGGACGACCTCGTCGACCACCATCGAGACCGGCTGCGACGCGTTCAGGTCGAAGTCGGTGTTGCCCAGGCCGCGGATGTAGAAGCGCGGAAAGGCGCGGCCGAACGACGACTCGAGGACCAGGCTCGGCACCCGCCCCGAGAGGGCGCGGATGTCCGGACCGGCCGTCATGATGATGTTGAGATCCTGGCCGGACAGCGTCGAGACCGCGACCGGAATCTTTTGGATGTCCTCCGGGCGCTTCGTCGCCGTGACTGTGATTTCCTCGACGTACTGCCCGACCGGCTCTTCCTTCTTCGGTTGAACCTGCTCTTCCTTCTGCGGGGCTTGCTGCCCCTCCTTCACCGCCTCCTTTCCCGCCTGCCCGCCCTCCTGGGCGAAGCAAAGTCCCCCGATGGTTGCTCCGTAGACTGCGAGCACGACGATGCCAAAGATCCGCCACGCCGATCCGTGTTTCATGACGGTCCCCTCCTCCATTGAGACAATGTCCGAACTAGTTAACTGCTGTCTGCAGATTCTAGCAAAATCGGTGGCGCAAGTCCGGGGGTCCACGGCAGGGAAGACGCTTCGAGCCGCTCCCGCTTCCACCCCCCCACCAGCCACCCTTGGGAGTGCCCCCGCATCCTGAGGACGGCCCGGGCCGTAACCCCCTCGCCCCGAAGGGGAAGGCACACGACGAGGGAGCCGCCGCAGGCTGCGGAGCTCAGGCCGGCGCCAGCGCCGTGCCGGGGTAGGCGAAGCGGACCCGCGCGCCGGCCGGAGACGCACGCCACGCACGCCTCCTGGTCGCGCAGCACGCGGTGGCCCGAGGGGGGCTGAGCGTCGGCCCAACGAGGCGCACAGCCCTGCCCGGCAGGCCAGCTGGGCGGGGGCCTTGCCTGGTTTCGGCTCACCGCAGGGTGGGGCGACCAGGAGGTCCGGGGCGGGTCAGGCCGCCTCGGTGTCGTCTGGCGGCCGGATCGGTGACGTCCACGTCGCTCGTGTGTGTGTCGGCCGGCTGCATGACCGCTCGAAAGCCGACACAACCACCGTGAAAAAGCAGGTAGCCCCCGCGCGGGCGGGGCCTACCTTGGCCGTTACTGGAAATCTAGCTATGGGTCGACGCGGACGATGGTCGGGTTGGGCAGGCCCACTATCCCTCCGTAGGCAACGCTGCCCAGGTACTTCGTGCCGGCCGTCAGGCCGCTGAAGCTCAGGTTGATCGCGCCGGTGCCGCCCAGCGTGGCGGAGGCAGGGGCAGTGACGGTCATGTTGCCCGCCGCCGTGCTGTCGAGCACCCAGTTGAAGAGCGTGAAGGTGGTTGGCCCCGGTGCGGGGACGCCGTAGCCGTGGACCCACACTGTGTAAGTCCCCGCGGGAGGGTTGAGCAGATTGACTTCCTCGGCCGACGTGCCGCCGCCGCTGGAGCCCTTCAGGGTCGAACCAAGGTACACGTACAGGTCGAGGTCGCTCGCCGGGCTCACATTGGCGTCGAACAACGAGAACCGGGCGTAGGTCGTGCCGGCCGCGATGACGACACTATAGCTCTTGGTGCCAGGGCCACCGGGAATGAAGCTGTTGGTCGGGTCATCAGTGATCGTATCGGTAGTCGTTGTCGCCGCAACAAGACCGCGAGCCGTGGCACTGAACGCGTCGGTGTAGCCGAACGTCACGTTGTAGTTGATCGGTCCGCCGGTGCCCGAGACCTGTGTCGGTGCCGCGAGCGCCACCGGGCGAACGACCATGGGGATCCGCACGTTGTGCGTGCCGCCCGTCCATGTGAGTTGGCCGCCTGTGTAGGCGTTCAAGGCCGCGGTGGTCCGCGTGAACGTTACCGTGAAGCTCTTGGTCTGACCCGGATTCAAGGCGAGCGAGGACGGGCTGATGGCCACGGTGAAGCCAGGCATGGGCATGGGGGTGTACGAGGGTGTGTAGGTGGCTGTGCTGCTGCCAACATTGGTCACCTTGCGGATCACTGTCTGGACGCCGGCCATGTCGCCGATGGCGATGGAAGCCACGTTGAGGTTGCTGGGATCAGTGGAGTAGCCGAGGCCAGTCAGAGCGGTGCATGTTGCGGCGCTGACGCCGGTGGTAGTACCGCACAGGAAGGCCAGCCAGTCGTTCCAGCCTGCGTTGTACACCAAACCCGGATCGGCCGCGCTGTTCGGGTTCACGTGCCCCGCGCCCTGGCGGAAGATCACCAATGGGTTGGTATTCGGCCCGTCCAGGATGTCGTACGCGGTGGTCATCAGCGCCGACTTGATCATCATCGGTGACCAGTCCGGGTGCAGGTCCTTCAGGAGCGCTGCCAGGCCTGCCACGTGTGGGCTGGACATGGAGGTCCCGCTGTAGAGGTTGAAGTCGCGACCCGCATTGCCGGGGGGCGCCACGGCCGCCAAGATGTCCTGGCCGGGTGCGATGACGTCCGGCTTCAGCAGGTCACCGCCGCCCGCGGCCAGCGGGCCGCGCGACGAGAAGGAGGCGGTGAACGGCGCCGGAGCATTGTAAATGATGGTGGCTTGGTTGATGGTCGCCGTGGCGCCGGAAAGCGCCGCGTAGGTCTTGACCGCCGCACGATCGGTCGACTGGAGGTGAACGCTTGGGACGAAATGGAAGTCAGCGTTGAGCGAGTTGATGCTGGTATTCACCAGGATCATGCCCACGCCGCCTGCCTGCTGGACCGCCAGGCTTTTGTTCACGCGCGCGCTCACGCCCCGGTCGCACACGACGATCTTCCCTGCGACCTTGGCCGGATCTAGGACGGGCGCTCCCCCGTTGTCCCCCGCAGTGAAGCACAGCGCCAGGGCGGTGGGATCCGCACCGGATAAGCCCGCCGCAGTCGAGTCGATCAGCGGCACCGGGCCGACAGCAGTTGCCACGGAGGCGCCAGAGTACGTAGCGGCATTGCCCAAAGTCACCGATCCGTCGCCGTTCCGATTGTGCGTGCCGGCGGCGACCGTGGTGAGCCACGGGCCGGGGTGCGCCACGGTGCCGGTCGTGGGGCCGAGGTTGCCGGCCGAGCACGCCACGAACACGCCCGCGTCAGCCGCGTACAGGTAGGCCACCTGGACCGGGTCGAGGAAGTTGGTCGAGGTGCCGCTGATCGAGTAGTTGATCACGTCCACGCCGTCGGCCACCGCCTGGTCAATGGCTGCCACGAGGTCGGAGGTGAACCCGCTGGCCTGGGTGGCGTCTTGGAGGGACCACAGGGCCTTGTACATCGCGATGCGGGCGTGCGGCGCCATGCCGCTGATGGGGCCGAACACGGAAGCCGGTCCGGTAGTGCGCACTCCATGGTTTCCGCCTGCGGTCGAGGACGTGTGCGTACCGTGTCCGTTGTAGTCGCGCACCGAGGTGAACTCCCAGGGCCGCTGGGCCTCGATGCCGGCGTCACCGCCCCAGGCCGCGTTGAACCACTGGGCGCCGATCAGCTTCTGGTTGCACATCGAGGCGTTGAAGGCCTCACCGGGCGTGCACTTGCCGTGCCAGCCGGGGATCTGGTGGTAGTCCAGCTTGCCGTCCTTTGTTGCGTTGCCGTTCATCCCGATCCGGTCGGTGAAGCTGAGGCTCTCCGGCCAGATGCCCGAGTCCACGAGGCCGATGATGATGCCGTCACCTGCGCTGCCCACACCACCCAGTTGCTCCCACAGGCCGCCGGCCGCATCCAGGCCAAGGAACGTCGGGGTGGAAGACGTATCGGCATAGTTGAGCTCATCGGGGGAAACCGAGAAAACACCAGGCACGGATGCCATCTTTTCGGCCTGGTCAGCGGTCAGTTGGGCCGCAAAGCCGTTGAAGGTATAGCGATAGTCGTAAACCTTGCGACCTCCGCCCACGCGGTCCAGCGCACCGGTGTGGCGCGAGTCGAGGTAACTCACATACCGGACGACATCGGCGCTGTTGGGGTCTATCTTCTGCCCTTTGCCAGGCTTGGTTGCTTTCAAACCGGCGATGCCGCCCTTGTAAGCGACCACCGGATCTTCGAGCATGCGGACAAGATAGATGCCGTTGTTTGCCTGAGGAGCCGCTTTTGCGGCATCCGGGTCGTGGGACCCCCCTGGTGCAAGGTTCGCCGCCGTGACTGGAGCACTCGCCACCAGGAAACCTGCTACCAGGGCAACAGTGAGCCACGTTGCCGAGATTGTGCGTTGCATCATTGTCTCCCTTCGTCAACTGATCTTGATTCTGGAGGCTTCGGCAATTCTACGTTCTTCGAAAGTGCGTGAAGTTGGAATCTCTGCCCTCATCACCTCCCCCCAAGGTGACCAAGAGTGGGGACAATCAGGCGTTTGGATACGCCAAGTGATGAATCCCCACAAGGTGCTTGCAGCCCCGACAAATCGCGGATAGAAATCTCTTGGCTCTTCTCACCTCAGCTGGCTGACGATACCAGGGCCCAAGGCGCTGTCAAGGCCCCTCAGGGCACCTTGAGAGTGATCCGGGTCACGTCTTGTAGATCTGTTGCGCGCGCAGCTCCTTGATGCGGTCGCGGATGGCCGCCGCCTCCTCGAACCCCAGCCTCTTGGCCGCCGACCTGCAGCACTATGAAAAGGCCGCGCGCCAGATTCTGGCGAACTCCACCTCCGACGAGAATTCAGCTGACACGTGCCACGCGGAGGATGGAGTTCGTGCGCTGAGGGTCGTACCCTCCGCTCAGCCGCGCGCGGCGGACGGACGCGAGAACCAGCGCTGGAGCCGGCTCGAGCCGAACAGGGCCTTTTCGGCGGCCAGCGCCGCGGATGGCTCCTGGAAGGTCCCCGTGGGTTTGGAGCCGCTCAGAAAGTCCACGTCAACGCGCCCGACCAGGTCGTGTCCGAACTCGACATAGCAGGAGCCCGCTCCCGTGTAGGGCCCGGGTGACGGCCCGCCGCGGAGCTGCGTGATGAGCGCGGCCGCGCGCTTGGCGGCGCAGGAGGGAGGAAGCCCTCGACCCTTGCAGGAGAAGGTCACCAGGAATTCGGCTCGGCAGGCGCCGCACCGCACACGGGCGAAGCCGTTGTCCAGGATGCCGCAGTCGAGGTACGCGGCAACCGCTTTGTCCGCGAACCCCCGCCAGAAGCCGTAACGCCCCTCGTAGCGCTCCTCCCACTGCTCTCGCACCTCACCGTACAGTGCCTGGCGGCCCTGTCCAGGGAAGTACTACACTAAGGTCGTTGGGGGGCTCGCCGACGAGCAGGACGTTCGTGCAAGAAACGCTTACCAGGCACCCATCCATGCGGCAGCTCGCTTCCGGGCGGAGACGCCGGATGGCCGGCCGGGATGCCCAGACGGGGGGGCATGGCCCGGCGGTTCGTGCGGGAGGTGTGCCGTAGCTCTGCCGATGATCATCCAGGGTGGGATGGGCGCCGGCGTATCCAATTGGGTGCTGGCACGGGCCGTCTCGCTGGAGGGCCAGCTCGGCGTCGTTTCCGGCACCGGCGCCGAAGCGATCATGGCGGGTCGTCTGCGCTTCGGCGACGAGGGCGGACACACTCGCCGCGCGCTCGCCGCGTTCCCTGACCAGGAGGTCGCGGCGCGTATCGTTGCGGCGTACTTCGTCGAGAACCCCGCCGACCGGGGCTCCGCCAGGATGCCGCGGCAGCACCTGCTGCGCGATCCCGAGGAGCTCATCCAGGACACCGTCGCGGCCAACTTCGTCGAGGTGTTCCTCGCCAAGGAGGGGCACGACAACCCCGTCGGCATCAACCTCCTGACCAAGATCCAGCTTCCGGTCCTGGCCAGCCTCTACGGTGCGATGCTGGCCGGCGTGGACGTCGTCATCATGGGCGCCGGGATACCTCGCGAGGTCCCGGCCATTCTCGACGAGTTGGCGGGGCACAACGACGTCTCGATGGCGTTGCAGGTCGAGGGTGCGACGGCCAAGGACGACTTCCGCGCCCACCTTTCGCCGCGTAGCGTGCTGTGCGGCGCGCCGCGGGAGCTGCGGCGGCCGATCTTCTATCCGATCGTGTCCTCCAACGTCCTCGCCCTGACCATGGCCAGAAAGGCCTCGGGCCGGGTCGATGGCTTCGTGATCGAGGGGCCGACGGCGGGCGGACACAATGCGCCGCCCCGCGGCGGTCCGAGCCTCGATGAAGACCGCCAGCCGGTCTACGGGCCCAGGGACGCCGTGGACGTGGCGAGGATCCGCGAGCTCGGGCTCCCCTTCTACCTCGCGGGTGGGTACGGCGAGTCGGGAAAGATCAAGGAGGCGCTCGCCCTCGGCGCGGCGGGTGTGCAGGTGGGGACGCTGTTCGCCTTCTGCCGGGAGTCCGGCCTGCTGCGCTCGATCAAGGAGAAAGCGCTCAGGGTGGCTTCGCAGGGACTCGGCAAGGTGATCACGGACGCCTTCGCGTCGCCGACCGGATTCCCGTTCAAAGTCCTCAGCCTCGAGGGGACCCTCTCGGAGATGGCGGAGTACCTCAGGCGCCCGCGCGTCTGCGATTTCGGGTTCCTGCGCCACATCTACAAGCGGGAGGACGGCGAGGTCGGCTATCGCTGCCCGGCGGAGCCGGCCTCGAGCTGGCTGGCCAAGGGCGGTGCCCCGGACGAGTTGGAGGGGCGCAAGTGCCTCTGCAGCGGGCTCCTGGCGAACCTGGGCTTTGCCCGGGAGCGGCGCGGAGGGTACCTGGAGCAGCCGCTGCTGACCGTCGGTGACTGTTTCAGGCAGCTCAAGGCGTTCCTGCGCGGGAAAGGCGAGAGCTACTCCGCCAAGGACGTCCTCGACTACCTCCTGCGGGATTGCGCCTCGGCGCCGACCCCCGCATAGATCGGGGACCAGATAGCACCCTTTCACCTTCCCCTATCCCAGATGCCGGTTACCACCATCTCAGGGAGGATTTGCGAGACGATGCGTTCGAGGAACCAGCGGTCGTGGGAGATGACGACGACGCAGCCCGCGAACTGCGTGTGCTCGCTGTGCGTCGGATAATGCAACTATGCAAGCCTGACCCGCTTTCCTGGTTGTCCCGTTTGCAAGGTCGCGTCCGAAGAGATCGCGGGCCTGTTGATTGGGGACCTCCCGGCCAGGTCCAGTCGCGGCTGGAAGCCGCTCGCAGTGAGAGAATCATCACGTCTTGTAGATCTGCTGTGTGCGGAGCTCCTTGATCCGGTCGCGGATTTGGGCGGCTTCTTCGAACTCCAGCCTCTTCGCCGCCGCCTTCATCTGCTTCTCGAGCTCACTGATCGCCTTTGCGAGCGAGGCCGCGTCGGTGACGTCCACCTCCCCCACCCTGGGTGGGAGGAACGCCGCGTCGTGGTAGTCCAGGTTGGAGAGCGCCAACAAGGGGCTCGCGATGTCCTTGACGATCGTCTTCGGCTCGATCCCGTGCTCCGTGTTGTACGCCTCCTGCGTGGCGCGCCGCCGGTTTGTCTCCTCGAGCGCCTGCTTCAAGGAGTCGGTCATCCGGTCCGCGTAGAGGATCACCGTGCCGTTGAGGTTTCTCGCCGCGCGCCCGATCGTCTGGATGAGCGAGGTCGAGCTGCGAAGGAAGCCTTCCTTGTCGGCGTCCAGGATCGCCACCAGCGAGACCTCGGGCAGGTCGAGCCCCTCGCGCAGCAGGTTGATCCCCACCAGCACGTCGAACACCCCCCGCCGCAGGTCGGCCAGGATCGCGGTGCGCTCGAGTGTGTCGATCTCGCTGTGCAGGTAGCGCACCCGTACCGCCAGCTCGGCGAAGTACTGGGTGAGGTCCTCGGCCATCCGCTTGGTGAGCGTGGTGACCAGCACCCGCTCCCCCGCCGCCACCCGCTCGCGGATGCGCGCCAGCAGGTCGTCCACCTGGCCCTGAGCGGGTTTCACGACGATCTGAGGATCCAGAAGGCCGGTGGGCCGGATGAGCTGCTCCACCACCTCGCCCTCGCACAGCTTCAGCTCGTACGGGCCCGGGGTGGCGGAGACGAACAGCGCCTGGTGGATGCGCCCTTCGAACTCCTCGAAGGTGAGCGGGCGGTTGTCGAGCGCCGACGGGAGCCGGAAGCCGAACTCCACCAGCGTCTCCTTGCGCGAGCGGTCGCCGTGGTACATGCCGCGAACCTGCGGGATGCTCACGTGTGACTCGTCCACCACCAGCAGCCAGTCCTTGGGGAAGTAGTCGAGCAGCGTGGGGGGCGGCTCACCGGGTTTGCGTCTGGTGAGGTGGCGCGAGTAGTTCTCGATCCCAGAGCAGTACCCCAGCTCCTGCAGCATGTCGAGGTCGAACAGGGTGCGCTGGGAAAGCCGCTGCGCCTCCAAGAGCTTGCCGGCGGCGTTCAGCTCGGCCACCCGCTCGTCGACTTCCTTGCGGATGTCCACCAGCGCCTCGTCCAGCACGCGGCGGGTCACCACGTGGTGCGAGGCCGGGTACACCGCGACCCGGGAGTCCACCTCTTCGAGCACGGTGCCGCGGATCGCGTCGATGCGGGAGACGCGCTCGACCGTGCGGTCCCAGAACTCCACCCGAACGGCGTGGTCCTCGTACGGCGGGTAGATCTCCAGCACGTCGCCGCGCACCCGGAACGCCCCCGGCACCAGGTCGAGCATCGTGCGCTCGTACTGCATCGAAACGAGCTGCTTGAGCACCGCGTCCATCCCCGGCTCCGTGCCCGGCTCGAGGAGCAGCAGCATCCCGTAGTACGCGTTGGGGTCGCCCAGGCCGTAAATGCAGGACACCGACGCCACGATCAGCACGTCGCGCCGCTCGAACAGCGCGCGGGTGGCCGAGAGGCGCAGGCGGTCGATCTCCTCGTTGATCGAAGTCTCCTTCTCGATGTACGTGTCGCTGGCCGGGACGTACGCCTCAGGCTGGTAGTAGTCGTAGTAGGAGACGAAGTACTCCACCGCGTTGTCGGGGAAGAACCCCTTGAACTCCTGGTAGAGCTGCGCCGCCAGCGTCTTGTTGTGGGAAAGCACCAGTGTCGGACGGTTCAAACACTCGATCACCTTGGCCACGGTAAACGTCTTGCCCGACCCGGTCACGCCCAGAAGCGTCTGCGCGTACAGGCCACTTGTGAACTGGTTCACAATCTTCTCGATAGCCTGACCCTGGTCGCCTGCCGGCTCGAACGGCGCCGCGAGCCTGAATGCCTGGCTCACGGTCCGGCAACCCCTCCTGCTTCGCGGCAGATGCTGTCCGCGAGAGCGGCGATGCGCTCCTCCTCGTCCACGCTGATGGACTTGTCGGCGAGGGCATCGACGCACTCGCGGGCGAACTCGCCGAGGCGCTGCTCGCTCACCCGCCGCTCGCGAGCGGCACGGACGACGCAGTCCAGCCGCCGCCGCAGCCCTTCGCGAACGACCTGCGGGATACCCTCGGGCAGTGAGGCGACGACCCGGTCCGCGAGGCGCGCCACCCCCCAAACCAGCATTCGCTGGGACGAGAAGACCCCGGCGGCAAGCGCGACAACGAGCAGCAGGATCACAGCACCGCACCCGATGCTCGCCCAGCGCCACCAGCCTGGGGGCTGCTTGCGGGGGGTTCCGGCGAGGTCGCCCACGTTGCGCTCCATGCGGAAAACCCTAGCACGCGGCCGTCGGCATCGGCGAGACCGGCGGGAACACCGCTCTCCCCGCGCAAGGGCTTTCCCTGCCCCGGGGAAGCTGCGTCCGCTCGGTCCAGTCGCCGGAGATGCCTCGCGTTTGCTGGGCCCCGGACCGTGACCGGTATCATCCCCCGCCCGCCCTCTCGCTTGACACGCGCGAGCCCGGGTGTATTTTCGCGCAGAGGTCGTCAGCTCCGTTATCGAACTTGAGATGCAGGAGGAAGATATGAGAGCGAGAGCCGTGAGACGTCCGGTGCCCCCGATCGTGGTCGGCTTGGGGTTCCTCGTCGTCGCCTCCGTGCAGGCGCGCATCATCTCGTATGCGCCGGTGAGCGACCGGCCGGCGATCCCCGCGGTTCAGGAGCGCACGGACCGCCACTTCGTCCTCATCGAGGTCGCTCAGTTCTCCGGCGGCGTCGGCCCCGGGGGGTTCGCGCCGCCGACGCCGAAAGCCGATCTCGTCGTCTACGACGCGCACAGCCTCGAGGCGCCCAGGGTGGTGCTGGCGGAAAGCGTGATCACCGAGGCGGCCGCGTGGGAGGAGGGCGACGACCTGCGGCTGCTTGTCGTCACCGATGCCGATCTCAACGGCGACAACCCCACCAGGCTGACGAGGCTGCGCTACAGCGGTGACGGCGGCGGCTCCTGGAAGATAGTTCCACTCCCGGGGGGAGCGTCGTTGATGTGGCTCTTCACCTATTGGCAGAACCCCACGCTGTTCGCCGCCGACCCCGGCGGGCCAACGGTGCGCGGGCGGCATCCCTGGCTGCGCTTGGGAACCGCGGCGTTCCCCTTCGTGCTCGCTCTTCCTACCGACACCTCACCGCAGCGATCGCTGGTTTTCGCCGTCGCGGCCGACGGCTCGGCGCGTCAGCTCCTCTCCTCGCCCCGCGCCGACCAGTACACGATGCTGCGCCTCGCGGGCTCGAACCTCGAGGGGAGCCGTTTCGTCGTGTACGGAACCCCCGAGGGTTCACCCTCAGCGGGGCTCTACGAACTGGACCTCGACGGTACGGTCAACCCGCTGCTCATGGCGCCAACGTTGGTCCCGATGGAGGCGTGGCTCGCGGGCGACGGCGGCGCGTACCTCGATATCGACTCCGGAACGACCCAGGTCCAGCCGTTCCCGTGCACCAGATGTCTTCTGAGCGTGAGCTCGAGTCAGCTCCAGGTGATCGCCAAACCACCACAGGAGTGGACCAACGCCACGATGGTGGCGGTGCCCGCCGCCGACTTCGACGGGGCGTGGGTCGCGCTGCGGGCACCGGGCCGCCCCACCACGCTCAGCGGCTTCTTCCCCGAGTCGGGGCTCACTGAGGCCTGGCGCGATCCCTTCGGACCCGAGGTAGAGGCGCTGCACGTGGCACGCTCCGGCAAGAATCTGCTCGTCCAGGTGCACCGGCCGCGGCCGCAGGTGACCCCGGCTCCGGTCAAGGACCCGGCCCTGGCGATCTGGCCGATCGGGGGTGCAGCGCCCACGGTGTACGACGAGCTGTTCCTCGCCGAGCAGCCCAACAAGGCGTTCGTCCACCTCGACGTGGATGAGGCTGCCGCCGGTGGCGCGCTCGTCTTCAACTCGGGTGTTCAGATCCTCGGCAGCGGCGGTGGCCCCTCGGGTGGAGGCGGAGGAACCGACGTCGTGCAGGAGTGGGGCGTGGTGCGCGCCTCGCTGTGGCAGAAACTGGTGATCCCTGGCGTGGGCCGGACCACAGGGTACTTCGGGTCGGCGTGGCGAGCCGACATCACGCTCCAAAACCCGAACGCGGACCCGCTGACGGTGAAGCTGCGCTTCGTTTCCAACGGAGCCTCCGGTCCGGCGGCGGCGCTCGAAAGCGAGGTCTCACTCGCCGCGGGCGAGGTCCGCACGATCGAGGACGCGCTCAAAACGCTCTTCCAGCTCGAGCAGGGCGCCGGCTGTGTCTACGTGATCCCGCCCGGCGGCAAGGCCGTCTCGGCGACGGGCCGGGTCACGAACGTCTCGGCGCAGGGCTCCTACGGGACGGCCGTGCCTGCGTTCGACGTTTTCGCCGGGGCCGCACCCCGCTTTCCCCTGAGCTTCTCCGGCGCGCTTCCGGGTTGGGGGTTCCGCACCAACCTCGTCGCCGTGAACACCGGCGAGCTCGATCAGCACGTGGTCGTGCGCGTGCAGGATGGGTACTACTTCTACTCGGACGAGGAACCGTCGGCCTCGTCTTTCGTTCCCGCCGGGGGCGCCGTGCAGGTCAGCGGCCTCGCGCAGGCGGTCGGGCTCTTCCCGTGGGAAACGGCGGCAGCGGAGTTCGAGCCGATCTCCGGAAACGCCATCGGAGGCCTGTTCGTGATCGACAACACCACCAACGACCCGGCGTTCTTCGGCGGTGACCTCGCGACCCCGCATACGACCGGGATGACGCGCTTCATCCCGGCGATCGTGCACGACACCGACGCCGACGGTGTCACGTGGCGCAGCGACCTCTTCCTGGCCAACCGCTCCCCATCGGCAGTCACGGTCCTGCTGCGCGCGGCCCCCTGGAACACCTCCTCCTTTCCGGTCGCGTTCGCGCTCACTATGTTCCCCGATGAGACCAGGGTCATCCGCGACGTGCTCCGCACCGCGTTCGGCATGAGCGGCCGAGCGCGCCTGGAGGTCGCCCCGGAGACCCCGTACCCTTGGGCCGACATCCGCGCGACGTCGCGCACCTACACCGTGGCGGCGGGCGGTGGGACGTTGGGCGCCGCCGTTCCGCCGATGAACTCGTTCGCCGCGGCGGGCCCGGGCGAAACCGTGGAGATCCTCGGTGCCCGCGGCGCTCCCGAGCTGCGCACGGATCTCGCCGTAGTGGAACTCGAGCAGTTCTACGACGGACGGAGCCACACCGTGAGGGTCGAGATCCTCGACGGGACGAGGCGGAGCATCGACGCGTTCGAGTTCCGGATGGCCGCGGCGAGCGGGATCGAGATCCACGACCTGTTCCACACGCGGGGCCTCGGGGACGGCCCGGCCGAGGCGCTGATTCGCGTCTCCTCGGTGGACGGGTTGGTGGGAGCCTATGCCACGTTGACGGACCGGAGGACCAAAGACCCCTCGATCTTCACCGGCGCCCTCGCGGCCCGCTGAGCCACGGACGCCCGCGACGGGGCAGACGCGATTTCCCCTGCCTCCCAGGCGACGCGCCTGTCGGACGAGGTGGCCACCTGGCCGAGGGGGCGAGCAAGCGCCGAGCGGTCGCGCACACGAGGGGCAACCAAGAAACTTGACAGCGCAGCGGCGGCAGCCGAAGCTTGCGCGGATGTGGGCCAAGGCTCTCCGCTGGCTGGTGGTGGGGCTCTTCATCGGCCTCGGCCTCGGGGCCGTGATCGGGCTGGTGCTCTCCCGGTTCGTGGACTTCCCGGCCGTGGAGGCGCTGACCAGCTACCGGCCGGCCGCCGCGACCCAGGTGCTGGCGCGCGACGGCTCCCTGCTCGGCAGGTTTGCCGCCGAGCGTCGTATCCCGGTCGGGGCTGAGGGCATCCCAAAGGTCTTTCGTGACGCGGTGATCGCAGTCGAGGACGCCAACTTCTACCGTCACCCGGGTGTGGACCCCCAGGGGATCCTGCGGGCGGCCCTGCGCAACATCCTGAGATGGCGCTTCTCACAGGGTGCGTCGACGATCACGCAGCAGCTCGCGCGCACCCTCTTCCTCACCCGCGAGAAGATCGTCTATCGGAAGATCCAGGAGGTGCTGCTGGCGATCGAGATCGAGCAGCGTTTCTCCAAGGACCAGATCTTTACCTTCTACGCCAACCAGGTGAACTTCGGTCAAGGCAACTACGGCGTCGAGGCGGCCTCCCGCTTCTACTTCGGCAAGCCGGCCAAGGAGCTGGCCCTGGCCGAGGCCGCTCTGCTCGCGGGTCTGCCGCAGCGGCCGGGCGAGCTCTCACCTATCGATTACCCCAAGCGCGCGCTGGTGCGCCGCAACCACGTCCTCAAGCGCATGCTCGAGGAGAAGATGATCGACGCCGCCACCTATGAGGCGGCAGTCGACGCGCCTCTCGGGGTGTCGGCGCACCACGACCGCAACGTGACCGCGGCGTATTTCATCGAGCAGGTCCGGCGCTCGGTCGAGGGCCAGTTCGGAAGCCGCAAGATGCTCGAGGGCGGCCTCTCGGTCGACACGACCCTGGACGCGAAGCTGCAGGGGATGGCTGAGGACTCGCTCCGTGAGGGCCTCATCGAGCTGCAGCAGCGCCTCGGCTGGCCCGGCGCGCGCCGCAACGCGCTTGCCAACGGCGCGAAAGATCTCGCCGCCTTCCGCGACGAGGGCTGGCCGTTCATCCGCTGGCAGAAGGACGAGCTCGTGTATGCGGTGGCCACCGACGTGCAGGCGGCAAGCGCTTCTCTGCTGATCGCAGACAGGACCGCGCGCCTCCCGGTCGAGGGGGCGCAGTGGACCGGCCGCACAAGCCTCACGCGTCTGTTCAAGCCGGGGGACGTGCTCCTGGTTCGGCTGGTGGACATCCCGGCCGATAGGTCCCAGCCGGTAGTGGTGAAGCTCGAGGCCGAGCCCAGGGTGGAGGGCGCGATCCTGGTGATCGACAACCGCACCGGGGCGATCCTGGCCCTGGTCGGCGGCTTCGACTTCAACCGCTCCCAGTTCGACCGCTCGATGCAGGCCAAACGGCAGTGCGGCTCCGCCTTCAAGCCGTTCGTCTACCTCGCAGCCTGGGAGCGCGGGTACTCCCCCACCGACACGATCTTCGACGGCCCTGTCTTGCTCCCCGACGAGAAGAACGAGCTCGCGTACTGCCCTCTGAACTACTACCGCTCGTACTTCGGCATCGTGACCTTCCGCCACGCCCTCGAGCACTCGCTCAACGCCTCGGCGACCAAGGTCCAGCAGATGGTCACCGGCGAGCTCATCATCGATGTCGCGCACCGTCTCGGCGTCAGGGAGCCGCTCGCGCCCTACTCCTCGATGGCGCTCGGGTCGTTCGAGGTGCCGATGGTCGAGCTTGCCTCGGCCTACTCAGGGATCGCGAACCACGGCCAGGTCGCCGAGCCCTACTTCATCAGCCGGGTCAAGGACGCCGAGGGCCAGGTCGTGGCCGAGACCCGCCCGAGGGTGCGGCAGGCGCTGCGTGAGGATGTGGCCTACATCATGACCCACGTCATGGAGGGCGTCATTCAGCGCGGAACGGCCGCCGCCGCCGCAGGCCTCCCCGGTCATCTTGCCGGCAAGACCGGAACCACAGATCGCTACACCGACGCCTGGTTCGTCGGCTTCTCACCTCGCATCACTTGCGCGGTCTGGGTGGGGCGCGACCTCAAGGAACCCATCGCGCGCCACAACATGTCCGGCGCGGAGGCCGCGCTTCCGACCTGGATGCGCTTCATGAAGGGGTACATGGACTCCCAGAGCGAGGCGGTCCGCCAGGAGGAGTTCTCCGTGCCGGCGGGGGTGACGATGATCCCGGTGGACAGGAACACCGGGCTGCGCGCAACCCCGGCCTGCGGCGACGCCGTGATCCTGGAGGCTGTACCGACCGGCCGCGAGCCGGCCGAGTGCGACCCGCAGGCCCACGCGGTGCTGGCGCTGCCGTGGCCGCAGCAGCTCGCCTTCTACACCTACAAGCCGGGCGAGCCGCCCACCACCCCGGAGGCGGTCGCGGCCGCCGAGGCGAAGCTGGCGGCGGAGGAGGAAGAGAAGAACAAGAGCTAGGTTCCCCCCCGTGCTAGACTCCCGCCGTGACGCTGCGTCCCCCGGCAACGCCAAGCCGCAGTCCCCGGTTTTCGAGATCAGCCAACCAGCAGAACGCGGAACGCGACCCGCATGTTTGACCCGATGTTCGCCCTCCTCGTCGTGATCATCATCGTCGCCCTGATCTTCGACTTCTTCAACGGCTTCCACGACGCCGCCAACTCGATCGCCACCGTTGTCTCGACCCGCGTGCTCTCGCCGGGCCTGGCGGTGATCTGGGCCGCGTTCTTCAACTTCGTCGCGGCGTTCGTGTTCCCGCTCAAGGTCGCCACAACCATCGGCAAGGGGTTGGTCAGGGCCGAGGCCGCAACCGAGTACGTGATCCTGGCGGGCCTGGTGGGGGCGATTGTCTGGGACATCGTGACCTGGTACTTCGGCCTTCCAACCAGCTCGTCCCACGCCCTGATCGGCGGCTACGCAGGCGCCGCGATCGCCAAGGTGGGCTTCGACGCGATCCTCTACAAGGGGTGGACGAAGACCGTCGTCTCGATGTTCGTCTCCCCCGTCCTGGGGCTGGCGCTCGGGTTCGGCATGATGGTTCTGGTGTACTGGCTCTTCCGGGACGCCTTTCCGCACCGGGTGGACAGGTACTTCCGCAAGCTGCAGCTGGTCTCCGCGGCAGCGTACAGCCTCGGGCACGGCGGCAACGACGCACAGAAGACCATGGGGATCATCGCGATCCTGCTCTACAGCTACCAGCGCTCCAGGGGGCAGGCACCGGCCGACATCCATATCGCGATGTGGATGGTTCTCGTGTGCCACGCGGCGATCGCCCTCGGCACGCTCTCCGGGGGCTGGCGCATCGTCAAGACCATGGGCGCAAAGATCACGAAGCTCAAGCCCGTGGGCGGGTTTTGCGCCGAGACCGCGGCCGCCCTCACGCTGTTCGGCAACTCCTACCTCGGGATCCCCGTCTCCACGACCCACACCATCACCGGCGCGATCATGGGCGTCGGGGCCACCCAGAGGTTCTCGGCGGTGCGCTGGGGGGTCGCCACCCGGATCGTGTGGGCGTGGGTCCTCACCATCCCGTGCTCGGCTCTGGTGGCGGCGCTCTGCTACTGGGGTCTGGGCGCCTTCCTCAAGGTCTAGCCGCGCGCCCCGACGCCGCGGGTCCCCTGGGAGTCAGCTTCCCTTCATGATGATGGTCTCGATGACGTTGGCCACGTCCTCGCAGCGGTCGGTGGCCTCCTCGAGGAAGGAGAACAGGTCCTTCAGCTTGACCACCTCGATGGCGTCGTGGGCGTTGTCGAAGAGCTCCGCCAGGGCCTCGCGATGGACCACGTCGGCTTCGTTCTCCAGGCGGTTGATCTCGACGCAGGAGGTGATGGCAGCGGTGAGCTTCTTGCGGTCGGGGAGCGCCAAGACGGCTTTCTGGACCTCCTTGGCGGACTCCACCAACAGGTCGGCGAGCTCCAGGAACTTGGGCGGGACCTTGGTGATGCGGTAGACGATGAGCCGCTGCCCTGCAGCATCGGTGGCGTCGAGGATGTCGTCCAACCGCGTGGCCAGGGTGTGGATGTCCTCCCGGTCGAAGGGCGTGATGAACGTCGTGTTGAGCTTGTCGAGGGTCTCGTGGGTGATCCGGTCGCCCTGGTGCTCGAGGTCCTTGAGCTTCTCGATGCCGGTCGCCACCCTGTTCAGGTCGCCGGCGACCTCGCGGAAGAGGCAGACGGCTTCGACGATGTTGGCGGAAGCCTTGTCGAAGAGGGTGATGAAGTCTTCGGTCTTGGGGAGGAACCAGCGCACGCGCTACTCCTGATGCCCTGTCGGCACGCCGGGAGTATACACCGCGACGCCAACCGGAATGGGGCGGTTTCCGGCCCGCCGGCGCCTCTCGCCTACGCCTTCTTGAGGATGTCCTGGAGCTCCTCGAGGAACGGGCTCGGGTCCATGTACCCGGGGATGCGGCCGACCTCGGCGCCGCTGGCGTTCAGGAAGATCAGGGTCGGAAACCCCTCGACGTTAAAACGCGCCGCCGCCTCGCGCCCGTCCTTCTCCGCGTTGAGCCTCACGGTCACCACCTGCTGCAACGCCTCCTGCACCTTGGCGTCCGCGAACGTGTTCTGGTCCAGACGCTTGCACCACTGGCACCAGTCCGTGTAGAAGTCCACCATCACGAGCTTGTTCTCGCTGCCGGCGCGGTTCAGCGCCGTGGGCAGATCGCGCTCCCAGGGAAGCGCCGCGGCGTCGCCCGCCGGCTGCACGCCGCCGCCACGGGGGAGCAGGATCACCGCCGCCACCATCGCCACCACCAGGACCACGCCCCATACCGAAGCTCGTTTCATGAGACCCCCCGCGGTGGACTTTGCCGCGCCCCGTCGTTCGGTAACAAACGCCCGCGGCCGCGCATTTTACCTGAACACCGGTAGAGCCTCAGTGCGCGAGGGCCGGGACGGGAGAGCCGGGCTGGTACCAGACGCGGCTGACCGCCACGCCGAGCGCCCGCGTGTCGCCCCCGCCCGGCACCACGGTGGAGCTGGAGAGCTCGAGCTGAACCCTCCCGATGCTCGCGAGCTCGGGCGGGACCGGGAGCGCCACCCGCGTCACCGCGGGGCCTACGGCGACCCGGGCCCACGAGCTGCCGAGACGCACCTCGACGACGGCGGGCTCCGGCCTCGGGGCGAACAGCTCTGCGCCGACCAGGCCCTCCCCTGCGGGGAAGCGAAACACCGCATGCGCGCCGGTCCACGCCGCAGGCATCGGCGGGTTGCCTATCAGCTCCGGCGGATAAGTGCCTTCGGCCTCGGCGCACGCGAGAAGCAGCGAGGCCGTCTCCGGGAAGAACGTGAGCACCGGCGGCACGTGGGGCGGGGCCTGCAGCGACGCGACGAAGATGCGCAGCGAGAGCGCCCGTGCGTCACCGGGCGACCTGGCCTCCCGCTCGACGTCCAGGTCAACCCAGAGCGCCCTCCCGGTGTTCGCAGGAGACGGGACCGGGATCGAGATAACGCGCAGGCCCGGGGAGAGCCGGCCGTTCCACGTCCGGACGCCGGCGACCCGAGCTTCGGCCTGCGCGTCGCCCAGCCGCGAGTGCACTTCGACGGTGAGGGCGAGGGTGCCGGGGCCGGTCACCGGCGGCACCAGGAGCGCCGTTCGGGCGGCGCACCAGACGAACCGGTGGGTGCCCTCGAATTCCACGGGGGACCCTCCCCGCGCCACGAGCACCGGGTTGCGCACCAGGCGCGCCTGCAGGAAGCGCTCCTGGGAGAGGCGCCGGACCTGCGGCTGTTCGCACTTGAACTCGACCACGCGCGAGGTCGGGCACGCGAGGTCCTCGCCCGCCCCCTCCGCCACGAGCCAGAGAGGGGCCCCCATGGTTCCGCGGCCGCCCCGCTGCATCTCGGTCACGCGAAGCGAAGCGAACGGCAGCCGGCCCGTGAGCGTCGCGAGGTTGCGGAAGGAGAAGAGCTGGTCCTCGTAGACCAGCGCGCCCCGCCCCTCGCCGCTCACGGCTCGCAGGGCCGCCACCACGGGGAGCGGGTTGCCGTGGATGTGGCGCATCGCCGGCCATGTCCACCACACCGCGGCGAGCATCCCAACGCTCGACGCCGTTGCGGCGGCCGTCCGCGAGCGGCCGAGCAGTGCCGCGCCGGCCACGGCCGGGGTCGCCATCAGCAGCCACACGAGCACCCAATAGCGGGGGTAGTTGCGGTTGTCCGCGAAGATCAGGAGGAACACCAGCGCAACGCCCGCCAGTGTGGCCGCCCACCAGCGATGGGCGAGCGCGCGCCGCCACCCCCACCACCCCACCGCCGCCAGCGCGAGGAAGAAGACCGCGACCGCCGGGGTGCCGAGCCCCCGCACGAGGCCGAGGCTTTCCGGCGCCCACGACTCGGTCCCCAGAGTGGACAGGTGCTGCCCGGCGTGCAGGGCGCTCACCTCCACGAGCGCCCCGAGGCCGCCCGCCGCAAGGGCCGCAGGGACCATGACCGCGGCCAGCACCGCCCCGGCCGCGAGGGCGCCGGCCGCCAGGCGGCGCGGCTCCCGGCGCACGCCCCACCCCGCCAGCACGACCGCGAGCACGAAGAACGGAGCGAGCGGCGGCCGCACGAGCGCCGCGCACGTCATCGCCACGACGCCCGGCGTGAAGCCGGCGCGCCCGCCCCGCAGCCAGAGCGCGAGGCCGATGATCGCGAGCGCCGCCGAGGGCGTCTCGGAGAAACCCCGCGCGGCGTGGAACCACACCCCCGGCAGGAACGCGGCCAGCGCCGCCCCTGCCAGCGCCAGCCGACGGCCTGCCACGCCCTCCCACAGGCCCACCAGCGCCCAGAAACCCAGCACCGAGAAGAGCGCGCTCGCCACCTGGAGCGCCTGCAGGGGATCCCCAACGGCCAGCTTGCGGACGACCTTGCCAATGAAGACCCAGAGCGGGAACCCCGGGGGCAGGGGCATGTGACGCGCGGGGTCGAAGTCGAGCACCCCGCAGGCCATCAGCGCCTCGTCCTGCTCCCAGGCGCCGTCGGGGAGCAGCAGGAGGCGCGAGAGCAGCACCAGGAGGAGGATCCCCGCGCTTGCCGCTCCCGACACCCAGCGCCCGCAGATCGGCAGGAGCGGCCAGGGGAGGACCCGTGCCGCGAGGGGGGAAAGCCTTTGCCAGACGCGCTTCACGGCCGGAGTCTAGCATCGGACCTTCCCTCTGCACCCGGGTGCCACAAGCTGAGAACGAGCGACAAAACAAAGGGAACCAGTGGTAAGCTCTCGCGCCATGTCGGCGGTCTCGGTCGAGTTTCAGGGGGTGAGCAAGCGCTTCGGCAACCGGAGCGTGCTGGTCGCCGTGAGCGGCACGCTGCGGCAGGGGCAGGTGCTGGTCGTGGCCGGCCCCAACGGCGCCGGCAAGTCCACGCTGCTCAACATCCTGGCAGGCCTGCTGCGCCCCTCGCGCGGCGAGGTCGTGTACCGCGACGACGACGGCCCCTTGCCAAGGCCACGCTGGTTCGAGCGCCTCGGCATGGCGGCCCCCGACATGTCGGTCTACGAGGAACTCTCGGCGCTGGAGAACCTCCGCTTCTTCGCCCGCCTGCGCGGCCTCCACCTCGAGGATGCCGCGCTGCGAGGGGTGCTGGAGGGGCTGGGGCTTGCGCCCCGCGAGCAGACGCGGCTGGTGGGGACGTACTCCTCGGGGATGAAGCAGCGCGTGAAACTGGCGCAGGCCGTCCTCCACGATCCCCCGGTCCTGCTGCTCGACGAGCCGTCGTCCAACCTCGACGAGACCGGCCACGAGGTCGTGGCCGGTCTGGTGGCCCGCTTCCGCGAGCGGGCCGCGGTTGCCGTCGCAACCAACGACCCGCGGGAGAGGGCCTGGGCAGATGCGCGCATCGACCTTGCTCTCTGAGAGCCTGGCGGTCCTGGGCAAGGAGCTCACCGCCGAGTTGCGCAGCCGCGTGGCACTCAACGCGGTGGGGCTGTTCGGCCTGACGACCCTGATCGCCGTGGCCTACCAGATCGGGCCGTACCGCATCCAGGAGCAGGACCGGCCCCACCTGCTTGCGGCGCTGCTCTGGGTGATCCTTTTCTTCGCGGCCACCTCCGGTCTCTCGCGCGTCTTCGTCAAGGAGGAGGACGCGCACACCGCGAAAACCCTGCGTCTGGCCGCCCGGCCGCTCGCGGTGCTCGCCGGCAAGTTCCTCTTCAACCTCATTCTCCTCGCGTCGCTGTACGCCTTCATCGTGCCGCTCTACTGCGCGCTGATGGGCTACTCGGTGCGAGGCGTTCCCAGCCTGGTCCTCTTGCTGGCGTGCGGGGCGGTGGCGCTCTCGGCGACCTCCACGATCGTGGCAGCCATCATCTCCCGCGCTTCCGGCTCGACGACGCTTTTTGCTATCCTCAGCGTGCCTCTGGTGTTGCCGCTCCTGGTGATGCTCATCCAGGGGACGCGCGCAGCCGCGGGGAGCGCCGCGGTCGCAGCGGTCTTGCCCGCGCTCCAGGGCGTCGTCTCGCTCGGGGGTGCGACGTTGCTCATATCCGTGTACCTGTTCCCGGTGGTGTGGCATGACTAAGACCCAACTGAGAGGCGTTCTCCAATGGACCCTGGGCGTGTGGCTCGTGCTCGTGATCCTGGGTGCCCTCTTCTACGCACCCTCCGCCCTCGGCTTCAAGGGCGAGTCGGCCCGCATCGTGTTCTTCCACGTGCCCCAGGCGTGGGTCGCGGTGCTGGCGTTCTGCGTGAACCTTGTGGCCTCGCTGCGATACCTGCGGACCCGCAACCCCATCGACGACGCGCGGGCCGCCGCGGCCGCCCGCCTGGGCCTGGTGTTCTCGGTGCTCGCCACCGTCACCGGCTCGCTGTTCGCCAACGTCATGTGGAACTCGTTCTGGAACTGGGACCCGCGCGAGGTCTCAATTGTGATACTGCTTCTCATTTACGCCGCCTACTTCGCGCTGCGCGAGGCGATCCCGGACGAGGAGCGCCGTGCCAGCCTGTCGGCCGCCTATGCGGTGCTGGCCTTCGTCACGATGCCGTTCCTGATCTTCGTGGTGCCGCGTATCTACTGGTCGCTGCACCCGGATACGATCATCGGGGCAACCGGCAAGCTCAAGCTCCAGATGGAGTCCCGGATGCTCCAGGTCCTCTTGGGCTCGTTAGTGGGATTTACTGGGCTGTTCTCTTGGTTATACACTCTCGAAGTCCGGCTGGCGCGGGTGCGGTTGGCCCGTAGGGGGCGTGAGGAGGCGTAGGCGATGCCTGGTCCTGAGAGCATGATCTGGGTTGCGGCCGTGACGGTCGTCATCTGGCTCGGCGTCTTCGCGTACTGCCTCGCCCTCGATCGCCGCGTGCGCCGGCTCGAGGAGGAGCAATGAGCCGTAGGATGGTGTGGACCCTCGTAGGTGTGGTGGCCATCATCGGCTTCGTCGCGTTCGGCGCCGGGGCCTTCAAGTCAAACCTCACGCCGTACGTCAGCTTCCAGCAGGCGCGTGCGACCTCGGATGCCGTACAGGTCGCGGGCAAGCTCGTCCCCGGTTCGGACAGCTTCGAGGAAGCCTCCTCCCGACTGATGTTCGCCATTCAGGACGACCACGGCGACGTCCTGAAGATCGCGTACAAGGGGCTCAAACCAGGCAACTTCCACGAGGCCACACAGGTTGTTGCCATCGGCCGCTTTCATGGCGGAGTTCTCGAGGCAGAAAAGCTCTTGGTGAAGTGTCCATCGAAGTATCAGGGGGTCGAGGAGAAGGGGTAGCGCTCCAGCTCCTCGTGACATCTGCGGCGCGATCGCGCCGCGCCTAACCAGGGGGGATCATGTTTCTACCGGGTGCCATCGCACTGTGGGTGGCTTTGTTTGCCCTCGTTGCGTCAACGTACTTCTACTTCCGGAGCCTTCGGGGTCACGCTGAGGCCCGCGCATGGGCCAGGCAGGCGTACGGGCTCGCAACCACGGGTGTGGTGATCGGAAGCGCAGTCCTCCTCTACCTCATCCTGACCCACGACTTCCGCATCCACTACGTCTTCTCCTACTCCGATCTTTCGCTGCCCACCCACTATCTGATTTCGACCTTCTGGGCGGGACAGGAGGGCAGCTTCCTGCTGTGGCTGCTGTGCGGGATGATCGTGGGCCTGCCGCTCATCCGCTACGCACAGCACTACGAGGACCGCACCCTCATCGTGTACAACCTCGCCCAGATCTCTCTGCTCCTCATCCTGCTCCGGCAGTCGCCTTTCCGGCTCCTCGCCGACCTGCCGCCCGGCCAGGTGCCGTCCGACGGGCAGGGCCTCAACCCGCTACTGCAGAACCCATGGATGACCATCCACCCGCCGATCATGTTCCTCGGCTACGCCGCCACCGCGGTACCGTTCGCCTTCGCGGTCGCCGCCCTCTGGGAGCGCCGCTACGACGAGTGGACCAAGGCCGCCATGCCGTGGGCGCTGGTCACCGTTGTGACGCTCGGGTGCGCGATCCTGCTCGGCGGCTACTGGGCCTACGTCACCCTCGGCTGGGGTGGGTACTGGGGCTGGGATCCGGTCGAGAACTCGTCGCTGGTGCCGTGGATCGCCTCCGTCGCCCTGGTGCACGGGATGCTCCTGCAACGGGCGCGGGGCCGCTTTCGAAAGCTCAACTTCTCGCTCGCAATCCTGGCCTACGTGCTTGTTGTCTACGCCACGTTCCTGACGCGCTCCGGCGTGCTGGCCGACTTCTCGGTGCACTCCTTCGTGGACCTCGGCATCACCGGTTGGTTGGTGGCAAACCTTGCCGGCGCCCTGCTGATCGGCTTTGGGGCGTTGGCGTGGCGCTGGCGGGAGATCCCCACGCAGCCCGGCGACGAGCCGTTTCTGTCCAGGACCGTGTTCTTCGTGCTCGCGATCACCGCGCTGCTGGGCACCGCCGCCATGGTGCTCCTCGGCACGTCGGCCCCGCTCATCACCCGCCTGGCGACCAAGCCCTCGCAGGTGGCGCCAGCGTTCTACAACACGGTGACGCTGCCTATCGGGATCCTGTTGGCTTCTCTTTTGGGCGTCGTCCCGTTCCTGCACTGGAAGGGCACGTCGAAGGAGTTCGCAAAGCGGCTGGGCCTTGCCGGGACCCTGGCAGTGGTTACGAGCGCGGTCGGGATAGCTGTCGGGGCCCGGGGCGCGCTGTACGTGGCGTTCCTCCTCGTCTCGCTGTTCGCGTTCTTCTCCAACGCCTTGAAGACCTGGGACGAGGTACGCGCGAAGAGGTTCCGGGTGGCCGGCGGCTACCTCGCCCACGTCGGGCTGGGGCTCATGCTCGCCGGGATCGTCACCTCCTCGGCGTTCGACCGCACGCAGAAGGTCGTGCTGACGCTCAACGAGAGCAAGCAGGTCATGGGGTACACCCTCACCTTCAAGGGCGTGGACAAACCGACCCCGACCGCGCGGGAAGCGATGCTCGTCGAGGTCCGCGAGGGAGGGGGCAGGAGCTACGTCGCCCGCCCGCGCATGTTCCGAAATGAGAAGTCGAACCAGCTCGTGTCCAACCCCGACGTGCGCATGCGCCTCACCCACGACGTCTACGTCTCCCCGATCGAGTTCGACCCCGGGAGAAGCCCCGAGAACGAGGTGACCGTGGAGCTCGCCAAGGGCGAGACGCAGGAGGCCGGCCCGTTCGAGGTCACCTTCGACGGCTTCGACATGTCGAGCGGCCACGGCGAGGCCCAGCGGCTCTCGATCGGTGCCCGGCTCACGGTTCGCCACGGCAAGAACACGCAGCAGGTGACGCCATACATCAGCAGCTCCAGTGGGACCGGCTTCAGCAGCGACCCCGTGCCGCTCGCCGGCCCCAAGGGCGCGGCGGTCGCGATCTCCGGGGTCGACGCCGGCGCCGGTCGCGTCCGGCTCCAGGTGAGCGGCGTCGGCGGAGGGGTGGCGAAGCGCGCCGTGCTGCACAAAGCCGAGAGCCTGACCTACAAGGGCGTGGCGCTCAAGTTCGACAACTTCGACCTCTCCGATTTCGACCCCCAGGCGGGGAAGATCAACATCGGCGTGGTGTTCAAGACGACCGACCCCTCCGGCAAGGGCGTCGAGGTCAAGCCCGTCTACCGCGGCGGCAAGGCGGGCGAGTCGCACGAGGATGCCGCGGTTCCCGGTTTGCCCGGCGTGATGGTGAGGGTCGGGCGCATGGACCCCAACGAGAAGACCGTCGAGGTCGAGGTGCTCGATCCGAGTGCCCCCGGCGACCCCGGTGAGCCGATGAAGTTCGCGATAGACGTCACGATCAAGCCGATGATCGGCCTGCTCTGGACCGGGCTCGTCGTGCTGCTGGCCGGGGGCATCCTGGCCGTCGTTCGGCGGGGCGAGGAGTTCTCGACCGCGGTTGCCGCCCGGCCTACCTCGGGCTCTTAGCCTGGTCGCTCCCGGCCAGGCAGCGGTTGACCTTGGCGGTACCCGACGGTGTGGGCACCGCGCGCCCGGGTGTTGAGGCTTTCACGCTCCGGTTGTAGTATGCGTTCAATGCGAGGCGTTTTCACTCTTCCCCTCTACCCCCTCGAGGGGGCGGTTCTGCTTCCAGGCGAGCGCGTCAGCGTGCCCTGGGCGCGGCTGGCGACCCGTGGCATCCTGGATCGCGCCCGCGGCTTCGGCGGCGCGGTGGTGGTCTCGCTGGTGGACGGGGAGTCCGTCCACGAGGTTGGGGTCACCGCGATGGTCGCGGGCGAGAGCGAGGGCGAGACGGCCCTGCACGGCGTCAGCCGCTGCCGCCTGCTCTCGCTGGTGAGCGAGGAGGTGACCCTGGTGCGCGCGGAGAGGTACCCGGAGCAGCCGCCCGCAGGCAGGCAGGAGGAGCCCACTGCGCGCCTGCTGATGGCCCGCTACGAGCGGTTGTGCCAGCGCATCGGCAAGGACGCCGCGGCTCCGGTGCGGCAGCACGACCTGAGCACGCTCACGTGGCGGATCACGGCGGAGCTCGGTCTTTCGACAGAGCAACAGCAGAGCTTTCTCAGCGTCCCGGACCCCCTGACGCGCGGCAAGCTGCTCCTTCTGGCGCTGCGAGAACTCGAGCGCCGCGAGCGCTTCCTGCGCCGTTGGGCCCACTTGCGTAGCACGACACCGTGGAACTGACGGGCGGCCATGAGCAAGCTTGACACCAACCTCGACGCGTGCCAGATGTCCAGCGAGATCCTGCTGCGTCTCCGCAAGATCATGCGCGAGTCGCTGCGCGCCATCCACGGCGAGGAGTGGGTGGTGACCGGGATCCCCGAGGAGATCCGGGAGTACCTGACGCAGCGGCAGGCGCGAGAGGCCAGCATCAACTGGAACCTCAGCGACGCCGTCGACATCCTCGACTTCGCGGGCTTCCTCACCCTCTACGAGATCATGGCCGCCACCCCGCAACTGCTGCAGCGCTTCCTGCCGCTAGCCCCCGACGCCAGCGTGCTTCGCATCCGTTTCTTGGAGCTGGACACGATCCTCAACCGCATCGCCTACGCCAGACCGATCTCGGAGGGCGAGCTGGGCTTCCTCGTCACCTTCGACGAGCGCCTCAAGAAGACGGCCAGCGCTCCAGCGCCGGCCGTCGAAGAGGTGCCTGCCCCTGCACCGGTCAGGCCCGGGAGGACGGCAGCCGCGCCGACACCGCCCGCAAAGGTCGCCCCCCCGCCGCCGCCGGCCCCGGCGCCCAGGGGCGGCGCCCCGGCCCCCCAGCCGAAGGCCGCCCCTCAGAAGCCCGCGGCCCCTCCGGAGCCCGAGCCCGAGCCCGTACCCGCGCCCGTGGTTGCGGCCGCCGGGCCGATCGGGCCCCAGGAGCTGGAAAGCGCCCTCAAGCGCGGCGACAACAAGGTGATCCTGACCGCGCTCTACCAGGAGGTCACGGCGCTCGCGGACGGCCTGTGGAACGGTTCGGTCGCGTCGTTGCAGGCGAGGACGTGGGAGCAGGTCCGCGAGTCCCAGTGGTACCACGACCGGTTCACTAAGCTGGGGCTCAAGCCGATCTCCGACTTCTTCGGGCTGTTCGACACCGCCAAGGAAAAGATGGGGACCGGCACCTCTCGCAACGACCTGCAGGAGTTCCTCAAAGACCACAGCTTCGTCCAGGTGCTGCTGGCGCTCAAGGATCTCTTCCGTCAACACATGAAACCGTAGGGGGTTTCCCACCCCCTGAACCCGGGTCGTTTTCGAAACTACTGTTTCAAGGTTTTGTTTTGCCCCGCGGGTGCGCGGTCTCTCGGCGCTTGCTCGCCCCCGCTCGCCGCACGCCGAGACTCCTTCGGCTGCGACCGAGCAGGGACGTCCCACAGCGGGGCCCCTCGCTGTCCGCATGAACCTGCGGCAGCGTCTCCCTGCCGCAGTCCGCCCGCTCGGTGACCCGCAGCCTCCGGAGAGATGACCGCTGGCACCCGCGCGGCGGATGGAATACCCCGCCCAACGCACGTTGACATCGGCGCACGCCTGGAGCCAGTCCTGCACCTACGGCGGATCCTGTGCTTCCTGGATTCCCTGCCCCAGGCAATGACTTCCCTAATGGCCTCGAGCTGAGCCGCCCGGCCAGCCAAACCTAGTATCACGCTGGAACCAAGACCCGGCTGGTTGGGTCGGCTCCCGCGAGTTGTTAGGCGGCAGGGGGACCGTTGGACGAGGACTCCTGCGGGACTCGCACGAGGCTGAAGAGGGAGGCGAGGACCTCAAGCTTCCGGAACAGTTCGTCATAGGTGACGAGGTCGACATCTTTAAGGCCGGAACGAAAGAGCTCAAACGACTTCCTCTTCAGGTCGCTGTCCAGCTCAGCCGAACCGTTGCCAGCAAGTAGAACACAAGGGCAGTTGAAGACAGCGAGCTCGCGAGATGTGTCGCGGGTGACCTCCTCCAGACTTCGGACCAACTGGTTTCGATAGCCAAGAACCTGGACCACGGCGCCTGACAGATCGGACGACGGACGGTATACGCTTCTGTACTTAGAACCAAGGAGGTGCGTGGTCGGAGTCTTGATCTCCACTAGGATGGCGTCGCGGGACGATTCCATTGAGAGCAGATAGTCAACGAATCGGGCGTCAGCACGATCGACGTTCATGCCGCCGACGTATGCCTTGTTAGCTATGAACACGACAGGCACAGAGAAGATCTGGGATAGGGCGAAGGATTTGTTTCGAAAGATGCCCTGCCAAAAAGCCTCGTTGTCATTTGTCTTGTTGGCATCCCAAGTGCGGAGGAGCTCTATAAGCTGGGAGGCAGATTGCCCCATCCACACGACGTCCTCGAGGTGCTGCTTGAAAATGAACATCGCTCTGGCTCGCTCGGCGCACGCTGTTGCCCAGACCGCGAGCTTCGTGTCGCCGGATTGAGCGGCGTCCCTTTCTGTGCTGAGGAACATGCCGACAAGGAATGCCCACCATTCTGCTGTGTCCTTGTGATCTTCAAGGAGCTTGATAATGACCTCGGCTTGTTCCCGGTCGTCGATATCGTGTCCTGTCAGGAGAGGCGAGTTCCTCAGGAACTGGTCGGCCTCCTCCTCAGCTCTGTGTAACTCATCATCGATACCTTCTCGATGGCTCGGCAGGCTCTCGAGGAATATCAACTCCGCGAACCACTGGAGTCCCTTCTTGAAGAAGCGGCCTCGGCTCTTCAGGGGGCTTAGGGAGAGCTTGAGCCATGAGGACGGGATGACGAACCTGTCGCCCTGGAGGATCTTGATGCCCTTCCCGTCCGCGGCGATCTGGTGGACATACATGACGCGGCCACAACCTGGGCACGTACGCACGCAATGCGGGAGGTCGGGACGGTCGACTACGGTCATGCATTGAGGACACGTCATGGGACCTCCGCTTCGCAGGGACGATCCCTGCCGCCAACGCCGCGGTTGAGCGGGCCGGCCACTTTGGGGCACATCATACGCAAAGCCTACTCCCCCACTCCGCACCGCCGCCAGGCCGTGAAGACGCGTGGCAGGCTCCGCTGCAAGCGCTGGTTAGGCGCTGCTCTCCGGGCCGTCGTTACCCGCCGCAACTCCGCTTGCCTGCTGGCCTTTCTTCGGGCGCTTCAGGTATCCAGAGACGTTGAGGACCACAATCACCACGACGTTCGCCACGACCACCGCGACCATGAAGACCCGGAACTCGAGCGCGAGCAAGAAGCTGCCAAGCAGCCCGACGTAGAGCGATGCTGCGCAGGCGAGTGAGGCAACCATGAGTACTTCCATTGGGTCGTCACTCTCGCGATCGTAGAACACGATTGCGATCAAGAAGAGATCGGCGAGTAGCAGTGGCAGCGTCAGGGAGACGGCGAGGAACACAAGCTTCAGGAAGTCAAGATTCGAGAACGACTGTGGCAAGAACCGCAGCACGACGAGGTATCCCGGGCAGGCAGATGCAGCAAACAATAGAAGGTAGTTCAAGATTTCGAAGAAACCGAGTTTCCTGACCTCGGAAAGGACGCCCATCGATCTAGTCCCTTCTGGACTGAAAGCGCCTAAGACATATTCGGCTGCCCAAAGCAAACCGGCAGACACTGCCGAAGGTGCAGCGTTCGTTCGCAGACGATTCAAACACAAAGCGGTGCATCTTCCTGCGACCTACGGTGATTGTAGACGCAGTCGGTCGAATCCTGGCCCTCACTTCGACGGAGCGGGCGGGTTTGGCGCAGCCTGCGGCGGAGCGTCGGGGGTGAAGATCTCGCGCGAGACCTTCCACGATCCGTCGGCCTGCTTGCGATAGATGACCAGGTACTTGCTGCGCCACTCGGCAGGGGCACCACCAGGGGGCGTCAGGGTCATCGAGTTGGTGCCGCGCTCGTAGGCCAGGTCTCCTTGACCCTCGATCTCCAGTGACTCGAGTCGATAGTCGGAAAACGGCGGGAAGCTCGTGAGGAACGCCTCGATGGCGGCCCGGCCCCGGATGTCGGGGTGATTGGGCGGCACCATGATCGCGTTCTCTTCGTAGAAAGCCGCCGACGCCTTGTCGTTCCTTGGCT
>Ga0315281_10002072_pt1 | contig 29823 bp, 32 predicted proteins | sample YL17G07_0_MG_FD_204540 | JGI IMG/M metagenome (GOLD analysis project Ga0315281, IMG submission 204540) | Sediment microbial communities from Yellowstone Lake, YNP, Wyoming, USA - YL17G07_0 | ecosystem: Environmental > Aquatic > Freshwater > Lake > Sediment | place: USA: Wyoming | collected...
GGCTATCGAGATTCCGTTCGATGAGGAATTCAACCTCCCGTCCGGGCTCGCCGGCACCGGTGCGGCATTGACCATCGTGTGCAATCCGAACGCCCCCACCGGCACCTTCATTCGGGTCGAGGAGCTGACGCTGCTGGCGGGCACGATTACCGGCGTTCTTCTGATCGACGAAGCCTACGTGGACTTTGCGGAGCAGAACTGCACGTCGTTGGTCCGGAAATTTGACAACGTCATCGTGCTGCGATCCCTGAGCAAAGGCTACTCGTTGGCGGGCCTGCGGTTCGGCTACGCGATCGCCCACAAGGACCTGATCGAAGGCCTGATCAAGGTCAAAGATTCGTACAACGTCGATGCCCTGGCGATTGCCCTGGCGACCGCCGCCATCAAGGACCAGGCGTACTTCCGCCAGAACGTGGAGAAGATCCGGAAGGAGAGGCAGATTCTGACCGGGCAGTTGCGGGCGCTGGGCTTTGCCGTCCCCGACAGCAGCACGAATTTCGTTCTGGCCCGGGTGCAGAACGGCTCGGCGGCACCCGTCCACGAGCAACTGGCGAAGCGGAACATCTTCGTCCGGTATTGGAACACCCCCGGACTCGAGGACAAGCTGCGCATCAGTGTCGGCACGAAGGAGCAGAACGAGAGGCTGATTTCCGCTCTGCAGGAAATCCTATCGGCAGGTGGAGGCAGACCATGAGCAGTGAAGGCATCAATCGCAGGCGGTTCGTCGGCACGGCAGCGATGGCAACAGCGGGATTACTTGCGATTCGTCCGGACAGCTCCCGAGCGCAACAGGGTCCTCCGGCCGGGAAAGCCGGCATCAAAGTGGGTCTGTACAGCATCACGTTTCTGGGTTTGTGGTACCAGGGCAAAGAGCTGACGCTGGAGCAGGTGGTCCGCAAGGCCAAAGAATACGGCTACGACGGCGTCGAGATCGACGGCAAGCGGCCGCACGGGAACCCGAGCGATTGGCCGGCGAAGCGCTGCAAGCAACTGCGGTCGATGGCGGACGGCGAGGGCATCGAGATCTACGCCGTGGCGGGCAATAACGACTTCAGCAGCCCCGTCTGCGAGCATCGGGAAAGCCAGCTCGTCTACATGCGCGAGCTGATTCGGATGGCCTCGGACTTCGGTGCCCCGACGGTCCGGGTCTTTCTCGCCTGGCCCGGCGTTACGAGACAGCCGCAGATCGGCACGTATACCGTCGCCCGAAATATCTGGGAGCACACTCATTCCCTGACCACCGGCGCCGAGGATTGGAGCCGGTGCCGCGAGGCACTGGCCGAATGCGCGCGCTGTGCCGCGGACTACGGCGTCACCCTGGCCTTGCAGAATCATGCCCCTATCGTCACGAGCTACAAGGACGTGCTGCGGATGATTCAGCAGGTCAATGCGCCGCAGCTCAAGGCCTGCCTCGACCTGCCGTTGCTGGCCGACAAGAGCCGGGAAGGGATTCTCGCCGCCACGAGCGAAGTCGGCCGGCTCCAGGCTCTGTCGCACTTCGGCGGCGAGTTCGACCGCGCCGGCGACGGGACCATCGTCCATGACGGAGGCAACGAGCCGTACACACACTTCCTGCGTGGCATGAAACAGATTGGATATACGGGATACATGGGGTACGAATTGTGCCATCCTCTGCCCGTGGTGGATGGCCGGACGGTGGGCGTGGAATTCGCCGAGAAAAATGCCAAGCTGGCCGCCGAGTTCCTGCGCGGCCTGCTGAAGTCCGTTCCGAGTTGACGGACGACAACGAATACGGATGACCGGGAGCACGAAGATGGAAGACCGAATCGCAAAAATTCAGCGGCAGACGAAGGAAACCGACATCGTTTGCGAGCTTAACCTCGACGGCGTCGGCCGTTACGACATCGACTCCGGGGCCGGCTTCCTCGATCATATGCTTACGCACCTGAGCAAGCACGGCCGGATCGACCTGGTGGTCAAGGCCAAAGGCGACCTGCACATCGACCCGCACCATACGACGGAGGACATCGGCCTGTGTCTGGGCGATGGTCTGCTCTCGGCGCTCGGCGATAAAAAAGGCATCGCCCGTTACGGCCACAGCTCGGTGCCGATGGAGGACGCCCTGGCCAACGTCTCGCTGGACCTGTCGGGCCGGCCGGCGTGCGTCTATAACGTCGAGTACCGCACGAACAAGATCGGCGATTTCGACGTGGAGTGTATCGAGGAATTCCTGCGGGCGTTCTCGAACAGCGGCAAGTTCAACCTGCACGTGAATGTCCCCTACGGCTCGAACGGCCACCATATCGCCGAGGCCACTTTCAAGGCGCTCGGCCAGGCCTTGGCGGCAGCGGTTAAGATCGTCGGGACGGATATCCCCAGCACAAAGGGGCAACTGTGATCGAGGAACCGAAGCCGGCGGAATACAGGGTGGGGATCGGCACCGACATCCATCGGATTGTCGAGGGCCGCAAGCTCATGCTGGGCGGGGTCTACATCCCCTATCCGGCGGGCCTGCTCGGCCACAGCGACGGCGACGTGGTTCTCCATGCCATCGTCGACGCCCTGCTCGGGGCCGCCGGCATGGGCGATATCGGAACCCTGTTCCCCGATACCGACATGCAGTGGAAAGACGCCGACAGCAAGGTATTCCTGTACAGCGTCAAGGAACAGCTCGAAAAGAAGCAGTGGGAAGTGGTGAATGTGGACCTGACCATTCACGCCGAGGCTCCCAAGCTGGGGCCGCTCAAAGGCCAGATCCGCCGGTGCATCGCCGGCCTGCTCGGCATGGATTTCGCGGCAGTCAACGTCAAGGCGAAAACCAACGAAGGCCTCGGCGAGATCGGCGCCGGCGAAGCCATGGCCGCCACCGCCATCGCCCTGCTCCGCAAGAAACCCCGCCGGGGATTGTGACCACGACGCCGAAGCTGCCCGTATGAGGATTGACCGGCTCCACTTCCACCAGTAGAATGCCTTTATGCCAAGAGATGCGACGAAACTCCCGGATGAATTGAGACAGCAGATCAGCGAAGCGCTGCGACCGGCGCACCCGGAAAAAGTGATCCTGTTTGGCAGCTATGCCTGGGGACATCCGACGGAAGACAGTGATATCGATCTTTATGTCGTAACACAGGACGATTTTGTGCCGTCCACTTGGAGGCAAAGACGCGATATCGTCCGAAGTATCTCCGATCGAATCCTCGATTTGCGGATGCGCTACCCGATCGATTTGTTGGTGCACACCAAACCCATGCACCGCGAATTCGTCGAAAGAAAGAGCAGTTTTGCCCGTCAGATCATGAGCAAAGGGACCCGGCTGCTATGAGGAAGGCAACTGCTGAGTGGCTGAAATCCGCAGAGATGGACCTCGAAAACGTCGCCGAGATCATCCATCTGGAGCACCTGACTCCTGTTGCTGCCTTTCACGCTCAGCAGTGCGTTGAGAAATGCTTCAAGGCCGTCCTCGAAGAACACTCGAAGAAGGTACCGAAAGACCACTCGACGCTGAGGCTTTACGGTTTGGCCAGAGAATTGATTCTGTTGGACGTAGACGTGGGCGTTTTGACCGATCTGGACGATCTCTACATCGAATCCAGGTACCCCGGCGAATTAGGGCTGCTTCCCGCCGGCAAGCCGACTCTTGCGGATGTGCAGGAGTTTTTCGGAGTCGCCAAGAACGTCTACGACCAAGTAGGGCGCGAGGTGGCCGGCGAGAACGGCTAATGGCTTGCGTGTCTGACAAGAAACCGCATCAATCGGCGTTGAAAAGGATCATATGGCGCTGCAACTGTACAATAGTTTGACGAGACGGACGGAGGAGTTCAAGCCGCTGGCGGACAACCAGGTCGGGATGTATGTCTGCGGGCCGACGGTTTATGGTCATGCACATCTGGGTCATGCCAAGAGCTACGTCAGCTTCGATATACTTGTGCGCTACCTGCGCTATCTCGGCTACAGCGTCACGTACGTCCAGAACATCACCGACGTCGGTCATCTGACGGACGATGCCGATGCGGGCGAGGACAAGATCGCGAAGGCGGCCCGCAAGGAACGGAAACACCCCATGGCCTTGGCCGAATACTACACCCACAGCTATTTCGAGGATATGGACAAGCTCAACTGCATCCGTCCCGACATCAGCCCGCGGGCCAGCGGCCACATCATCGAGCAGATCGAGCTGGTCAAGATTCTGCTCGAAAAGGGCTTCGCCTACGAGGTCAACGGGTCGGTCTACTTCGACGTCTCGAAGTTCCCGGACTACGGCAAGCTCTCCGGCCGGAACGTCGAGGAGATGCTGGCCGGCGCCCGCGTCGAGGTCTCGCCGGAGAAGAGGAACCCCGTCGATTTCGCGCTCTGGAAGAAGGCCGAGCCGAACCATATCATGCAGTGGCCCAGCCCCTGGGGCATGGGCTATCCCGGCTGGCACCTGGAGTGCTCGGCGATGAGCACGAAATACCTCGGCCAGCCCTTCGACATCCACGGCGGCGGCATGGAGAACAAGTTCCCGCACCACGAGTGCGAAATCGCCCAATCCGAGGCGGCCTACGGCGTCCCATTCGTCCGCTACTGGGTCCACAACAACATGGTCACCGTGGACGGCCAGAAGATGGGCAAGAGCCTGGGCAACTTCATCACCCTGAAGGAAGCCTTCGCCGGCACCCATGAGAAACTCACGAGGGCCTACGAGCCGCCGGCCATCCGCCAGCTCGTTCTGAGCAGCCATTACCGCAGCCCGCTCGATTTCTCCGACGCCGCCCTGTTCGCCGCACACAGCGGATACCAGAAGATCAGCGAGGCCGTCCGAGCTTTGCGTAAGCAGATCGACGCCGCACCGCAAGGTGAGCTGGACGAAGACGTCCTCAAGCAGCTTGGGGAGGCCAAGGCCAAATTCGAGGAGGCGATGAATGACGACCTCAATACCGCCATCGCGCTCTCGGTGCTTTTCGACCTCGTGCGTATGACCAACATTCTGCTCGAAGAAAAGAAAACGACGCGTGAAACGCTCAACGCCGTTAACGAGATGTTCACGAAGCTCGGTGGCGACGTGCTGGGCATTGTCAAAGAGGAATACGCCGAGGCCGGCGGGGTCAACGAGGAAGTCCTCGACAAGCTGGTCGGGCTTCTCATCGCCCAGCGGGCGGAGGCCCGAAAGGCCAGAGATTTCGCCCGGGCCGACGCGATCCGCGCGAAGCTCGAGGAGGCCGGCATCATCCTCGAAGATACGCCCGCGGGCACAAACTGGAGGTGGAAATGATTAGGATTTGCTATTTACTATTGGGCATTTACAATTTAGGAGGGTCATCGGTTGACGCCCAGTTCAATTGTAAATAGTAAATTGTCCTTCGTAAATACTATGCGAATCCTCGGCATTGACCCGGGTCTGCAAGTCTGCGGCTATGCCTGCCTGGAGATTGACAGCAAGGAGGAAGTCATGCTGGAGGCCGGCGTCCTCAAAACAACGGACGGCCTGCCGATCGAGACCCGACTGAACGAGATCGCTACCGACATCCGGACGCTGCTGGAGAGACTCGCTCCCAATCTGGTGGCCGTGGAAGAGCTTTATTCGCACTATGCCCACCCGCGCACGGCCATCTTGATGGGGCACGCCCGCGGTGTTATACTGCAGAAATGTGCCGAGGCCCATGTCGAAGTGCAGAGCTTCGCCGCCACGCGGATCAAAAAATCGATCACGGGCAACGGCCGGGCCTCGAAGGAACAGATGCAGAGAACGATGCAAACCATCCTCGGCCTGCCGGAGCTGCCCCAGCCGCCCGACGTGGCCGATGCGATGGCCACCGCACTCTGTTGTGCGAATTCCATAACCAGGGTTGTGCCTACGTAGAGAATCATGATAGCAGGAATCGAAGGAAAACTGATTCAGCTCGATAACGAGACGGCCTTAGTTCGGGTCGGATCGATCACGTATGAGATCATGCTGCCCGGCTATTGTATCAGCGCCTTGTCGGGATTGATCGGCTCGGATATCGTGCTGTGTACAATGGAGTATTACGAGGGCAGCCTGGGCGGCGGCAACCTGATCCCGCGGATGGTGGGCTTCCTGAGTCCGGCCGAGCGCGAGTTCTTCACCACGTTCATCAGCGTCAAGGGCATGGGCATCCGCAAGGGTTTGCGCGCCTTGAATATGCCGATTCAGGACATCGCCGCCGCCGTCGAGAGCGGCGACGAGAAGATGCTGATGACACTGCCCGGGATCGGGCGGCGCATGGCCCAGCAGACGGTGGCGGAACTGAAGGGCAAGCTCCACGCGTTCGCGCTCGGGTCCGAGCGGGCTCAGGCGGCCCAGACACGATTCGAGCCTTTCCAGGCCGAGGCGCTCGAAATTCTCATCGCCTGGGGCGAGAAGCGCAACGAAGCGATGGAGCTAATCGAGTTGGCCGGCAGGAAACACCCGGACATCCGAACGGCCGAGGCGCTCGTCCCGCTCGTCTACCGCCTCAAGCAAGGCGCCGAAGTCTGAGAGCCGGTCCTCCAGGCCTGCCACACTTCGCCCGATAGTTAATCTTGCAGTCTTGTGCAAAATGAGTAAGCTCTGGGTATGGCAATAGGTAGAATCATCAGCAGACAGTCATTGAGTGAGGCCGAAGAGACTTTCAACGTATCGCTGCGTCCGAAGGCTCTGCTCGAGTGCGTCGGCCAGCAGAACGTACGGGAAAAGCTCGCGATCGCGATTGCGGCGGCCAAGCAGAGAGGCGAGCCGCTGGAGCACATACTGTTCTATGGCCCGCCCGGACTGGGCAAGACCACCCTGGCGAACGTCGTCGCCCATGAGATGGGCGCGCGGATTCGGTCCTCCTCCGGCCCGGCCCTGGTCAAAGCGGGCGACATCATGGGCATGCTCACCAACATCAACACGGGCGACGTGCTTTTTATCGATGAGATTCACCGGCTCAGCACGCCGGTCGAGGAGTTTATCTATCCGGCGATGGAGGATTTCCGGGTCGATTTCACGGTCGATAGCGGCCTCCATGCCAAGACAATCAACTTCCCTTTGAAACGTTTTACCCTGATCGGGGCCACCACCCGCGCCGGGCTGCTGAGCGCCCCCCTGCGCAGCCGGTTCGGCATGCTCTACCACCTCGAGTTCTACACCACCGATGAGCTGACGGAGATCCTGAGCCGCTCCGCGCAGTTGCTGCAACTGACCTGCGAGGAAGGCACGCTCGAGCTGATTGCGGCCCGCTCGCGCGGCACGCCGCGTATCGCCAACCGGCTGCTCAAGCGCGTCCGCGACTACGCCCAGGTAAAAGGCTCCGGGACCCTGAGCACCGGGATTGTGGACAATGCCCTCAAAATGGAGCAAATCGATGCGCTCGGCCTGGACGAGCTGGACCGGTCGTTCCTGCGGGCGCTGGCCAACGTGTATGAAGGCGGTCCCGCCGGCATCGAGGCCCTGGCCGCCACGCTCGGCGAGGAGCGCGACACGCTCGAGGACGTCGTGGAGCCGTACCTGCTGCAAATCGGATTCGTGCGGCGGACCAAACGCGGACGCGAAATCACCCCGAAAGCCTGCGAGCATCTCGGTTTGGAGCTGCGCCCGAAGAAGCACACGGCCGAGGTGCCGGGATTGTTCGAACCATCCGCGTGATACCCGGATCCGAGCCGGCCGGCCGTGCCGTCCTGCTGAACGGAACGAGGTGAAACATCCAGCCAACGGATGGGAGATATCGTGGCTATGGGAGGTCGGTTTCCACTCGCGGCCCAGGTCCTTCGCTTCGCTCAGGATGACAACGAACGCAGGTTCAGTGGAGCAACCAGGATGAAAAGACTCTGTTTCCTCACACTTCTTCTCATTCTTGCGGCCTCATCTATGACATTCGCCGAGAATCAGCGGATGCCCTCTCCCGAGATGCTGGCGAAGTTCCGTGACACCTACATTCTCGGTGCGCACGTGTACCGGGTGCCGCCGCCGGAGCTGGAGAACGTCCTGGCCGACATGGCGACCATGAAGAAGCTCGGCATGAACCTTATCAACATCCAGGAGGTCTGGTCCTGGGACAACCCCCGCGAAGGTGAATATGACTTCCGCCATCTCACGGCCCTGCTCGAAGAGGCCCGGGACCTGGGTCTGCTGGCGGCGGTCACCACTACGATAGAGAACGTGCCGAAATGGGTCTGGGATAAGTACCCGGATTGCCGGCTCCTCAACGCTCAGAATCAGCCCCACATCGACCCGACCCAGTACGTCATGCCCTACGACGGCAAGCCCGGCCCCTGCTGGGATCACGCCGGGGTCAAGAAGGAAGCGGAGAAGTTCTTCCAGGCCATTGCCAAAGCGACGGAGCCTTTCGACAACATGATTTATTGGAACGTGTGGCAGGAAATCCATCTCTGGTCCTCGGTTTGGGGCAGCGCAAGACCTTACAATCCCGAAACGCTGGACGGCTTCCGTTCCTTCCTCGGCCAGAAATACGGCACGCTCGACCGCCTGAACGACGCGTGGAAGACCCGGTTCGGCGATTGGCAGCAAGTCGATCCGCCGCGGGCGTACTTCATGGTGCCAAGCTTCATCGACTGGTCGCGGTACATCCACGAGGGATACCTGGCCGGAACGCTCGATTGGAGGAGACAAACGCTGTTGAACGTTGACCCGCGCAGGCGGCCGGTCGTTGCTCATACATCCTCTCCCTACTACGGCTCAACCTGCGAATTTTACTGGTCCAAAAAACTCGACGGCTACGGCACATCGTTCTACCCCACCGTGCAAACATACCAGAAATGGAAGCCGCCCGAGATGAGCGACGATGATTATCTACGCTCTCAGGACCTGCTGTCGGGTCTGTATCAAATGAACTACTCGCGCTGCGCGGCGGGAAAGGACCGGCATTTCTTCCTCTCCGAGATGGCCGCGGGTCCCTACAACAACACCTTTACAGTGAAGGGGCAGGTCAGCGCCGGGGACATGCAGCGATGGCTCCTCCTGCAATTGGCCGGCGGCAGCAAGGGCGTCATTCTCTGGAATACCCGGCCGGAGCATTTTTGGGACGAAGCGCAGGGGCAGGGTTTTCTCGACGCCAACGGTCAGACGACACCTCGCGCCGACATCATCGCTACCTTTGCAGACGCCGCTAAAAGGCACGGCAGACTCATGGTGGACTCGGTCAAGCCGGTCGCTCCGGTCGCGCTCTTCCTGGACGAGGAGCTGTTTCGGTTCGCGGAAGGAGCGGGAGCGACGCACCTGATCAACGATGCGCTGCGCGGCTCCTACGTGGCCTGCTTCAGCGCGGGCGTGGATGTTGATTTCATCGACGGCAACAGAATCGACTCGAAGTCCCTTTCAGCCTACCGCGTCCTAATCCACCCGTTCCCGGTGGTGATGTCGGATGCCACGTCGTCGAGACTCGCACAGTATGTGAAGGATGGCGGCACGTTGATCTGCGGTCCCACGGCGGGACGATTCGACGAATACGGATTGGCCCGCCTGCATTTCATGAACGCGACTGCGGAAGAGCTCTTCGGCGTTCGGCACGCCTCGATTCAGCAGGTGGCCGAATTCGACGGCCAGCGAAAATGGACGCCCTCCGAGAGCCGAGCCGGAGACTTCGCTCCTGCAACCACGCTCACCGGCGTCGATGCTCTCGATGGATTGCAGCCCAAGGCGGCATTCTACCTCCAGACCTTCGAGACGCAGACCGGTCAGCCGCTGCTGCTGTGGACCTCAAAAGTCGTGGCGGTGCGGAACTCTTACGGCAAAGGAACGGCTTACCTCTTCGGAACGCTTTTCAGCCATTCCATCATGGGCGAACACTGCAAGGACTGCCGGCAGGCCTTGGAAAGGCTGCTGCGCCGGGCCGGTGTGATCGGCGAGACACAACCCGGCCTGTTCGTGTGCCGCAGAGTGGCTGGAAATAAGCAACTGCTTTTCCTGGTCAACCCGGCCGGGCAGAACAGAGAGTGGAAGCTCACAGCCGATGCAAACGGATCGGCGGAAGACCTCCTTTCCCAACAGCGATTCACCGCCGGCTCGTCCGTGACCGTCAAGCCCTTCGACGTGCGCTGCCTCGTTCTCCAAGCTGACTGAGCCGGAGAAACCAGTCATACTGTGATGACGGCTAAGGTTCTCGTGGCTGGCCCTGGGCTCGCACCGCCGCAGCACGTCCAGCGTCTGTCATGTCGAGCGGAGCGACGCGCAGTCGAGACATCTGGCTCCGAATCTGACGTAGCGTCCATTCCCGGCCAGATTTCTCCGCGCGGCCTCCGGCCTTGGTCGAAATGACAAGATAAGGCCCCGCGCTGGCGAAATTCCCAGAAGGGAGCCGGTCAGACGGCGAGGACGTGCTTGGCGGTTTTGGGCGGGTGGCCGAGGATATGGGTGAAGTGGCGGACCAGGACCCGCTCGATCTCGTCGAGCGTCTTCTCGTCGGCGTCGGCGATCCGCTTCACGTCGCTCAGAGTGTTGGCGGCCTTGATGCTGAGGCGAACCTTATCGGGGAAACTCATCTCGCAATCCCGGCAGATCAGTCCGTTGGCCGAAACACTGAAATAGCTCTCGCGCCAGTCCGGCCTAAAGGGCCTCTGGCAGTTCGCACATGCATGCAGGACCGGCCGCAGACCCACCTCGTGCAACAAGACCAGTTGAAACAGGATCAGCCGAACCAGGATATCGCGGCGCTCGCCCCCCACTTTCCCATCTTCGAAATCCTGCAGAAACTGCAGGAAGTGATCGAAGAGCGCCGGGTGCGGGTCATAGTCATCCGTCAGGGAGTTCAACAGCTCCGCGGCGAGCAGAGCACTTTGCAGGGCATGGAGGTTTCGCCGCAACTGGCCCCGAACCGGCTGCGGCTGGAACTCCGTCAGCGTGGCGAGCGTGTCTTGATGAGAAGCCGAGAAAACGATGTCCCCGAAAGACAGCACCTCGAGCGGGCCGTCGAAGGCGGATTTCGGCCGCTTGGAGCCTTTGGCAATCACCCGGATCTTCCCGGCCAGGCGGGCAAACAAGGTCACCACCTGCGACGTCTCGGAGTAATCCGCCACGCGGAGACAAATGGCCTGGTCCTTGGTCAACATGGCTACTGTTTAACGACTCTCTGGATCTTGATTCGCTTGACGCGCCGCGGCTCGGCGGAAGCGATGGTGAACTCGAGATTATCATAGTCGAAACGCTCGCCGGCCTTCGGGATGTACCCCAGCCGCGAGAAGACAAAGCCGCCGACCGTATCGTAGTCCTCGTCTTCGGGCAGGTTCAGCGAGTACTCATCGTTCAGGTCGTCCACGTACGTCCGGGCGTCCACCTCGATCGTGTTCTCGTCGATCTTCCGGACGGACGCCGGCGGGGTCTTTTCATACTCATCGGCGATCGGACCGACCAGCTCTTCGAGAATATCTTCGAGCGTGACGATCCCGGCGGTGCCGCCGTACTCGTCGAGCACGATCGCAATGTGCAGCTTCTGGTTCTGGAACTCGTGGAGCAGAGCGCGAAGAGGCTTGGTCTCCGGCACGAAATACGCCTCCCGCATCCGGCGCCTCAGGTTGAACTCGTCCGCGCTCTTGCCAATCTCGCCGAGCAGGTCCTTGGCATAGACCAGCCCGATGATATTGTCGATATTCTCCTCGTACACCGGAATCCGCGAATGCCCCGCCTTCTGCACCGTTTCCAAAACCGTCGGCAGATCGACGCTCACATCGACGGCCACGAGGTCAGTTCGGGGCGTCATGATCTCTCCGGCCGTGCTTTCCCGCAGCTCCAGCACGTTCTCAATCATCTCCTGCTCTTCCTTGTCCATCGCCCCCTCCATCCGCCGCTGCTCCAGGTCTTCGAGGAATTCCTCCTGTTTCTCCTCCTGCTGCTCTTCGGGCGTTGTCGGCGGCACACCGGCCAGCCGGCGCACGAATCCGTCATAGAGCTGCAGGGCGAAAAGGACAGGAGCGGCCACAAGGGCAAACACAGCGAGGACCTTGTACGTGCGGCTGATCAGTTTCTCGCCGGCATACTTCGCCCACGCGTAGGGAATCGCCAGGCTGAAGACGGAGAAGATCGCCAGGGAGATCACGAACACGATGATGTAGGTGACGGTATTGAGCTGCCCGTACCAGGCCGACAGCAGTGCCACCAGCAGCAACAGGGCGCCGATATTGAACACCAGTCGGTAGAAGGCGCAGGCCAGGAGCAGCCTGTCGGCATTCTTCACCACTTTCTCAACCCGTTCCGGCCGCTCCTCGCCACCGGCCGTCTGGAACGCCTCCTGCAGTCGGACACGGGAGAACGACCGCAAGGCGCTGGCACAGGCGGAGAAGAACGACGTCGCTCCAACGAACAGGCATGTCAACAGCACCGCCCAACCGATGAAGCCCACCATGAATCCCTTTCACATCTGTCCAGGCACGAACCGTTGCCCCCACGGAGCTTACTGTGCCTGCGCTTCCTTATTATACACCAATCCGTAGCCCAAATGTTGAAGAATCTCATCTTCGGCCCGGTGCATCTGGCGGGCTTGTTCCGCGGTGGCGTCGTCGAACCCGAGGTGGTGCAGCAGACCGTGCGCCACGTACAGCGCCAGCTCCGCCTCGGCGCTGTGCCCGCGCTGGGCCGCCTCGCGGACCGCCAGCTCGCCATTGACAATGAGATCGAAGACTCTCGGCTCGCCAGGCTCCGCGCGATCGGACAGGTCGAAACTCAGGCAGTCCGTCGTTCCTTCGTGACCCAGGAATTTCTGATTCAGCTTGCTGATTTCCGCATCATCCACGATGCCCACACTGACGACGGCCTGCGCGAGGCCAAACCGTTTGCAGATCGTCCGCACCAGTTTCCTCAGCTTCGATGGATCGGCGGGCGCCTTCTCGAAATGCTTTGTGATCTGGACCGTAACCATGGCCACCGGAGCCTACGTCTCGACCATCTTCGGCACGCCCGGCTTCGGCGCACGCGACGGGGCATCCGGTGCCGTAGGGTAGGCGATGCGCCCGTGGTAGTGGGCCGCCAGAGACTTCGACATGCTGTCCTCGATCAGACTCAGCTCGCGCAAGGTCAAATCGCACTCGTCGAACTGGCCGTCCTGCAACCGCTTCATGGCGATGTTGTGCACGACCCCCTCACACTTGGCCACCGTTACATCGGACAACGACCGTACGGCCCCCTCCACCGCATCGGCCAACATGACAATCGCCGCCTCCTTCGTCTTCGGCTTGGGGCCGGCGTACCGAAACTCGCTCTCCGTCGGCGGGGGTTCGATCGTCTTGCGGCTGGTTCCCCCCGGCCCCGGCTCCTCGTATTTCCGCCTGGCCTCGTGATAGAACGGCTCCACCAGCGTGGTGCCGTGGTGCGTCTCCACGAACTGACGCAGAACGTTCGGCAGACCGAACTCCTTCGCCATCTCCACCCCGTCCTTGACGTGGCCCACGATGATCAACTGGCTCATGGCCGGCGAGAGCTCCTTGTGCTTGCTGGCCGAGCCCATCTCGTTTTCCGTGAAATACTTCGGCTTGTTGATCTTGCCGATATCGTGGTAGTAGGCCCCGACGCGGCACAGCAGGCCGTTGCAGCCAATCGCTTCCGCCGCCGCCTCGGCCAGGGAGCCGATGAGCAGACTGTGGCTGAACGTCCCCGGCGCTTCCATCGCCAGCTTCTTCAACAGCGGCTGATTCGCATCGGAATAGTCCAGCAGAGTCATGCTCGTGGCGATGCGGAACATCTTCTCGATCAGCGGCAGCAGGCTCTGAATCAGCAATCCGGCGATGAACGCCGCACTGGCGTAGTAGCCCGCCCCCTGGATAACCGCGCTCCATTTCGGAGGCTCGCCCAGGAAATTCAGATACGGCACCGACAGGGCCGTGATGAAGACGACCGCCGCCGCCAGCGCGCTGACCTCGAGCAGCTTCATGCGCGAACGGATCTCTTTGAGCGAGAAGCAACAGGTGGCCGCCCCGGTGACCATCGTCAGGAACAGTCGGATACCCTGCAACTGGAAGGCCGGCTCCGGCTTGGGTCCCACGGCCAGAGCGGCGAGGACGCAGTACAACGCGCTCATCCCCACGGCATAGCGCTGGTCGTAGGCAATCGCCAGAATAATCGCCATCATGGCCGCCGTACCGACGCCCCAGCTTAGCCCCCAGAGAGCGTCGCCGCTGGACAGAGAGCCCAATTTCGTCACGGCCAGCAGCGCAGGGATCAGGATAACCAGAGCGAGGGCTTTGGCATGATTGCGCACCATGCGATACTGGTAATGGTACGTGTACAGCCCGCCCCCGATCGCCAGGAGCACGGTCATCACCGACACGGCGGCCACCGCACGGTATCGCCCTTGCTGGGTCAGGCCGAAGGACAACACCAAGACACAAAGCGCAACAAAGATCAGCCACAGCAGCAGCGAAATCACGATATCCGCATCGATCAGCCGGGAAAGCTTCAGGGAGCTCTCCGTGCCGATATTGCGGCGCACCTGGTCTCGGCGAGGACTGGTCTTCTTAAGAAATGCCATATTGTATGCCTCGCGGAACGATCCAACGCAGCGCGTGCTTCGCCTTGCCGCAACTTGGTTGTATGGGTCCCAACGACATTATGAGGTTTCACGTGTCTTGATGCGGCTTCTTTCCTGCTTGGCCCGATAGGCTTCAACGATGTCCTGCACCAGCCGATGCCGCACAATATCCTGCTGGCTGAGTTCTACCACGCCGATGCCGTTGACCCGCTGGAGAATCTCCATCGCCTCGATCATGCCGCTCTTCTGGTTGGCGGCCAGATCTACCTGCGTGATGTCGCCGGTGATGATCATCTTGGAGCCATGCCCCAGACGGGTCAGCACCATCAGCATCTGCAAGCCCGAAGTGTTCTGGGCCTCATCACAGATGATCGCCGCCTCGTTCAAGGTCCGGCCGCGCATAAAGGCCAGCGGAATGATCTCGATGATATCGAGCTCCATGAACTTCCGCATCTGGGCAAAGTCCATCATGTCCTCGATGGCATCGAAGAGCGGCCGCAGATACGGATTGACCTTGGCCGCGATATCGCCCGGCAGGAAGCCCAGCTTCTCCCCCGCCTCCACCGCCGGTCGCGCCAGCACGATCCGCCGAATCTGACGCTTCTTGAGCATCAATACGGCCACCGCCACGGCCAGATACGTCTTTCCCGTACCGGCCGGGCCCGTGCAGAACGTGATATCGTTGTTGAGCATCGTCTCGATATACTTCAACTGCCCTTCCGTCGACGGCTCAATCACCTTATTGGAATAGACCGAGATGGCCTGACCGGCCTCCACCGTCTCCGGCAACGGGCCCTGATCGACGAACTCCATCACGTCGTCCGTCGTCAACTGCCGGTGCTTCAGCAGGTGCTTCTGCATCCGGTCTATGGCCTCGGCCGCCCGATGAACGTTTTCTTCCGCGCCACTGATATGCAAATCGGACTGGCGGGCGATGATCTGGACGCCCAAGGATCGACGTAGAAGTCGCAGATGACTATCTGCAGGACCGAATAACTCGAGTTGCTTGCTCGGATCCAGTTGTATGGTAACTTCCAAATCGCTTCTCGCTAAACCATGATTCATCCTTCGGTCGGGTCTCCGCCTATGCCACCAACCGAAAGAACATATAGGCAAACGGAGCCGCAAAGAGCGGCGAGTCTACCACGTCTAATATACCCCCGAAGCCGGGTACCCGGTTCGAGGAATCTTTCTGCTGCGCATCGCGCTTGAGCATCGATTCCGATAAATCGCTCAACTGCCCTATCGCACCCATGCATCCACCGAATAACAACGCCGGCCATACTCTTATTATACCAAAACTCGTCGCAAATGCGAAGCTTACCGCCATGCCGGCGATGATAGCCCCTGCCAAACCCTCCCAGGTCTTGCCCGGGCTGACCCGGGGGGCAAGCTTGTGCTTTCCGAAGAGCCTGCCAAACGCGTAAGCCCCTATGTCAGAGCACTTTACGGCAAAAATGAACATCAGGACCTGCCCCAATCCGGCGTCGATCCGAATCCCGAGAATGAAGGCCCCGAGGCCCCCCAGATAAAGCAGGGAAAAGCAACTGATTCCGCAGTTGGCTAATACGCCGATTGTGCCAAATCGGGCGTGCTGTTGCAGCATCACGCCGGCAAGCACAAAGGCCATCACCAGCAGGACATACAGCCCCAGTGGGATGTCGAAGACCTGAGGCCAATACCAGGTTGTGGCCAGCAGGACCAGCCCAATCGTGGAAGCCGGATTGAGAATGACGAGGCCTTTGGCGGCGGCAAGCCGCGAGAGCTCGATGCCCCCGAGGCCAAGAATGATGGCGACCAGGAGCATCAGGATCGTGGCCTTGACCCGGCTGCCACCGGCGGGCGAACCCGCCAACGAGCCGTCGAGCCAGCCGTCGAGAACAACGAGGCCGGTAAAAAGCGCCGACATCAGGGTTCCGAAGAGTAGCCTGTATTTGAGCATGGCTTGAGATGCGGCGGAATCCCGCCCTAAAAATACCGTCGGAGCCGATTGCCCACGTTCACAGTTCCATTGTGCCGGCCGCCTGCTGGTGAGCCCTGGGGTCCTTGTCAATGGCCCCGAAGCGACGATCCCTGTGCGCATAGGCCAGGATCGCCCTTTCCAGCGACTCCTGCGCAAAGTCCGGCCAGAGAGTCTCGGTCACGTAGAACTCGCTGTAGGAGATCTGCCACAGCAGGAAGTTGCTGACCCGCAGCTCGCTCGCCGTTCGGATGAGAAGGTCAGGATCGGCCAGACCCGCCGTATACAGGTGCCGGCTGATGCAACTCTCGTCAATCTCTTCCGGCCGGAGCCGGCCCTGCTTACATGCTTCGGCGATGGCCCTGGTAGCATCGACGAGCTCAGCCCTGCCGCTGTAGTTGAGCGCCAGGGCCAGCACCATGCCCGTGTTGGTCCGGGTCAATTCCATCGTCTCATTCAGCGCCTGGCTGACCGTTTGCGGCAGCCCCTCCATGCGGCCCAGATGAACCAACCTCACGTTGTTTTTCATCAGGCTCGGCCGTATCCCCACCAGGTACTCCGCATAGAGGTGCATCAGGCCGTTCACTTCCGCTCTCGGCCGCTTCCAGTTCTCCATGCTGAAGGAGTACAACGCCAGAGATCGCATGCCAAAATCAACGCAGTGTTGAGCGATCTTCTCGGCGGTCTTAGCCCCCTCCCGGTGCCCCTCGTATCGCGGCAGCGTCTGCCTTTGAGCCCACCGACCGTTGCCGTCCATAATGATGGCGATATTGCGCGGCAACTGCTCCGCCCGGAGCCCCAGCCGCTTGGCGGTTTCTTCGGCCTTTTGCTCCATGCTATCGATTTGAACAGGTGAGCCGCTCATGAGCATCCATAATCCCGATCCCCGCCCGACGCCTGACAGGCGGACTCAGTTCAATGATTGATGATCGTTTGACTCCGTTTGGGTCCTACCCCGATCATCTCAATCGGTCTACCGACCATCTCCTCGATCCGCCGAATGTAGTTTTGAGCGGCCTGCGGCAGCTCGCCCAAGCTGGTCGCTTCGTTGATATCTTCCGTCCAGCCCGGCAGGCTCTCATAAATGGGCCGTGCTTTCGCCAGCCTGTCGATATTGGCCGGAAAGAACGTCTCTTCCCGACCGTCAATCTCATAGGCACGGCACAGATTGAGCTCCTTCAGGCCCGTGAGGGTATCGAGATGCAGCAGTGCCAGTGAATCGACGGAGCCGATCCTGACGCTGTACGCCGCGGCGACGGCATCGAACCATCCGCAACGTCGCGGCCGGCCGGTCGTCGTGCCGTACTCGTGGCCCCGCTCGCGTATATATTGCCCCGTCTCGTTGTCCTGCTCGGTCGGGAACGGCCCAGCGCCCACCCGTGTCGTGTACGCCTTGGCGACGCCGATATACTTGTCCACCATCCTCGCGGGCACGCCGCAGCCGGCGGGCAGGCCCAGCGAGCTGCAGTTGGAGCTCGTCACGTAAGGGAACGTACCGTGATCCAAATCCAGAAGCGAGCCCTGGGCTCCCTCGAACAGAACGGATTTGCCTTGGCCGATGGCCGTGTGCAGCAGCTCCGTCGTATCCGTCGTAAACGGCACCAGCCTCTCGGCGTACCGCCGGCAGCTTTCGACAATCGCGTCCACGCTCATCGGCTCGGCCCCGTACAGCGCGGCGAGAATCTTGTTCTTGTAGGCGACAATCGTTTGCAGCTTCCGGCCCAGCTCCGGCAGATTGCGAAAGTCGCTCATCCGCACGGCGTAGTTGCGTCCCACCTTATCCGCGTAGCACGGGCCGATGCCGCGAATCGTCGTGCCGAGCTTCTGCTTGCCGAGCGACTCCTCGCGTAGCTGGTCCTCGCGCTTGTGATAATCCAGCACGACGTGGGCGTTCTCACTGATGAAAAGCCGGCCGTCCAGCGTAATGCCTCGCTGTGCCAGTCCGTCGATCTCGCCGATCAGCACCGCCGGGTCCACCACCACGGCGTTGGCGATCACGCAAACGACGCCGTCGCGAACCGAGCCGCTGGGCAGCAGGTGCAGGGCAAAACGGCTGTCCCCAACGACGACGGTATGCCCCGCGTTGGAGCCGCCGCCGTACCGCACTACGATATCGCAGTTCTCCGCCAGGATATCGACGACCTTGCCCTTGCCCTCATCACCCCATTGCAAACCGACCACGCAAATGTTCATGAAATCAGCGTTCCCCAAAACCATCCAACCGAGGCTTCCAAAAAAGACAAACCGTTATACACTACCGATCTTATCCCCGCCGGTCAATCCCATTGTTCCGGAATCCCAAACCCAAAGCCCGACCCGGTTACGGTTGACCCACGCGTGCTTATACGTTATTCGAAGTCTTTTGGCTTTTCTTGTTGCCGCGCTCGGGTGGGGGTGTCACAATCATGGAAGCGGAAACTCCTGTGAGATTGCTTCCTTGATTTGCGGTCGGCCGCCCGCGGTTCTGCTTCCGAAGCGGGCGGAGAGAGAATTTTCGGGAGAATCCTCAAGAACGGCCGGAACAGTTGCGGCCGGTGAATGCTCTTATCTATCGACGGCGAATGTCGGAGAAACCGGCGGAGTGCAACCGATGGGCTTCGCAGAGAGACCTAAAATGAAGGACCGGCGTCCCCGGAAGATTCCCTGCACCGCTTCAGTACGCGCGGCATTATCTGCTGTCCCAGGGCCACCAAGCCTGAGAGAGCCGGAGTATTTGGCGCCACTTTCGGCACGACGCGGATGCAGGGCTCGCCGGGATCGACGTTCGGGGCCTGGGAGATCACGAGCCCCTCGCCGGCGTTTCACGGCAGCTACGGCTACAATGCTTATTTGTTCAGCGGATACGTGAACGGGCTGTTCCTGGACTGGTCCGTGGGGAAGGTTGGCCGCAAAGAACTCTGGACCCTCCAGTGGAGTCGGGACTTCGATACGACCGGTCGTTGGGCCAAAGCCGGCGGGGTGCAGCCGGAGGACCGGCCGGCGTGAATGCGGAAATTCAAGGATTATTTGTCAAGAAAGGAGATGGGAACATGAAACGTCACTATCTTTGGGCTCTTGTCATCGTATGCGGTGCGGGCCTGAGCGCGCTGGTGCTGGTCGGCGCCACGCGCCTGCAGGGAGAAACGGCGAACGCTGAATTGCTCTCGCCCGGGTCCGGGGATTTCTTCTTCTTTCGGCTGGAGCTGGCCGGAGACGCCGTGGGCGACTACAGCGAGTGTTTGGGGCTGGGCTCGAGCAATGAGGTCCTGGAAGACCTACCGGCGACGAATGCGGTTGTCCCCATCAAACGAAAGACGCCGGGCGCACTGGAGTGGCACAACATCACGCTCAAGCGAAACAGTCCGAGCGACGTGCGCGTCGCATCCTGGCGCAAGGCCATGGAGACCGGGGATCTCACGACGGCCGTTCGGAATGGCGCGATCATCATGTTCAGGGTGGGTTCGGCCGAGCCGATCGCGCGGTGGGAGTTTCGCGGCGGCTGGGTCGCGACCCTGCGCTTCGACGGATCGATGGAGGAGTTGACCATTGTCCACGAGGGTTTGGACCGCGTAGGCTCGGCCAGCTCTGTGCCGGCAGCGCGCAGTCGCACGAGTTAGGGAGATCCGGCCAGGACCAACGTGTTCTTTTTTCAGGAGATTTGGGCCGCGATGTGCTCGAGGATGGGTCCCAGGTTGTCGTAGTGGCGGTCGCTCAGCTTCCACTGAGCCAGATCGCCCCTCTCATCCTTGTAGATGATCGTGAAGAAGCCCTTCTTGTCGAAATGCGTTCTGTCGATTTGCTCGATGGCGCTGTAGGGAACCCTTTTGCCGCCCGCCGCAATCAGTGCATCCTCCGCGGCCACCAGTCTTCTGTTGCGGATCGCGTACCAGTACCCGCCCAAGACCAGCGCGCCGGCGACGAGGAAGGGCGGCGCTATGCGGTTGGATGCCAGCGTGCTGTCCGCCTGGCCCTGCTCGTTGGTGTGTTTTTCGATGAAGCTCTGGTTGAGGTAGCCATCGTACGCGAACCAGAGCGCCGCGGCGAGGCACGCCGCGACATAGACGATAAAGTTGTTTCGCTTGTACCGGCTCAACGGCGCTTCGATGGCCATGGCGACTCCCTTCCCATAGATAGGAGTTTTGCAGAATGGAGATTAGGCTTACTTGAGGAAGGAAAAATCGTCTTCATGATTTTCCCTTCCGAAACGGCAAGTGCTTGATGCACAACCAGTCGGGCTGATTATTCAAGGAAATCCCCAAACCGATTTCCTTGAATAATATAAGCCTAATCTCCATTCTGCAAAAAGCCCATTTACGAGGACCGTCTTTGCGCAATCACCTCCGCCAGCGGCTGCACGAAGTGGTGTACGATCCTCTCGGCCATCAACTCCTCCACCATCGCGCAGAGATGCTCGAACGAGGCCGGCGCCTCGAATCGTTCGTTGGGTTTGCGATACTGCCGGGCCGTCAGCGACAAGGTGATCGCCTCATCATGATCCGTCTCCTTCTCGCCCGGCTCATAGATGCTCGTTTTCGAATCGATGCACACGCGGGCCTGCACGTAATTGTCCTCCGACAGCGTGATCACCATCGCCGGGGAGAAGACGATCGGCTTGACGTGCGGCCAATCCAGCAGACCGTTGAAGGCGCTCGTGCCGAACAGCGCCTCGGCAATGACTTCATCGTGACTGCCCGCGCAGTCGAAATCCATGGAGAAGCTCAGGTCCAGCGAATCGACGTCGAGCGGGGTTACGCCCAGCATGTAGGGCATGAGCTCCAGGATCAGCTTGTCCTGATGGTAGGCATCCTCCGAGCTCGATGGATTGACAATGCCGGAGCCGAGGCGATCCACTTCGAGGCTTACCCAGCGGTATTGGCCCGCCCCGTGATCCTCCTCGAGGCAATACTCGCCATTGTCCCGGCGGGAGAACTGGCCCATCCCCGGAAACTGCTTCTGAATCCGGTCGAAAAAGGTCAGGATCGTGTCTCGCTCTGTGGGGAGATCCAGTTCCGTGTTCACATACATGTCAATGTAAAAATCGTCGCACAAAGAGCTAAAACTATTCACTGGCATGAGGGAAAGAACCCTCCACAGAATTCTTTCAGCATCCAATCGAGCCGTGAAGCACCCGGACTTCGGGCCTATACCGGCTCAGTTTTCATCCATTATACGCTCAATCAGCAATTTGCCTACACTTTTTTCAGGCAGACGCTGAATTCTAACCGCATTTTTTCGGATTTCCAACGTTTCTTCCAATTTGACGCTTTTGCGGCCTTCCCAGCTTTCCCAGTTGTGCCCCATTCGCAGCCCCAGGAGAACCCATCCTGAACCACACCCTCCTGCAATCACCCATCTCTCCAAGAGACCGGTGCGAAAAGGTTAAACTACACAAGGAATTCACGCTCCGCAAGCGTTTTCCGCTTTTGCCGGTCTTAGCGCATCAACGAATATACCAGCACCACCAGCGCCAGAGCATAGCAGTAGAACCCGAAATAACGTAGCCGGGCCGCCTGAGAGAACCGCAGCAGCAGCTTGATTGCTCCGACCCCGACGACGGCCGCGACGGCACCGCCCAGCAGCGCGCACCACAGGGGCAGACTGCCCGATTTCAGCACCTCCCATTCGTGAAGGCTCTCGACCAGCGCGGCCCCCAATATCGCGGGTATTCCTATCAGCAGACTGAACGCCACCGCGCCGGTTCGTTGCAGACCTAACAGAATCGCTATGCAAATCGTGGCGCCGCTGCGCGAGATTCCGGGCATCACGGCTACCCCCTGGGCCAGCCCGACCACCAATGCGCCCCGGAGCCCAAACTTATCCAAGTCGAGCGGACTGTGTTTCTTTCGGTCGGTAACCCACAGCAGGGTGCCGGTTATGACCCACATCAGGGCAACGACCTCCAGGCTCCCAAACGCTTGTTCGAGATACTTTCTGACCGGCATGGCGAGCATGCCGGTCGCCGCCGTGGCCGCGATAATCATCAGAAGCAGGCGGCGTTTGTTCACGCCCGCCAGTACTTCACCCAAACCGCTTCGCTCTTCCACGAGCGTGGCCTCGCGGGGCACGAAGCCAGGCAGGAGTCTCCCAAAGACGATCCCAATGGCAATCAGCGTGCCTAAATGGGTCGCCAAGTCGAACAGAAGCATCTCCGGGCTCTTGGCGTCAAACCCAAAGAGCGTCTCCAATAGGGCCAGGTGCCCCGACGATGAGACCGGCAGAAACTCCGTAATCCCCTGCACCACTCCCAGCAGAACGACAACCAAGATACTCATGCGGCCTCCATGCGAGGAAGTGCGTAACGCGATCAGCCTTGGAGCTTGTGGAGAATATGATGTGCGAGATGCTCGTTGATCTCACGGTGTCGGGGCACGGGCTGGCACGCACCGGTCCGTGGATTCTGATACCAATCGTGGCGACCCCATGCCTAAGCAGGACGCACCCGTCGTCCTCAAGCTGCCGGATCAAATCCGTTCGCTTCATGCAATTCGCAGCTCCGCCACGCGCCGCACGCCCGGGATCCGTCCGCTGGTCAGCTCCTCATAGAGATCTTTGAGATTCTCCTGAAGCTCTTCGACCGTCTGGCCCTGCGTCATGTAGTCCGGATACTCCTCCAAGTGACCCAGCCACATGCCCTCGTCTTGCCAATAGATGTAGCGAACCGTATTCATAACCATACCTTACCATCCCGGCATCCGCAAAATCAACAGAAACTCGCATAAGAGGCCTCGGAGGACTGATTATGCGAATTACTTCTGAAAACTTCATAGATGCTGGGCCTGCCGTTGTCATTTCGACCAAGGCCGAAGGCCGCGTGGAGAAATCTGGCCGCGCAGGTACGATGCGCCATATTCGAGACCAGATTTCTCGACTACGCTGCGCTCCGCTCGAAATGACAAACTCCGACCCGCCGCGAGGCTCCCGGTCGAGGGCAGGCTGCGAAAGATCCAGCCGTAAATGGTGTTAGACGCCGACCAACCACCGCATGGCGATATATACGAGGACCGCCGAGCCGATTCCGGCGGCGAGGTCATCGGCCAGGACGCCCCAGCCGGCGGGCAAACGTTCCAGTTTCCTGATCGGCCAAGGCTTGGCTATGTCGAGAACGCGGAAGATGACGAATCCGAGGCCGGCAAGCAGGAGACTCTCCCAGCCGGACAGGCTGCGCGGCACCAGCAGCGGCACAGCCAGAAACGTCAGGGCCTGCGCGGCGAACTCATCCATGACGATCTCGCCCGGATCGTTCTTGCCCTTGGCGGCGATGGACGCCGGCGCAGACAGTACGCAGGCCACCGACCCGCCAACCAGCATAACGGCCAGCACCGCCGATGTCGCCAGCCCCGGCGCGGAATAGTACATGAGCAAGCCGAACACAATAGCAGGCGGCAGCGACCCCCATGAGCCCGGCGCCACCGGCAGCCAGCCCAACCCAAAACACGTCGCGATCCATCGTTTCATAGGAGCAAAACGATAACGGCGCCCGGCGCTTTCGTCAAAACCTATTGGCGGGCGGCGGGATGGATTCTTTCCAATGTCTTGAGGCAAAAGCGGTCGGTCATGCCGGCGATGTAATCGCAGACGGCCCGTGGCAGGCCGTATTCCGGGATGAAACTCTGAAAATAGCCGGGCATCAGGTCCGGCGCGCGGCACAGCCGCGCAAACAACTCGGTCAGCCCGGATTTGACGTTCGCCGCCGTCTCCATCAGGATCTCATGGTGGTAGAGATTAGCGACCAGAAATGTCTCAAGGTCGGCCAGCAGCGCGTCGTTCCGGGGCGAAAGGGCGACCAGATTTTCCTCTCGATGGCAGGCATCGTAGGCCGTCCGGATGTCTGCCTCGGCGATGTTCCGGCGGCTGGTGTTGAGGCAGTCGCTGACGAGCTTGTCGGTGATGGCCTTGGCCGTGCGCGTCCGCCGGATCGTCCAATCTTGAATCCGGTCGGCGCCCACCTGCTCGGCCGCCTCGACGTACAACTCGAGGTGCTGCATCTGACTGCCCGCAATCAGCCGGGACCGCAGTCCATCCTCCAGGTCGTGACAATCATAGGCGATACGGTCCGCCACGTCGGCGACCTGGCCCTCCAGTGTGCAGTTGACCTCCTCCAGACTGTGATCGGCAGGCATCTCGTACTGGATGCGGTGCTTGGCCAGGCCCAGCCGGGTCTCGTACATCAGGTTCAGGCCCATGAAGGCGGGATACGGATGCTCGAGCAGCGTCACGATGCGGAGCGTCTGGGCGTTGTGCTCGAACCCGCCGTAGTCGGCCATCAGCTCGTCGAGCACCGCTTCCCCGGTGTGTCCAAACGGCGGATGCCCAAGGTCATGGCCCAGGCAAATCGCCTCCGTGAGGCTCTCGTTCAGACCCAGCACCTTGGCAATGGTCCGACCGATCTGGGCGACCTCGATGGTGTGCGTCAGCCGCGAGCGGTAGTAGTCATCGAGGCCGGGCGAGAAGACCTGGGTCTTGCCCTCCAGGCGCCGGAAGGCCGAGCTGTGGATGATCCGGTCGCGGTCACGCTCGAAGTCGGAGCGGTACGGGTGAGGCGGCTCCGGATACACCCTCCCCTTGCTCGGGGTTCCCACACGCGACGTATCGCCTTTGGGGTCCCGCACCGCCTCCGTAACAGCATACGAACGAAGTCCATCACACATATTTACAGAGCGGGCAGGCCGTGCTCGGCGCTCACCCGCTTCAGCTCATCCAATAAATCCAGCAGCGACTGACTGATCACACGCGTATCGCTGCACACACTCATGAAATTGGTGTCCCCCTCCCACCGCGGCACGATGTGAATGTGCATATGCTCGGGCAAGCCGGCGCCCGCACAGCGCCCGAAATTCAGTCCTACGTTGAACCCGTGCGGATGGATCGCCAGCGACAGCGCCCGCTGCGACTCCCGCACGAGCTTGACCAATTCCAGCATCTCCTCCTCCGAGGCCTCACGGAGCTCCGCGATGTGCCGGGCCGGCGCGACCAGCAGATGGCCGTTGTTATAAGGGAACCGATTCAAGACCACGATGCTCCGGCCGGTCCGCCACAAAACCAGGTTCTTCACATCCTCTTCCGGATGGGCCAGGTCGTGACAGAGGAAGCACTCGTCGTTCTTTTCCAGACCCCGAATATACGGAATGCGCCACGGCGCCCACAGCCTGTTCTGTTCCAAAATGCCGCCACCTCCCTTTCCAGATTGCGGATTAGCGCCGGGACCCGAATCCGAAATCCGCAATCCGAAATCGATTGTCATTGCAGTTCCATCGTCAACGTCTGGTCGATCGTAATCAGCGGATTCGCCCGAATCCCCATCGGGGGCAGCCCGGCTTTGACCCGCATCGTATACTTCTGCCGCTGCTGCTCGGTGCGGCCCGCCTGGAGATTAAACAATTCCTCGCCGCTGCCTTCCAGCCCCAGAACCTCGTACGGGCCGAGAAAGCCGAAGGTCCCCGCCATTTGAAACCGCCCGGAATAGGGCACGGGCCAGCCGGAGGACGTCGAACCCGCCAGTTTGTACGTGCTCTTGATTACCGCCAGCGGGCCGTTCTCGCTCCGGCGCACCTCGCCGAGCTGATACGTCACATCCCGTGCTTTGCGCATCACCATGGGCGTCGGGACGGAAAGCTGCGATGGCCAGGTCCGCCCCGCCGCCACACCCTCGGCAGGCTGCTCGATCTTCGCGATGGCATCCCAGAGGAACCACTGACCGGCCACGAAATCGCCGATCATGTCCGGCTCCTTGATTCGGCCGCGCGAAGTGCCGGCCCGAAAGGCCTTCTCGCCCATTTCCTTAATGAGGGCCTCCAGTTGCGAGGAATCGACAATCTTGCCGCGTGGATCGACCTTGAGCTCGAACGTCTTGCCCTGGGCGGCCTCCGCGGCGTCCGTGCCAAAGGTCCGCGCGCCGGGCCCGCTGCTGCGCGTCGCTTTCACCGACTCGACGACCGCGCGAATGGTGCTGACGCCGTACGGGTCCACCTCGACCGGCGTGTAGGCAACGACCGTCTCCAACCGTTCCGACTGCTCCTGCACCCGGTTCCTGCTCGACTCCGCACCCGGATCCCAATCCAGAGCGATATCCCGGCTGGAAACGAACCGGTAACGCAGCGTTTTCCCCTGCTCGAAGTCGACGGTCGGGAACACGCGCCCATCGCGGGCAACTTCAGCGGTTCTGCCGCCCGGCGTCTGACAGCCGGCCAACCACGCCAAAAGAGCGACAACCGAGACAATGCGTCCGGTCCTCAACGCACGCTCCCTTTTTAAATCATTTACCTGTTGACCCGAAATACCTCTGTAAAAGGGTGGCAGCGGCAAGCGACAGCTTGCCGATGGTCTTCTATGAGCACGGATGAAGCCATCAGCAAGGCCCGCCGGCCTTGCCGCTGCACCCGGCTAAAGCTGAGACAGGTATAGACCACCGGTTTATCTACTTCCGCCCATTTATGGGACCTGCTCCAGCCGGAGCAATTGCCGGGCCGCCATTTTCAGGGCCGCCGGCCGGCCGCCTTCCTGCTCACCGGCAGGGTCCGCCATGACCCATTCCGTTTGCATCTGCTCGACGTACTCGCGAATGGACCCACTCTTGCGATCGAGCTCGAGGCGACCTTCGTAATTCTCAATATTGTCGAACATCCTGGAGAACAGGCCCCCGGCCTCCTGCTTGTGAATCTGCTCCGCCATGGCCGACGAGGGGATCGCCTTCATTTCCACAATCGCCAGACCATCCTTCTGTCCGGCATGCTTGAGCGTATAGACCCGCTCGTACGACTTCGCACCCATCATGCCGAACGAGAAACTCTTGATATTGCTCCAGGTCTGCCCCGGCCGAACCTCTGCATCTTTCAAGGCCGACAGCGGCGGAATCTCATGCCGGCCTTTGATCTCTTCATCCGACAGCAGCTTCAGCGCGGTGCCTCCGGCCGGCAGATCGCTCTTCACCGCCTGCCGCACCGGCTCGACGTCGATCAAGGCCAGAACCTGCCCCTTGGCAGACACGTGGAGCCTGTAGCTCTTTCCAATCAGCTTCGCCAGAGGGTGGGTCGGATCCTTGTCCCTCGCGCTGTCAAAATCGAGCACCACATTACTCTGGCTTTCGCCCACGTACTTGAGCGCCCGGATCGTAATCTCGACCGTAGCGCCGCCATCCTCGTGCACCTCCCGCACCCGCTGCTCGAACGTCATCTCGATGTGATTGCCCGTCCGGCCGTCCTTGAAATTGGCCGGCTTGGCCGCCGGCGCGCCCATCCACTCCACGCTCTTCTGTGCCTCCGTGGTAATCTTGTAGACGCCGACCTGCCCCGCCGCGAACTTGAGTGCGAGTTCCACGGGCGCCCCCGCTTCATTCGGCTCAAGCACGGCAGCCCGTTCCTTCTGCGCCTCGGGCATGACCGTCTCCGGCGTCCCTATTGTCGGCGCACCGGCCTGGGCCTGCGCCGCCGGCGTTGCCTCTGTCGATGGCGTCTCAACCTTCGGCCGCGCAGCACCCGACCGCCCCTTCTGGCAGCCGGAATTCAGCAACAGCAGAGAAACCACGAAACCCGCCGCAACTCCGGCCGGTCTGACCATTCGCACCATCGCATCTCCGTAACAAACACGCGCGCTTGCTCCAACCACCCCCGCCCCCGATTATAGGCCCCCCCGCCCCCTCCCGACAACGTTTCATTCCAGCCACTGGGGATCGAATAGTCGGTATCCATGGACAACTCCGACAATGGCGATCCTCTTCTCGTCGAGTATCTTGTACAGAATTCGATAGCTGAAGACTCTGAGCTCGCGATACCTGTCTTCCTGTACCTCCGGGATCATCTTGCCGATCCTTGGATGCTCTTTGAGCTTGCGCGTCTCCTTGATGATGAGTTGGACAACGCGACGAGCCTGGAAAGGAGAATCCTTCTCAATAAACGAACCTATCTCCTCAATCTGCTCGACGGCCTTGATTGTCCAGATCACGTCAGCCATTTCGCCAGTCGGCTCTCCACTTCGTCATGGGTCAGGGTCTTGCCGTCCTCGATATCTCGCTCGCCTCGCTCAATACACGCAAGAACGTAGAGATGATACTGGATATCCTCGAACGTCGATTCCTCGGGCATCCGCGCTATCACTTCACATGCTTTCTCTTTGCTGGTCATAGGCCACTCCTGACTGCAACGCACGATCCAAGGATATTCTACGACATCCGCCGCCCGCCGGCAAGGCGAATGGATGATGAGAAAACCTGGAAAAGCACCTCCCGCCTTTGACTCGCTCAAAACCTGACCCTCGAAGCCTTCCCAACGTGAAAAGTGTAGGTTTGACCCCCTGCCCCCTTCGTGAGCCGAACAGGATGATCTTATCCGGGTGGAAGCGCCTCGCAATGCGGTCCACCGCCTCTTGAAGCGCCGATTCAGATTCCGCCGGCGTTTGCATCATCGTCCGTTCTCCTATCGCGGGACAGCCAAGAACATGCCATCCAACAGCCGTGGTTCTTCACTGCCGATAAGATACCGCATCCATGGCGCGTCTGCCAGACGCAACCAGCCGGGGCAGCAGAGAAAGCACGGCAACGACAAACCTGTTAAAAGTACCGCGTACCTTTAATTCCCCTAGGCCAAAACGGTCGGAGAAGTAGGTAGGGCGCCCCCGGAATTCCTGCTCAGGCAGCCTCGCTAGGTTTTCGAGTCAGCACGCCATCGACGATTACATAATCTCGCATCAGATTGGTTTCGCTGTCTATGAAGCAGTGCATCCATTCAAGAGCTTTGAGGGCGTCCTCTTTGGGCTTCAGCCCATGTCCGTGGGTGTAGTCATTCCGCAACTTGGCCATTTCCTCGCACAGTGTGAGTGTTCCGGGCTTGAGGACCCTATTCTTCTTCAGCAGGTCTCTGACTTCCCTCATGTTGTCCTTCCGCGCGGCGCCATACGCTTTGGCCTTGTCCCGCTGAAATCTCTCGAGCGAGATGCCGCACATTGCGACGCAGGCATAAAAGTGCCCGTCGACAAATACGTCTCTGGCCTCCCTAAGGAGGTTGCAATAAGGACCGACCTCTATCAGCACAGGCGGCAGTTGAGAAAGCCTCTCGTACTTGTGGTGAGCAAGGGACTTCTCATCCGGCGCGCCGGGCGGCAGTTGTGCGGGCCGCTCCTGTGAGCCGTTCGACAATTCCTCACTCAAGTGAAGCTTCGCGTCATTGGGTCCGAAGTCGGCATAGGCGACTTGCGTTTGCGCGCTGCCCCTTACGCACACCTCGCCACGTTGCAGTATCCACCCATAACTGCCCTCAGGCATATCGGCTTGGCTAATGCCAAGAACCTGGGACAAATCCGTACCGCTGTAGGCGCAGATTGTATAGGCTTTAGCGCCTGGAGTCTGACAAACTATGCTGTATTTTGTAAGAATGGTTCTGAGGTACTCCCGGTTGTCAAGACCAGATTCTTAGTTCTTTAAGGTAGTATTCTGTAGTAGTAGCATCTTCTTTCTTTTTGCTTCTTTTTCCTTCTTGTTAACACCTGTTACATTGTTACATGTGG
>Ga0315281_10002073_pt1 | contig 29818 bp, 27 predicted proteins | sample YL17G07_0_MG_FD_204540 | JGI IMG/M metagenome (GOLD analysis project Ga0315281, IMG submission 204540) | Sediment microbial communities from Yellowstone Lake, YNP, Wyoming, USA - YL17G07_0 | ecosystem: Environmental > Aquatic > Freshwater > Lake > Sediment | place: USA: Wyoming | collected...
ACTTCGTCATCCAGAGCATCAACCCCAAGGACATCGTCTTCTCGCCCGGTGGCGCGGGCGCCGCGCGCGGCCCCGCCTTCTGCAGCTTCTCGCTGATTCTCGAGAACAGCATCCGCTTCGGCTGCACAACCACCGGCTTCGGCACCGCCGGCCCGACGGGCGACTTCGACCTGGCGCGGCTGGACCTCATCCCGCACCCGGACCTGACGAACGACATCTTCCCCGGCAACAACAACGGCGTGCTGACCGTCCTGAAGGACAACGGCTGTGAGCTGGTGGATGTCTTCGGCCACCCGATCGTCGGCAGCATCAACGGCGGCCTGACGCCGGTCTGCGGCGACCTGGCCGTGACCGTGCGTATCCTCGAAGGCGACCTGAACCTCGACTGCAAGGTCGATGTCGCGGACGAGGCGTTGATCGCGTACCGCTACGGCTCGTTCTTCGGCGGCGCGCTGTACAGCAAGTGGTTCGACCTGGAGCCGCAGTCGCACGACCTGGACATCGACATCAAGGACATGCAGAAGGTCTTCGGGCGCGACGGCAGCACCTGCCAGAACCCCATCCCCGCGCAGCAGCCGCTGCCGCCGCCGGTCCCCTTCGCGAACTGACCGCTCACTCGAACGAACGCAAGAAGGCCGGTGGAGAACTCCACCGGCCTTCTTGCCGCGCTGCCGCGGCACCGCTATCCGCCGCCCGGTACCTCCAGCGTGCCTAGGGTCACGCTCCGGCCCCGTCGGTAATGCGAAACGAGTGGACGTTCACGTGGGCCGCGATCTGGATCTCGCCACCGGCGAGCGTCCACCAGTTCGTGAACTCCGATCCGTCGCAGGTCACGCGGCAGTTCCGCGGATCGCGAAGGTTCTGGACGCGGAACCAGGTCGGCCGGCCGCGAGCCGCATCGTCGCCGACGTCAGTCGTCAGGTACAGCGTCCTGGCGCTCGCCTCGTAGAAGGCTTCGCTTATGCCAATCGTCGGAAAGTCCACGCCGACGACGGTCGGCTGGTTGAACTTCTCAAGGTTCGGCTCGTTGAACAGTCGCCACCATGCGCCCTCGCCTCCGGCCTCGCCCACCATCATCGTCGCGTTCATCTGGCCGCGCGGATGCCTCTCGTTGAGGCCGAAGCCCCAGCTGAATTCGGCGCCGATCCAGGCCGGCTCAAACGCACGCTCCGCGAGTTCCTCGATCCGGCGCCGCGCGACGTCGTCTCCAAACTCGGTGGCCAGCGCGTAGGCCAGGACGTTGCCGCGCCGGTCGGGCAGCACCGGTATCTGCCGTTCCGGCGCCCGCAACCCGAGAGCGTTCGCGGCGAAGTCGTAGAACCGGCGCGCGACGGCTGGGCGCTGCGGCGCGAGGTACAGCGCGACCGGCACGCCGGCCATCGGGCCGCCGTTCTGGACGTGATCGATGATCGGATCGTAGTAGAGCGCGACCCACTCCGGATCGCCCTGCGGCGTGAAGGACATGTAGTTCTTCAGCGCGTATTCCCACCACGTGTCGAAGACCTCGTGATGCCTGGTGCCGAACAGCGTGTCGTGCATCATGAGGCCGAGTCCTGCCCCCGTGAGGCAGTACGGCCAGATCTTCGTGTTCTCGCAGTGGCACCCCTCCGGCCGCGCGCGCCACTGGCTCACGAGATGCTCGGCGATACCGCTGTGGCTCCACGTGAACGTATCCTCGCCGTCGCGCACCATGTCGAACGGCTGATTCCACTTGTCGTCGCCAGAGACATAGCGGTGCAGCCCGAGGATCAGCAGAAAGAACCCCTTGTAGAACAGGTTTCCATCCGCACCCACCGGGTCCATCTGCAATCCCCAAGGCTCGATGCCGTTCGCCGTCCACCCTGGAGCGTCGTAGTTTCCCCAGTGTTCAGCGGGGATGAGACCGCGATACGCCTCGGGGTACTGCGCGCGCTTGGGGTCGTGCCCTATCTGCGTCAGCCAGTCGATCGCGGAATGGTAGGTGGTGTGGCGCGTGACCAGCTGATCGAGGATGCCCGCGTGCACCTCGCGCCAGGCGGGCGTCTTGTCAGCCATGAGCGCGACCGCGTAGCTCGAGTCGAGGAGATCGAACCGGCAGAAGTTGAGCATCGGCGGGGTGCTACGGTCGTCCCACCACTCCAGCGGCTGTCCGCCTTTATTCCAGTTGTCCGGCGTGCACGCCTTTCGGTGCAGGTAGCGCAGCCATCCCCGCGCGCGATCGGATGTGGTGGTCTGAGCCGCGTCGATGTGAGCCATCAGTCGTTCTCCAGCGTGTCTCGGGGCCGGTTCGCACAGGGCATAGTGCCTGGCTACGCGCCGCCGAGCAGCTCCGTCACCACGTCGTTGATCGCCCGGCCGTCAGCGCGGCCTTTGAGGCGGGCGATCGCCTTCGGCATCACCTTCGACTTGTCGCCGGGGCCGCTGGCGCCGGTCTCGGCGAGCACGGCGCGCACCTCGGCGACGATCTCATCGCGCGTCGCCTGCGCGGGCAGGTAGGCGACCAGGATCGCCAGCTCGGCCTCCTCGCGGCCGGCCAGGTCCTCCCGCTTCCCCTTGCGATACTCCTCGATGCTCTCGCGCCGCTGCTTCGCCTGCTTCTGGATCACGTCGAGCACGTCGCCGTCAGACAGCTCCTGGCGCGTCGCCGATGCGTCCTTTACGTTCACGCGGTCGATCTCCGTCCGGCTGACGGCTGTGAGGAGGCCGCGCAGCGTGTCGCGCCGGACGGCGTCGCTGGCGCGCATGGCGTCCTTCAGGTCGTTCGAAAGCTGTTCTTTGAGTGCCATGGCGGCCCGCAGGCGCGGGCGTCCTCCCTTCGGGCTACCCGCCGTGGCGGGGCTGGTCGCCGGCATGGTACCGCGCGGCGGCCTCGCAACCCGCCTGAACCGGGGATCCGGGCACGTTTGCGCAGCCGAATCTGAACCTGAACAGGGCGCCGTGCGGCACCTCGCGTCCGAATGTGACTGCGAGGGTGCTGCGGATGCGCCGCGCGCGTGCCGAACATGGATCTACAGAACGCGCAAACCACGTCGAGGAGTCGGTCATGTTCAAGCGGATGCTGGTCCCTATCGATGGCAGCCACTCATCTGCAGCGGTCGTCCCGCTGGCCTCGGAGCTGGCGCGGCGGCTGGGGTGCAGCGTGGACCTGGTCCTGGTGGAGCCAGTGTCGGGCGCCAAGCTGCCGCACCCTGAGCACCACCGCCCGCAGCCCAGGAAGGTCACGGGCGAAGCCGGGTCGCTGATGCTGGGCTCGTCCACGCCGCGCCACGTGCGCGAGGCGAACGAGCGCTACGTCCAGCGCCACGTCGAGGAGTTCGAGGCGGCCGGCGTCGAGGCGAGCGGCCAGGTCGTCTGCGGCGACGCGGCGGACGAGATCCTGCGCGCGGCGCTGGAGCTGCGATCCGACGTGATCGCGATGACCACGCGCAAGCTCAGCAACTTCGCGCGGCGCGAGACCGGCAGCATCGCGGAAGAGGTGCTGTGGCGGTCCAAGCTGCCCGTTCTGCTGGTGGCACAGGGCTGAGGCCTCGCCCGGCAAAGAACCATCAGGAAACGCTCGCGTCGCGGGTGTTTCCTGATGCCGAGTGCACGTCACTCGCCCGAATGGAACTTCCGTCGGCTTCCCGTCGTCTACCTGACGGCGAAGCGTCCGGTTCGGGCGCGCCCGCTGCCGCATGATGCGGCTGACCTGATCGCGGCGGGCCGCACAAGCCGGCCCGGGCGATCAGGACCCGGTGATGGCGGAGCGCCCCCGCGGCGGCGCCCAGGCGGTTGTTCGAGTCCCTTGCCCTGCTGTCTGCCGCCTGCGAGTTTGCGCCCGGAGCGGCGACCGCCCGGACCGCTCCGCAATCACCCCACATTGCATTTCGCACAGGTGCGCCGCCGGCAGCGTGATACGATGCCGCATGTTTCGGTGCAGCGGATGAAGCGGGGCGTCGTATCGCGGACTGCCGGCGCCCTGGCGGCGTGCGCGGCGCTGGGCTTCGCCTGCGGCGGCGGCGCGCCGGCGGCTCCCGCGTCACCGGCCGCCAACGTCACCTCCACGGCCCCCGCGCGGGCCGTCACCATCGAAGCGATCCGGCCCATACCCGCCTCGTCCGCACCGGCGCTCGTGCGGCCCGACCCGCCCGGCCTGCTCGAAGGCACGCTGATCGCGGGCACGGCGGAGCCCGGGCGCTGCCCGGAGCCTTACGTGACGCCGGTCGGGCCGCCGCCGACGCCCGCGGAAGACGCGACGCCCGCGCCGGAGCGCATCGCCCACGCGCAGGCGGGCGACGTGCCGCGGCCCACGGCGACGCCCGCGCTGCCGCCGCTGGCGCCCGATGCCGCGCTCGAAGATCGGATCCGCGCCCGCCTGGGCGGCGACGACGGCCACTACGCCGTCGTGGTCAAGGACTTGCGCGACGGGCGCGGCGTCGAGATCGATGCGGGGCGCGTCTTCTACGCGGCAAGCCTGTTCAAGCTCGAGGTGATGTACGAGATCTTTGCGCAGCGCGCGGCGGGCCTGCTGGACTTCGGCCAGCAGTACGTCGCCAGCGACTACTACTCCGGCTTCGACCTCGGCCCGCACCTCATCGGCCAGTGCGCCACGGCGAGCATCGGCGACCTGCTGGGGGCGATGATGTCGGTCAGCGACAACGTGGCCGCGGTGATGCTGCAGGACCGCGCCGGCGCGGGCAACATCAACGACGGCATGGCGTCGCTGGGGCTGGAGCAGACGCGGCTCACGGAGGACGACTCGCTGCCCGCGACGGCGGGCGACATCGCGCGGCTCATGGAGGTGATCGCGCGCGGCCTCGCGGTGGACCGCGACGCGAGCAAGGGGATGGCGGACCTGCTTGCGACGGAGAAGATCAACGACCGCATACCGCAGGGGCTGCCGGACGGCACGCTGGTCGCGCACAAGACGGGCAACTGGGACAAGGCAACGCACGACGCCGGCATCGTCTACGGGAAGCGATCCGCATACGTGATCGTGCTGATGTCGGACATCGAGCTCGACGGCGACGCGGCGGGCGCGGCGGCGATGGAAGCGGACATCACGAAGATCGCGTTCGACTACTTCGAGGGGCCGTAGCGCGGCTACCGCGCGGCGAGCAGATCCTGCACGCGGTCGAGGATGCGACCCGCGACGTCGTACTTCGAGAGCAGCGGCAGTTCCTGCACGCCGCCCTGTGCGTCGATCAGCGTCACGAGGTTCGTGTCGGACGCGAAGCCGGCGTTCGGCGCGGTCACGTCGTTGGCGACGATGAGGTCCAGCCCCTTCTTCGCGATCTTCGCCTCGGCGTTCTCGCGCAGGTGCTGCGTCTCGGCCGCGAAGCCCACCTTCACGAAGGCGCCCTTCAGCCCGGCGAGGATGTCCGCGTTCGGCACAAGCTCCACGGCGATCGATTCGGCGGTGCGCTTGATCTTCTGGCCCGCGGGGTGCGCCGGGCGGAAGTCGGCCGGCGCCGCGGCCATGATCAGCACGTCGCAGCCGCCGGCCGCCGCGGCGACGGCGTCCCCCATCTCGGCGGTGGTGTTCACATCGATGCGCGTGACGCCGTACGGCGTGTCCAGCACCACGGGCCCGCTGATCAGCGTCACGGACGCGCCGCGGTCGCGTGCCGCCTCGGCGATGGCGAAGCCCATCTTGCCGGACGAGCGGTTCCCCACGAAGCGCACGGGGTCGATCGGCTCGTGCGTGCCGCCTGCGCTCACGACGACGCGCCTTCCGGCAAGCTCACCGCGCGCGCCCAGCACCATGCGAATCGCACCGATCAGCGTAGCGGTCTCGACGAGGCGGCCGAGGCCGGTGTGGCCACTCGCCAGGCGTCCTTCTTCCGGGCCGACGAAGATGACGCCGCGCGCGCGCAGCGTCGCGACGTTGGCGACGGTCGCGGGGTGCGCCCACATCTGGCCGTCCATCGCCGGCGCGACCAGCACGGGCGCGGTCGTGGCCAGCGCCGTCAGCGCGACCATGTTGTCGGCCAGCCCGTATGCCAGGCGCGCCAGCATCGTCGCGCTCGCCGGCGCGATGACGACGGCGTCCGCGCCGCGCGCGAGCTCCACGTGTTCCTCCGCGATGGACGACTGCGGGTCGAACATGTCGGTGTAGACGGGGCGCGCGGTGAGCGCGCGGAAGGTCAGCGGCGTCACGAACTTCTGCGCCGCATCGGTCAGCACGACGTCGACGGACGCACCCGCTTGCGTCAGCTTGCTGGCGAGGTCCACCGCCTTGTAGGCCGCGATGCTCCCGCAGACACCGAGGATGATTCGCTTGCCGTTCAGCATGTCAGTCCCGCCGTGTGTTCATCTCGTGCAGCAGGCGCAGGCCGGTCAGCGTCAGGTTCTGATCGACCTCATCGAAGACGTGTGTTTCCTTCGCCAGCCGCTCGGCCCAGCCGCCCGTCGCGATCACGCGCGCGTGGCCGCCCAGCTCCTTCTTGAAGCGGGCCACCATGCCCTCGATCAGGCCGACGTAGCCGAACAGCGTGCCGGACTGGATCGCCGCCACGGTGTTCTTGCCGATGGCGTTCTTCGGGCGCTCCAGCTCGACGCGGTACAGCTTTGCCGCGCGCTCGAATAGCGCCTCGGACGCGATGCCAATGCCCGGCGCGATGGCGCCGCCCAGGTAGTCGCCGTCGGCGGACACCGCATCGAAGACGGTGGCCGTGCCGAAGTCGACGATGATCAGCGGCGGCGGCCCGTAGAGGTGCAGCGCGGCGACCACGTCGACGATGCGGTCGGCTCCGACCTCGCGCGGGTTGTCGTAGACGATGCGGATGCCGGTGCGCGTGCCCGTGCCGACGACCAGCGGGTCGATGCCGAAGTAGCGGCGGCAGAGCTGCTCGAAGATTTGTGCGAGGTCCGGCACGACGCTGGCCATCACGGCCTGGTCGATGGACTTCGGGCTGATCTCGGCGGTGGCAAGCAGCCCAAGCACCGTGACGGCGTACTCGTCGGTGAGCCGCTCGATGTCGGTGGCGATGCGCCAGGTCGCCCGGACCTCGTCGCCTTCGAAGACGCCGATGGTGACGTTCGTATTCCCCACGTCGAAGGCGATGAGCAACGCGACCTCCGGTTCGAACAATGGGAGTATATCAGCGGCGTTCCGGCAGCCCCGGCGCACGTCAAGCGCGCGGCGCGCCAGCTCCGGTTCAGCCTGCCGCGAACGCGGCGAGCCAGGCGGGGGCGGTGTTGGTGGTGACGCGGTCGATGTCCGCGTCGAGGAGGCGCCGCAGCCATGCGGTGTCGTCCGGGACGCGGTAGTCGGCGGTCCAGGCATTGGCTTCGACGCCGCGCGCGTGCAGCCACGCGGCCGCGTCGAAGCCGTCGTCCAGCATCTGGAGCACGAGGCGGTAGTCGAGGAAGAACTCGCCCGACCCGGGCGCCTGCGCCAGCAGTGCCTCCATGCGCGCCGCAAGGTAGCCTGGCGCCGGATCGCCCCGCCCCAGCGCCAGCGGGTGGTCGTCGCGGTAGCCGTAGGCGCCGGCGTTGCGCGGCAGCGGGCCCGGACGCTCCGGCGCCAGGTAGTGGCCCGGATCGAAGCCGATCGGCGGTGCGTCCGGCAGGTCGCGCAACAGGCGCAGGTTCCAGTCCTGCGGGCTGGAGACGACGACGCGCTCACGCACCGGCGCCACCACGTCGACGAGCGCGCGCAGGCGCTGCGGCGACATCAGCCGCAGGTCCTTCCAGTCGAGCTGCATCTCCGTATCGCAGGCGCGCGCCAGCTCGACGACCTCGCTAAGCAGCGCCGGCCGGTCATCCGGGTACGCCGTGTAGCGCAGCGCGCGGATTGCGTCGGGCGTCGCCGCGCCGATCGATCCGCTGCCAGTGGTGTCGCCTTCCAGGCGGCGATCGTGGTACACGGCGTAGTCGTCGCCGGCGAGCGAGTGGATGTCGATCTCGATGCGCCCGGCGTTCGCATCGAAGCACTCGCGGATCGCGGCCAGCGAGTTGCGGCGGTGGCGGCCGGAGAGCACGGCCATGTGGCAGACCAGGAGCGGCGCGCCGGGCGCTGGCTGGAGCGTGGGGGCAGGCGCTGCGTTCATGCTCCGCTCACGCCAGCGCGGCGACGATCGCGTCACGCAGCGTCTCCGGCTCGATGGGCGCCTGCGCGACGATCCGCTCGCCGACGGCGACGACGGGGATCAGGTCGTTGTAGCGCGCGCGCAGGGCGTCGTCGTCGTCGACGTCGCGCTCGATGAGCGTGAAGCCGAGGTCGTCGCGCAGCCGGCGGAGTTCTATGGCGGTGTCGTCACAGATGCCGCAGAGGCGGCGCGTGTACAGGACGACGTCGCGGCTCACGCGCGATACCGCGCGGAGGAGGCGGTGGCGGTCGCGCCGGCGACGACGCGCGGCGCGGGCAGGTCCTGAGGTTTGCGCCGCACCATCCAGATCAGCCCACCGAGCCCCGGGAAGAACGTGCACATGGAGACGACCTGCGGGAACGTCATCCAGTTGCGGATGATGTACTCGGGGCAGTTGGTGCCGGTCGGGCAAGAGTCGATGCGCAAGTAGCTCACGCCGAAGCGCATGGCGGAGTACAGTACGACGCCCACGCAGAAGGTGATGCCGGGGCGGTGCTGCCAGAGCCTCACGAAGAGGAACGCCATGATGCCGATGATCAGCAGGTCGCCGATCATCTCGTAGGTCGTCGCGGGGTGGCGCGCGATGTGCGCGCCGGTCGAGGTGACGGAGAACGAGTAGCCGGGGCTGGACGGGTTGGTGTACTTCACCGCCCACGGCAGGCTCGACGGCCTGGCGATGTGCTCGCCGTTGATGAAGTCGCCGATGCGGCCGATCGCCATGCCGAGCAGCAGTCCGAAGCCCGCGACATCGAGGCCGCGCGCCACCGGCAGGCGGCGGATCCAGCCGTAGGCGACGGCACCGAGGATGCCGCCGATGACAGCGCCGTAGACGGTGATGCCGCCCTCGTTGATCTTCAGCGTATCCAGCCACTGGCCTTGAAAGCGGATGTGGTTCTCCAGCACGAACATCGCGCGCGCGCCGACGATGCCCGCCGGCACGCCGACAAGGGCGATGCTGTACGCGTCGTCCTCGGTGAACCCTTCGCGACGGCCCAGCCAGCCGCCCAGGTAGACGCCCGCGGCGATGCCGACGGCCGTGAACACGCCGTGCCACGACAGCGTGAACGGCCCGAACTCGAAGATGTTGGGATCCCACGAAATCGTAATCGTGAGCAGGTGCAGCAGACCCGGCACTAGCGTTCCTCCTGCAGTTCCGGCGGAATGGCGACGCCCATGCGTGCCGCCAGTGTGCGCATGTCCTTCGCGAACCCACCGCTCTTCTCTGCGAGCGCGGCTATGTGGGTGCCACGCTGGTCGATCCGGATCCAGAGCCGGCGGCGTGGCAGGTAGAAGGTTAGCGCAAGACCGAAGAGCAGCATAGCCGTGCCGGCCCAGATGAACCACGAGCCGACATCCCGCTTGACGGCGATGCCCGCGAACGCGCGCTGCCCGGCGAAGGTGTATTCGTATGGTCCAACAACCGTCGCCTGCCCCTGCGCCAGCGAGATCGCCGGCTGCCCCGCCGACACCAGCAGCAGCGACGGCGCACCCTCCTTCGGGACGATCAGCTGCGCCAGCGTGTCGGCGGCGCCACCCGGCACCCCGACGCCGACCGCCGACGGCAGCGCCGTGACGGAGTCGAAGCGCAGCGCCAGGCCGCTCAGCGCGCCGGTGGCACCCTCATCGACGCGCACCTGCTGGCCTTGGCCCCCCGCCTTCGGGTCGAACGCAACGAGCTGCCACGCCTTGCCGTCCGCCGCCCTGATGCCGATCCACAGCACGCGGTCCGTGCCGGGCACGGTGACGAGTGCGCCGCTCGCGGCCGAGAGGAAGTCCGTGGGCGCGATGGTGTCGGCGAGAAGCGTGCGGCCTGCGCCATCGCTGATCGTAATGGAGGGCGCTGCGGTGGTCTCTTCCAGCGAGAAGGTCTCGTGGAAGACGGTGTTGCCGGTGGCGATCTCGCGGATCTGCAGCTCCGCGCCCCACGGGAAGTAGGCGACCTGGTGAAAGCGGTAGCCGCCGTACTTGAACGGGTCGTTCACCGTCGTCGTGCCATGCGCCACCTCGCGGCCGTTCTTGAAGATCGTCAGGCGCGAGCGAAAGTCCAGCGGATTGCCCTGCTCGCCGAACTTGCCGATCGCCTCGTCCACCCGCACTTGCAGCTGGTTCGGGCTGCTGACGGCGAACACGGGCGTCGTGGTGCCGGCGCCCGCGAAGATGTCGGTGCTGAAGCCAGTGAACCAGGTGACGAGGCCGCCGGAGATGAAGAGGATGAGCGCGAGGTGGCTGACGAACGTCGCCAGCTGCGTCCACGGGTAGCGGTCGGCGAAGACGTAGGTCGCGCCGTCGCGATCCTCCACGTGGATGCGGAAGCGCATGCGCTTCAGCGCGCGGCTCACCACCGCCGGCGCCGCCGCATCGAGCGCGGCGCGGTTGTGCGCGCGCTCGAAGAAGGACTCCGGCACGCGGTGGTTCGGGTGGAAGACGTTGCGGAACGTCGGCGCCCAGCGGTTGAACGTGCAGACGCTGACGTTGACGACGAGGAACGCCAGGGCGGCGAGGAACCACTTCGCGTGGAAGACCTCGAAGAAGCCGAGGCGGTACATGGGGTCGGTGAACGGCCCGAACGTGCTGCGCTGCCCGTCGAGCCAGACGGTGATCGCGGCGCGATTGCCGCGCATCGCCTCGGGCACCTGCGGCACCAGCACGCCGACGAGCGCGAGCGCCGCAAGCGTGGCGATGAAGAACACGGCGAAGCGCACCGACGTGAGCGTCCGCCAGACCGGCTGGAACGGATCGAACGCCGCGCGGCGCCGGGCGGCCCTGGCGGTGGTCACGAACGCCGCCTCGCCGCGTGCGTGTTCATTGGACGCCCACGGTCGCGAGGTCGCGCGCGATCGTGTCGGGCGCCATGGGGCCGTACTCGCGCGCCTGCACGACGCCGCCGGCATCGATGAAGTACGACGACGGGATGCCCTGCACGGGGCCGCCGATCCGCCAGGCGGCGGCGACCGATCCGGTAGTGTCGGTCACGATCGGGAACGTCATGCCGAACTCGGAGGCGAACTGGCGCACCTGCTCGGCGTTCTCTTGCAGGTCGACCGCCAGCACGGTGAACGCGCCGCTGTGCTGGCCATAGGCGCGCACGATGTCGGGCACCTCCTCGCGGCAGGGGGTGCACCATGACGCCCAGAAGTTCACCAGCACCGGCTTGCCGCGCAGATCGCTGAAGCGCACCGGCGTGCCGTCAAGCGACGCCAGCACGAAATCGGGCGCGGCGCGGCCCGGCTCGGTCGAGACGCCGCGACCGGTCGTGTTCATCCCGGCCGGCAGCTCCATAACGCCGAGGCCAGCGGGGTCCCGCGCGCGGCCGCCGCGCTGGTCCGCGTACCACACGGCACCGACGATCACGGCGACGATCAGCAGCGGCAGCACGAGGCTGCGCAGCGGCCCGCCCCACTCGCGCCGGTTCTGCGGACGCTCCTCTACGCCGGATACGTCGTCGATGGGCAGGTCGTCCTGGCCGCTCATGGCAGCGGCTCGAACAGATGGGTATAGAGCGCCCGCACGTCGGGCGCGGGCAGTCCCTTGCCGAGGAAGGAGTCGCCCGTCCGCAGCTCGAAGTGCAGATGCTCCTCCGTGTCGGGGTTGCTCAGCGACTCCGGCGTGCCCGAATCTCCCACGAAGGCGATCGTCTGCCCCTGCACGACCTTCGTACCAACCACGACGTTCGCCGCGACGTCCGAAAGGTGCGCGTAGCGCGTGACGATGCCGTGGCCTTGGTCGATCCACACCTGGCGGCCGCGGAAGAGATCCAGCACGTCGGCGTCGCTCGCGTGGCCCGCGGCGATCTTCGCGTTCGCCGCGTCCAGCTCCGCCTGCGTCAGCGGGTGGTAGTCATGGTCCGCGCGTAGGACGACGCCGTCCTTCGCCGCCAGCACCGCGGTGCCCTTCACGATCGTTGTGCAGTTGTCGTAGCCGTAGAAGTCGACGCCTTCGTGTATGCCGCCGCGATACTCGCGGGCGGCGTTCGGCATCAACTGGTCGCCGGAGGGCAGGCAGGCGCCCTTGATGGGATAGATGAAGTTGCGGAAGACCGTAAGGTCCGGCGGAGCCGGGGTCGGCGTGTCGGCGGGCGTCGCCGTGGGCGCGGGCGCGGCCGCGCCGCCGCTGCATGCGGCCAGCGTGAGCGCGAGTGCTATCGCGAGCAGGGGTGCAGGGATGAAGCGCCGCAGTGGACGACCAACCTTCCGGCCCGGAGCGTGGCAGGGAGCCGCAGTCAGGATAGCGGACGGGCGCGGCCCAGGGTTAGCAGGGCGGCGCGATGGGCGGGTGCTTGCACAGGGCCGGGCGTCGCCTACAATCGGTGCAAGGAGTAACAACGGCATGTACCAGGCGATCGTCCTCTGGGTTCACATCCTGTCCGCCGTCAGCTTCGTCGGCCCGCAGATCTTCCTCGTGTTCGCGGTCGGGCCGGCCATACGCACGCTGCATGACGCGCAGGAGCGGGCGCGCGTCATGCGCGTCATGACGATGCGCTTCGGCATGATGGGCGGCGGCGCGCTGGTGCTGTTGGTGCTCACCGGCATTATCAATTACATCCACGCCAGCGACTCCGGCCACCTGGACTTCGAGCGCTACTTCATCGTCCTACAGGTCAAATTGACGCTCGTCGCGCTGGTGGTTCTGATGACCGTGCTGCACGGCGCCGTCTTCGGGTGGCAGCTCCAGGCCCTGCACGAGCGCAACGCGAGCGAGACCGAGGTCGCGGCCGTGCGCGCGCGGTCCCAACTGCTGTCGATGGCCACGCTCGTCGCCTCGGTGGCGATCCTGCTCTGCGCGGCGCTGCTGGGGTCGGACTGGTCGCTGGGCGGCGGCCTGCGGTGACGCTTCCGGCGTAGCAAGGATGTGACGAGATGGTGTTTCGGCGCGCGGGCGACAACCGGCGGGACGAGGTAGTAGAGGAAGATGAGGACGGGCTGAACATTCGCAGCGAAGACGACGACAGCGAGGATGAGGAGGCGGACGAACCGCTGTTCAAGGACGGCGACCTCTGCTGGGTCTGCCAGGAGGAGCCCGGCCGCGTCGGCCTCGACCCCTCCTGTGGTGGCGAGTACCCCGGCCTGGACCCGGTGCTGCTGGGCGAGAAGTGCCTGCCCGCGGCGCTGAAGGAGGCCTACGGCGCCACCGAGGGCATCGGCGTCATCGTCGAGCCGTTCGGCACGTACGGCCAACACCTGTACTACCGCCTCGACGAGATGCCCTCGTACGGCTTCACGCGCGACGACGTGGAGGGCGTGTCGTGGCTGATGCTGACGATCGGCGACGCCTGCGCGCGCTGCGGCGAGCAGAGCCACTTCACCTGGCTCACGAAGGACTTCGTCGACTCCAACCTGCCCGAGGAGGAAGACGAGTCCGTGTTCCGCGACCTCGACCGCGACACGCAACGTCTGTGCCGCTCCTGCGCGGCCGACGCGCTGGCGCGCGCCTACGCGGCCATGAAGCCGCGGCTGGTGACGGTGGAGCTGCCGCGCGGCGCCATGGGCGTGATGATCCCGGCGAGGGCGTAATGGCGCTGCTGCTGGAACAACAGTACATCGACGAGATGATCGCGCACGCGAAGGAAGAGGCGCCGGACGAGTGCTGCGGCATCATCGCGGGCATCGACGGCCGCGCGAAGAAGCTCTACCGCGCGCTCAACGCCGAGCACAGCCCGTACCGCTACAGCGTCGACTCAAAGGACCTGCTGCGCATCCACCGCGACGCCGACGGCAACGACTGGGAGTTCCTGGTCATCTACCACTCGCACACCCACACCGAGGCGTACCCCTCGCCCACCGACGTGCGCCTGGCGGCGTGGAGCGACGCCTACTACGTGCTGGTGTCGCTGATGGACGAGTCCGCGCCGGTGGTGAAGGCGTTCCGCATCCTCGAAGGCGTCGTAACAGAAGAGCCGATCGAGGTCGTCTAGCTAGTCGCTGGACCGGTGCGTCGCCGGTGATTGATCCGAACGCGTTGCTGACCAAGGATCCATCGCACGGCATCAAGGACATTCTCGGCAACGTAGGCCGCCTCGATGTCCGGCCAGGTTTGGCGAAACTCGACTAGAAAACGTTCGCCCTCGCCCGTGCGAACGAGAATGCCGCGGGCGCCAATGGCCGAAGCGAGCACCATGTCGAAGTCGCCTCTGTCCCCCACCACATAGCTGAGCCTTGGGTCGATTTGAAACTTTCGGCACGCTTCGTCCACTAGGGCAGTACGGGGTTTGCAGCAATTGCAGCCATCGGCCTGGCTGTGGGGACAGCAATAGACGGCATCGAGCCATGCGCCGTCCTTGCGCAATTCTCGTTCGAGCTCCGTCATTCGGTTCCAGAAGTCATCCAGCGTGAAGCGCCCGTGCGCGATCGGACCCTGATTTGTGACTGCGATCGCGCGCAGTCCAGCTTGATTCACCAGTCTTACAGCCTCTGCAGCGTTCGAATACCAGGTAAATTCGGGGAAGTCGCCGTCGGGGTCTCCGTGGACTGTTCCCAGCGTTCCGTGCAGGTCGAAGAAGACGGCGGCTCGTCCAGTCACACGGCAACCCTAGCATCGCAAACCCAAGTCTGCAACGCTTTCACGAGCAGGTGCCTCGACGCGCCAGTTCGGTGCCACATGCAAAGACGCGCGCCCCGGGGCGCGCGTCTCACTGCCAACTACAAACTGCGAACTACAAACTCCCGACTCCCGTCACACTTCCGTCTTCGACAGCGTCGCCAGGAACTCGGCGTTGCTGCCGGTGCGCGAGAGGCGCTCCAGCAGGCGCTCCGTCGCCTCCGACGGGTTGCTGGCGTTCGACGAGATCATCGACATCATGCGGCGCATCAGCCAGACCTGGCGCAGCGTCGCCTCGTCAAGCAACAGCTCCTCGCGGCGCGTGCTGCTGCCGGCAATGTCGATCGCCGGGAAGACGCGGCGCTCGGCCAGGCGGCGGTCCAGCCGCAGTTCCTGGTTGCCGGTGCCCTTGAACTCCTCGAAGATCACCTCGTCCATGCGGCTGCCGGTATCCACGAGGCAGGTCGCGATGACGGTAAGGCTGCCGCCTTCTTCGCACTTGCGGGCCGCGCCGAAGAAGCGCTTGGGCGGGTAGAGCGCCACCGGGTCCATACCGCCGGTGAGGGTGCGTCCGCTGGGCGGCATCGCCAGGTTGTAGGCGCGGGTGAGGCGCGTGATGCTGTCCAGCAGGATGACGACGTCCTTGCCGCCCTCGACCAGGCGCTTCGCGCGCTCCAGCGCCATCTCGGCGACGCGCGTGTGGTCCTCGACGGGCTCGTCGAAGGTCGAGGCGACGACTTCGCCCTTCACGGAGCGCTTCATGTCGGTGACTTCCTCCGGGCGCTCGCCGATGAGCGCAACCATGAGGTGGATGTCCGGGTAATTGGCGGCGATGCCGGACGCGATGGCCTTGAGCAGGAAGGTCTTGCCGGCCTTCGGCGGCGAGACGATCAGGCCGCGCTGCCCGCGGCCGATCGGAGAGATCAGGTTGATCAGCCGGCCGGAAAGATCCGCCGACGGCGTCTCCAGGTCGATCATCTGGTTCGGGAAGATAGCGGTGAGGTTCTCGAAGTACGGGCGGCTCTTCGCCCCGTCGGGGTCGAGGCCGTTGATGTTCTCGACGCGCAGCAGGCCGTAGTACTTCTCGCTGTCCTTCGGCGGGCGCACCTGGCCGGTGACGTAGTCGCCGGTGCGCAGGCCGAAGCGGCGTATCTGCGACTGGCTGACGTAGACGTCGTTCTGTCCCGGCAGCAGACTCTCGCCCCGCAGGAAGCCGTAGCCGTCGTCCACGATCTCCAGGATGCCGCCGGTCGTCAGCGCCGAATCGCGCTCCGCCTGCGTCATCGGCTGCTCGCTGGCATCCTCCTGCGGCGGGACCGGGGCGCGACCGCCGCCGCCACCACCACCGCCGCCACCGGAAGACCGTCTGCGTTCTCGTACTGCGCCCATGTGTAGCCCTCTATCAGGTGAATGGCCGTGAGACCGGCCCTGGTGTCCCTCTGGATGTGTGCGCTCCCCATGCGAGCACGGCCACGAAGGCCTTCGGCGAGCCGAAACTGTGCCTGATCAGGGGGATTGCCGCGGCGCCGGGAGAAAGAAGCGCCGGGAGTAGGCGGGTGAACCGTTCCTTTGGTACAGCAAATGCCGGATATCTGTCAAGAGGCGTGCCCGCGTCGGGCGCCGCCGTAATCCCGCTGCATGAGCCTGGGGGAGTCGCGCAAGGCCGGCGGATGGTCACCGCGGCGCGCGTCACACCCATATGCTATCGGATCCGGAGCCGCCGCGCGCATCCGCGAACCCCCTATCTTCGTCACGCCCGCCTCACAGATCGCATGCGGCGCAGCGTTGCCCGGTGCGCCGCACCGGAGGATACTGCGCACACCGGCGCGAGGCCGGCACCACACCGGAGGCGCCATGGACCTGCTGCGATCGTTGCTCTTCGTCCCCGGCAACCGCGAGCGTATGCTCGAAAAGGCGCTGACAGCGCCCGCCGACGCGATCATCATCGACCTGGAAGACGCGGTGCCGCCGGCGGAGAAGAAGGCCGCCCGCCGCCTGGCGCGAACATGGATCCCGCGGCTGGCGCGCGCCGGCCAGCGCGTCTACGTGCGCGTCAACGCCATCGACAGCGGTGAGACGCGCGACGACGTACAGGCGGCCGTGCGGAAGGGGCTCGCGGGCGTCGTGCTGCCGAAGGCGCAGGCGCCGCAGGACCTCCGGAGCCTGGACGTGCTGCTGCGCGAGGCTGAGATGAGCACGAAGATCCGCCCCGGCGACGTCCGCACCATCCCGATTATCGAGAGCGCGCGCGGCGTCCTGCGCTGCGAGGAGATCGCCCGCGCGTCCGACCGCGTCGCGGCGCTGGCGCTGGGCGGCGAGGACTACACCGCGGAGCTGGGCGTGCCCCGCGACGCGGGCGGTACCGCGCTCGGGTACCCGCGCGGCGTGCTGGTGACCGTGGCAACGGCGTACGGCCTGGCGGCGATCGATGCGCCGTACACGGACGTACACGACACCAAGGGCCTGGTCAAGGAGACGGCGCTGGCGAGGTCGACCGGCTTCAGGGGCAAGTTCGCGATCCATCCCGGGCAGGTCGCCGCGCTGAACCGCGCCTTCGCGCCGTCGCGCAGCGAGATCGACGCCGCCCGCGCGATCGTGCGGGCGGCGGAAGCGGCGGCGGCGCAGGGCGTCGGCGCGATCAGCGTCGACGGGCGGATGGTGGATGCGCCGGTGGCGGAGCGCGCGCGGCGCGTGCTCGCTATGGCGGAAGCGATACGTGCGCGCCGAAGCGCCATGCGCGAAGCGGCAGAGTAACGAAGAAGCCCCGCCGGTGCGGGGCTTCATGCGAGGGCTGGGTTCAGTCGCGGCTCAGGACTTCCAGATGTCGTACTGCTGCGCGCGGCGGAGCTTGAAGTCCGTCTCCGGCAGCTTGAAGCCAAGTCCGCGGACCTTCTTCAGGATCGTCTCGACCTGGCGCTTCTCGGTCGCGCTCAGCACTGAGCCGAACATGTCGTCGTACAGCTCCAGCGAGATCTTCATGATCTCGTCGGTAATCTCCCGGCCCTTGTCCGTCAGCTCCAGGCCGACGGCGCGGCGGTCGTTCGGGTCGGGCAGCCGGCGCACCCAGCCGCGCGACTCGATGCGGTGGAGGATGCCGGTGATGCTCTGCGTCTCCTGGAAGAGCAGCGTCGCGATCAGGCTCGGCTTGATCGGCCCCTTCGCGAAGTGCAGGACGGCGAGCACGCGCGCCTGCGACGCCGAGACGCCCAAGTGATAGAACCTGCGCTCCAGGAGTTTGTAGGACATCCAGTAGATTTCGGTGACAAGCACCCAAGGCATCATCGCCTGGGTGATGCCGGACTCGGTGAGCTGCTTTGCGTTCTTCGTGGTTCCTGCCATGTACCTCTGCCTCGTTGTGGTGGCGCCGATTTCTCGGCGTCGCGGAGTCACTGCCCTCTGCCTGTGATTCACTCTAACATCGGTTTCGGGGACAGGCAACGAATTGTCCGCGCCGCGGCACTTGTTAGTCAACCGACTGAATGGTATTTGCACACGCGCGCAGCATCCGTCGGCGATGCGGCTTGCTGGATCACCTACGGGCACGGTGTTACGCTGGGCCTCGCTGCGAATCCGAAGGAGTGACAATCATGGCGTTCAACTTCGAGAAGGTCATCTACGAAAAGCGCGGACGGATTGGAATCGTCACGATCAACCGTCCCGACCGCATGAACGCGATCGACCCGCAGACGTCGGGCGAGCTGCACGAGGCGTGGTGCGATTTCCGCGACGACGACGACCTCTGGGTCGGCATCTTTACCGGCGCGGGCGAGCGCGCGTTCTCGGCCGGCAACGATCTTGTCGCGATGTCGCAGATGCAGCAGGGCGGCGCGAACGCCGCCAGCGCCGTGTACTCGCGCTCGCCGTTCGGCGGCATCACGCGCGACTTCGAATGCTGGAAACCGATGATCGCCGCGGTCAACGGCTACTGCCTGGCCGGCGGCCTGGAGATGGCGCTTGCCTGCGACATCCGCATCGCCGCGGAGCACGCGGTCTTCGGCCTGCCCGAGGTGACGCGCGCGATCATCGCCGGTGCCGGCGGCACGCAGCGGCTGCCGCGGCTCATCCCGTTCGGCGCGGCGCTGGAGCTGATCCTCACCGGCGGGCGCTTCGACGCGCAGTGGGCGCTGCGCTACGGCCTGGTCAACGCGGTCGTGCCGGCGGACCAGGTGCTGCCGCGCGCCATCGCGATGGCGGAGGCGATCTGCGAGAACGGTCCGCTGGCCGTGCGGCTGGCGAAAGAGGCCGCGTACCGCGGCCGCAGCATGACGGTGGAAGACGGCCTGCGATTCGAGATCGAGCAGTCGCGCAAGGTGCTGGCATCGGAGGACGCGCGCGAGGGGCCGCTGGCCTTCGCGCAGAAGCGCAAGCCGCAGTACAAGGGCCGCTGATCGCGGCCGCGCCCCGGCTCAGTACCAGTGCGGATTCCCTTCCGCGCCCCCGTACACGGCGAGGAACATGTCGAGCTGGATCATCAGCAGCTTGTTCCACGCGCCCACGGTTGCCACGAACTCTGCGCGATCCTCGATCGACGCGTCGAGCAGCGACAGCAGCGCGGTCTGCGCGAAGCTGATCGTCATCAGCATGTACCGCCCCTTCACCCATACGGCCGGATTGCCGCCGCGCCGCGTGTGCGCCCGCCCGATGCCCGCCAGGTAAGTGGCGAACCGCTCGTCCAGCGGCGCCTCGATGGTGGCCGCCAGCCACTGCTTCAGGCTGCCCTCACGCACATCCAGGTGCGCCCGGTCCGGCCGTCCGTCGGACGCGGTGAAGTGCACCGCCGTCTCCGGGTGCGACAGCAGGTGCTCGTACACGGCGCCGGCGATGGCGTCGGCGTGCGGCAGCAGCAGCTCGCGCGAGGCCCAGACGCGCTCGCTGTCCGCCTGCGTGTACCCGGCGAGCGCCTGCGCCGTCTCCAGCCGCCGCGCGAAGTCGCGCATCGAGCGCCGCCCGCCGGTCAGGGGCGCGCTGTCGCGACCGCCGACGCCGTTCGAGTCCGGCCGCGGAGCTTCCCCCGGGCGCCCGCATGCGGGGCAGAGCTGCTGTTCTGGCATGGCGAAGCCTCCCTGTGGCGCTATCGATGCCTCATGTTCGCCCAGGGGCGTTTCCCGCAGGTGTCCGTGACATGAACAGCCCGTGTCGCCCAAGTTTCGGGCATGTTTCGCCGATCGATCGGGGCTACGCGCGGAGGGCGTCCGCGAACTCGCGCAGCGAGCGCACGAGCGTGAGGTGGGGCGGCAGCGGCGCATCGCCGTGCGCACCGGCGTGGTCGTAGAGGTAGACGCGCGGGACACCGTTCTGCGCCAGGTGGTACGCCGTGCGCGGGTCGTCGTCGATGTGCGCCTCGATGCCGAGCAGCCGCGCAGTCGCCAGCTTGTGCTGCGCCGGGCGCAGACCCGCCGGCGCCATGCGGATGCCGGCAACGCGCCCGTCCAGCCCGTGGCGGCGCAGCCAGCGCCGCAGCAGCGGCTCGCCGGCGACGCTGCGCCCCGTGACGATGTAGATCTCGTTGCCGGGGGAGACGGCGCGCACCGTCTCGGCTGCGTCACCCGCCATACGGCGCCAGCCGAAGCGCGCGTACTCAACGAGGAGCCGCAGCGGGTCCCGCGGCTGCGGCGCGTCGTAGAGCGCCGCGTAGTCCGGCGGCAGATCGGGCACGGGCTTCGGCGCATGGACGGCCAGCCGGCCGAACGGCGTGACGCACAGGACGCCGTCGAAGTCGAAGCTGATCCGCATCAGACCGCCAGCGCGCGCGAGAGCGCGACCGCGTGCGCCGCGACGAGGTGGACGCGCGCCGCGAGCGCCTCGTCCGGCGTACCGTCGCTGAACTGCGCGTCGATCGCGTAGACGCCGCCGATCGGCACGCCTTCGAGGCTCATGAAGAGCGGGCGCATGCCGTACTCGATCGCCAGGAAGTGCGCGGGCGATGCGCCGGTCTGTACCGGCACGCAGATCTTACCCGCCAGGTGCGCGGGCGGCATCAGGTCGAAGAACGCCTTCATGACGCCGGTGTAGAGCGCGCGGTAGGTTGGCGACGCGGCGACGACGATCTGCGCTGTGCCGACCGCCGCGATGGCCGCGTCCAGCTCCGGCGCGCCCGCGCGGGCGACCAGCGCATCGGCGGGCAGGTCCGCGACGTCGACCATCTGCGTGGCGCAGCCGGCGCGCTCCAGGTCGGCGAGGATCATTGCCGCGAGCGACTTCGACTTCGAGGGCGAGCGGGGGCTGCCGGAGATGGCGACTGCGCGCAGGTCCGCCATCTTAAGCGGGCGCCAGTTCGCGCGGCGCAACGGGGACGGTGGCCTCGCCGCGGAAGTGCGGCATCACGTACTGACCGAAGCGCTGCGCCTCCTCCAGGTGCGGGTAGCCGGAGAAGATGAACGTGTCGATGCCCTCGGCGATGTACTCGCGCAGGCGCGCCGCCACGCTCTCGCCGGAGCCGACGAGCGCCGTGCCGACGCCGAGCCGCGCGCGACCGATGCCGGCCCAGAGGTTCGGGCCGAGCCACTCGTCCGCCTGCGACGCGAGCTGGCGCTGGCGGCGCTCGCCCTCCGAGTCGGTGCCGGCGAGGTGCTTCTGCATCATCTTCTCGAAGTCCTGCGGAATGTCCGCGATCATCGCCTCGGCAGCGGCGCGCGCCTGTTCCTCGGTCTCGCGCACGCAGACCATGATGCGCATGCCGAAGCGCAGCGTGCGCCCCAGCTCGGCCGCGCGGCGCCGCATATCGGCGATCCGCTCGCGCACCATCGGCACCGTCTCGCCCCAGAGCAGGTAGACGTCGCACTCCTCCGCGCCGACCTTCTGCGCGGCCTCGGACGCGCCGCCGAAGTAGAAGGGCGGGTGCGGCTGCTGGTACGGGCGCGGGAAGACGTTGCCGTGCTCGACGCGGTAGTAGCGGCCCTCGTGGCTCCAGCGTTTGGGCTCGGTCCAGGCGCGGCGCACGACCTGCATGAACTCCTGCGTGCGCGCGTAGCGCTCGTCGTGCTCCGTGAAGTCGCCGTCGGCCGCAAGCTCCGCCGGGAAGCCGCCGGTGACGATGTTGATCAGCACGCGCCCGCGCGTCAACTGGTCGAGCGTGTTCGACATCTTCGCGGCGACAGTGGGGGCGATGAAGCCGGGGCGCATCGCGACGAGGAACTTCAGCTTCTCGGTGCGCGATGCCACGACGGCCGAGGCCAGCCACGCGTCCTCGCACGTCGTGCCGACGGGGACCAGCGCGAACACGAAGCCCGCGTCCTCGGCTGTGCGCGCGACCTGCGCCAGGTAGTCGGCGGTCGCCTCACGCGTTGGCGGGCCGATCACCTCGGTGTCGCCCATGGTGGGCAGGAACCAGCCGAAATCGATGCTCATGGCGAAGCTCCATCACTGGTCCGGGCCGCGGGATATGCCTGAGAGTATAGGCGGGCGGGCGGGGCGGCTCAATTCGCCGGCGGGGCGTCCAGGACGGCGCGCACCTTGCGGGCGAGGTCGCCCGGCGTGAACGGCTTCCGCAAGAAGGCGATGCGGCCCCGGGCCACGCTCTCCTGCACGATCGCGCGGTCCGTGTACGCGGACATCAGCAGGACGCGCGTGGCGGGATGCTGCTGGCCCATGCGCTCGGCCAGCTCGTGACCGCCCATGTTCGGCATGATCGCGTCGGTCAGCAGGAGGTCGAGCCGGCCGTCGTGCGCCGCCGCGATGCGCAGCGCCGCCGCCCCATCCTCAGCCTCGATAACGTGATAGCCCGCGCTCCGCAGCACGCGCGCCGCCAGCCGGCGGACAAGCGGCTCGTCCTCGGCGAGCAGCACCGTCTCGGTGCCGCCCGGCAGCGAAGACGCTTCCCGGGGCGCGGCCTCGGTTGCGTCGGCGCCGCCGTTCGCGCGGGGCAGGTAGATGAGGAACGTGGCGCCCCTGCCGGGCGCGCTTTCGACGTAGATGTTGCCGTTGGCCTGGTGCACCATGCCGTAGCACGTCGCCAGGCCCAGGCCGGTGCCCTTGCCCGCCGCCTTGGTCGTGAAGAACGGCTCGAAGAGGTGCTGCTTGACCTCGTCGGTCATGCCCTCGCCCGTATCGGCCACGGTGAGCAGCACGTACTCGCCGGCGGCCAGGCCGGGCCGCGCAGGTTGCGCTGTTAGCAGCACCACGTTCGACGTCTCGAGCGTCAGCCTGCCGCCGTCGGGCATGGCGTCGCGGGCGTTCACCGCCAGGTTCACGATCACTTGCTCGAACTGCGACGGGTCGACGCGCACGGGCCAGAGGCCCGGCGCTGTGCTCACAACCATGTCGATGTCTTCGCCGATCAGGTGGCGCAGCATGCGCTGCGTGTTGCCAAGCAGCTCGTTGAGGTCCGTCAGCCGCGGCGCCAGCATCTCGCGCCGCGAGAACGCCAGCAACTGGTGCGCCATCTTCGCGGCGCGCTCGGCCGTGGCGCGAATCTCGCCGAGGTCGCTCCGCAGCTCGCTGTCCTCCGTCAGCCCGCGCGCACCGAGGTCGGCGTAGCCGATGATCGCGGTCATCAGGTTGTTGACGTCGTGCGCGACGCCACCGGCAAGGCGGCCGACGCTCTCCATCTTCTGCGCCTGCGCGAACTGCTCCTCCAGGCGCCGCCGGTCGGTGATGTTGCGGAAGCTCCACACGCGCCCACGCACGCTGCCGTCGGCGTACAACAGGGCACGGGAGTTGCGCTCGAACACCGGGCCGTCGCGGAACCGCAGCACGTCGAAGCCGTCCGCCGCGGTCTCGTACAGCTCGCGGAGGCGCCGGAGGAACTCCTCGCCGTCTTCGATGCGCTCGGCCACATAGGCCCGGACCGCCAGTCGATCGTCAGACGCCATGACCTCGCGCGGGATCTCGAAGATCTCCATGAAGCGCTGGCTGTAGTACAGGATCGCGCCATCCGCGTCGGTCACGAGCACCCCGTCTTCGGTCGACTCCAGCGTCGTGCGAAACAGCGCCTCGCTTTCGCGCAGGGCCCGCTCCGCACGCACGCGATCGCTGATGTCGCGCGACACGATGACGCCGCGGCGCTCGCCGGCGGCATCGGTCATGACGTTGCCGGTGGACTCCAGCCAGCAGATCGTGCCGTCGGACTTCCGGTAGCGGAACGACACGCCGCGCGATGCACCCGCGACAAGCGCCTGCTGGAACGCGGCGATGACGCGCGACTGGTCCTCCGGATCGACGAACTCGAAGACGGGGCGGCCGATCAGATCGCCCGGGGCGTAGCCGAGCATCGAGAGGCAGTTGGGCGTGATGTAGGCGATGGCGCCGTCCTCCCGCACCTCGGAGATCAGGTCGAAGGTGTTCTCCGCCAGCAGGCGGTAGCGCTGCTCGCTCGCGCGCAGGGCTTCGTCGGCGCGCTTGCGCTCCGTCACGTCGCGCGAGGCTGCGATCAGGCCCTGGACGCCGTCGGCGTCGACGAATCCGTTGCCGACGCTCTCGAACCAGCGCCATTCGCCGTTCTGGTGGCGGCAGCGGTAGACGGCGTACCCGGATCCGCCCGATGTGATCGCCTGCGTGAAGCGCTCCAGGACCTCGGCCGCGTCGTCGGGGTGGATCAACGCGAGCGCCGACGTGCCGACCATCTCGTCCGGCGTGTAACCCAGCGCTTCGCGCATGTTCGGGCTGACGTAGGTGTAGCTCGTGTCGCTGCTGATCTCCACGACGGTGTCGTACGAGCCCTCGGCGAGGCGGCGGAAGCGCCGCTCGCTCTCGGCCAGCGCGCGCTCTGCCACCTGACGGCGCCAGGCGTTGTGCGCCAACCCCGACACGCCGGTGATCCGTCCGTCGCGGCCGCGCGTCGGCCCGACGTGGAGCGCCACGGGCACGCCGGACGGCAGCACGATGTCCTCCGACGTGAGGTCGCCCGCCAGCGCCCGCCGCATCTGCTCCGCGACGGCCGCGGGCATGCCCGGAAGGCCCTCGATGGGCGTGCCGGCGGGCGTGCCGGGCGCCAGGCCGATCGACACGAGCCCGCCACCGTCCAGCCGGATCAGCCGCAACCGGCTGTCGAACGCGAACGCCGTCACGGGAAGCTGGCCGACAAGCGCTCGGAACGACGCACCGTCGTAGGGCGCGCGAGGCTGGCCCCCGAAGGGGAGATTGAGTCGATCCAGGAGCTTCAACACCGGGCAGATCCTCTTTGGTTCGAGTGTACGAGACCACCCGGTGGCGGTGGCGGGCGGAAGATTCACAATCCGCTCACAAGGGGCAATCGGCCAATCCTTGACGGACTAGTGCGCCGCCCGCCGCGTCACATCGCCGTAACCTGGCCGCGCTATACTCGACGCATTCATGAGGAGAGCGAGCTTCACGTGAGCACCGTCCTGATCGTCGATGCCTCGGAGGAGATGCGGCCGCTGGCGGCAGCGCTGGAGGAGTCCGGCCTGGCCATCGCGTACGCGCCGATGGCGCGCGTGCTGGACGACGCGCGCGAGGCCACACCGGCCGTCTTCATGTTCAACCTGCTGGCGCGGCCCGACACGCACGCCATCCGCAACCTGCTGCGCGCCGCCGACATGCCGCACGGCGTGGCGACGCTCGCCGTGATCCGCAGCGATCAGCTCCCGGCGTTTGACTTCACGATCGGCTTCGATGACTTCCTGGTCTACCCCGCGCTGACCGAAGAGGTGGCGGCGCGCGTGCGGCGCGCGATCTGGCTGAAGTCCGGGGTCGAGAGCGACAACACGCTGCGCGCGGGCGACCTGCACATCGACCTGGCGAACTACAAGGCGTTCGTCGCGGGGCGGCCCATCGACCTTACGTACAAGGAGTACGAGCTGCTGCGCTTCCTGGCGACGAACCGCGACAAGGTGTTCACCCGCGAGGCGCTGCTGAACCGCGTCTGGGGCTACGACTTCTACGGCGGCGCGCGCACGGTGGACGTGCACGTGCGGCGGCTCCGCAGCAAGATCGAAGACCGCCAGCACACGTTCATCGAGACCGTCCGCAACGTGGGCTACCGCTTCCACCTGGAATAGCCCATGCGACCGCGCCGCGCGGCTCATGCGGCCCCGCTCTGCGACGGGCGGGCATCCGCTATCGTTTGTGCGTGAGCCAGCCGACTGAACCGCAACGCATATCGCGGCGCCTGCGCATCCAGCGCCGCATCGAGCGTGTCCTCGACGAGTACATGGAAGGCGACCTTGCCGCGACGGCGGAAGTGATCGTCGCGTCCGAGAACCAGCGGCTGGCGCTGTTCGGCATCGCGGCGGCCGTGGTGGGCATGACGGCCGCACTCGTCATCGCCTACACTGTCGGCGGCGTGCGGCTGGTGAAGAGCCTGGGCTACTTCGGCGTCCTCCTCTCCGCGATCATCGGCTCGGCATCGATGTTCGTGCCGGTGCCGGGCGCGCTGGCCGGCATCACGTTCGGCCTGTTCCTCACGCCCATCCCTTATGTCCCGCAGCCGATCACCGTCGCTGTCGTGGTGGCGGCCGGCTCCGCGATCGGCGAGCTGACTGGCTACTCCACGGGCGTGGGCGGCCGCGCCGTCATCGGCAACAGCCGCATCGGCCGCCTGCTGGTGACGCTGATGCGGCGTCACGGGACGCTGACGGTGTTCTGCGTGGCGGCGGTGCCGAATCCGCTGATCGACTTCGGCGGCATCGCCGCGGGCGTCGCGGGCATGTCGATGCGGCGCTTCATGACGGTGATGTTCATCGGCAAGTGCGTGAACTACGTCGCCGTGGCCTACATCGTCAGCAGCGGCATCGACAGCCTGCAGCGGTTCGCGGGCGCGTGACGGTTACGGCGGCGGCGCGCCCAGCCGGTCCATGATGTTCTTCGTGACGCGGCGCAGGCCGTCGTCCGCGAAGGCGCCGCGGCCCTCGTGGCCGAAGTCGTCCAGCCCCCACGCCCAGGCGACCGTGCCCGCCGCGAACACCTGCGCCCCGGACGGCGCGGTGTAGAGCGCCGACACGGCCGTGTCGCTGCCGAGGAAGCCGCTCACCGGCGAGCTGCCCACAAAGGTGACGCCCGGCGGCCGCTGGTCCGGCACGGCCATGTGGTCGTACTCGTACCCGACGATGCCGGGGAACGACTCCCCCTCGACGATGCCGCTGTCCGCGAAGATCCAGCTATCGAGGTTCGCGGGGCGCCACGCCATGTAGTCCGGCTGCGTGTTCGAGCCGTACGCGAGGCCGGAAAGCTGACTCTCGGGCCGGCTGACCGGCGGATCGGAGAACAGCACCGTCGCGTCCTTCGGGTTGCTGTGAGCGAGCGGGTCCAGCGCGACGTCCTTGTACTCGGTGAGGATGCGGCCGGGCTCGCCGCCCGTCGACGGATCGAGCCGCGCCTGCCAGTACGCTTCGTTGCCGCCGAAGAAGGCGATGCTGGTGCCGGCGTCGCGGGCCGCCTCGAAGGCGTCGCGCTGCTGCCGCGTCCAGTACTCGTCGTGGCCCAACGAGATCACCATGCGGTGCCGCCGCAGCGACGCGCCGTTCAGCGAAACGTCGACATTGGTGGTGTACGTCATGTCGTAGCCCTGCGCCTCGGCCCAGCGCACGAAGTTGTACTCCCACGCGAAGAACTCGCCCGCGCCGTCGTTCCGCTCGTCGCGCATCATCGGATCGTAGGGGCGTTCGTACGACACACGGTAGGCGCGCCGCGTCTTGGCCACGTACTTGCGGTCGGCGCCGAAGGAGCCATAGAGGCTGGCGTCGCCCCAGGTGTTGTAGGCCTGCCAGGTGTTCGTGGACGCCTGCACGAGGATCGCCGACTGCACGGCGTCGTCGCGCACCACGAAGATGGCGTACGTCGCGGTGTCGGACGCACGGTCGTGCAGCCTGACCAGGTAGTAGCCGCTTACCCAGTCGGACGGGATCTTGATCTGCAGGCTGCGCTTCCAGTTGGCCTCGACCAGCAGCGTCGCGGCGTCGACCTTGCAGGTCTTGCAGTCCTGCAAGCCGTGCAGCGGATCCCAGCGCCCCTGGTCGTCCCCGTCGGCGTTCTTGATCGTGCGGACGTTGCGGGCGCCGGCGCCGCCGTACCAGCCCATGCGGTAGACATCCGCGTCGAACCTGCCGCCGCCCCGCGTACTGATATACACGTCCAGCGTGTCGCCCGGCTGCACGCTGACCTGTCCGGCGTACGCCTGTATCTCGCCGTTCAGCGCCGGCCGATCGATCCGCCAGCCGGCATCGCCCGGCTTCGCGTTCTCGTCGGCGATCGCGCGGCCGCCGTGCGACCGGTCCGCCGCCATGTCGATGCCGCCGCGGCCGCCGGCCCGGCCGCCGCCGAACTCCGCGCGCGCGACCAGCAGCGCGATGACGCCGAGCAGCACGGCGATCGCGGCGATTCCGATGGGCTGGGATCGTGGGCGTCGGGTCACGCGCGGCGGGTCTCCCTTCCCGCAGTGGGGTGTGCTCCGCCGTTGTAGCAGATGCGAAGCGCCGCTGCGAACACGGCGGGCCGGGGGCCGCTCCGGCCCGCTCCCGAAACGTCGGCTCCGGGCGCCGGATCCGGCTTCCAGAGGGGCCTCGATCGGCGGCTTCAGCGGGCCGTTTTGGGGGCCCGATTGTGCTACAATTTAGCCGTGATGCGGGAGCAGCCAAGACTGCCGTTTCCGGCCCGTGAGCACGGGTCCGTTCTATACTTGACCACCCCTTTCGGAGCAACGGAAAACCAGGCAATACATGGTACGCCAACGCGATGATGCGCCCGCGGCAAAGCGCGGGAAGCAGACCGATTCGTACACGGCCAGCGACATCCAGGTGCTGGAGGGGCTGGAGGCCGTCCGCCGCCGCCCCGGCATGTACATAGGCACCACCGACCAGCGCGGCCTGCATCATCTGGTCTTCGAGATCGTCGACAACTCCGTTGACGAGGCGATGGCGGGCTTCTGCAGCCGGATCGACGTCACGATCGAAGCCAACAACTGGGTGACGGTGCGCGACAACGGTCGCGGCATCCCCGTCGACAAGCACAAGACCACTGGCAAGTCCGCGCTCGAGACGATCATGACGGTGCTGCACGCCGGCGGTAAGTTCGGCGGCGGCGCCTACAAGGTGTCGGGCGGCCTGCACGGCGTCGGCGCGTCCGTCGTCAACGCGCTGTCGCGCAAGACGTACGTCGAGGTGCGCCGCGAGGGCAAGGTCTACCGCCAGGACTACGAGCGCGGCATCCCCAAGGGCTCGCTGAAGACCACCCTGGAGCCCAAGCAGCAGCACACCGGCACCACGACCTCCTTCCTCGCGGACGACGAGATTTTCGACGCCATCGAGTTCGACTACGACATGCTGCTGCAGCGGTTCCGCGAGATGGCGTACCTGACGAAGGGGATCTGGATCCGCTTCGAGGACCAGCGCCCCGGCCGAGAGCGCGACGTGAACTTCTGCTTCGAGGGCGGTGTCGCCAGCTTCGTCCGGCACGTCAACAAGGGCCGCGCGACGCTCACCGGCCGCCCGATCTACGTCGAGAAGACCGTGGACACGACGCAGGTCGAAGCCGCGATCCAGTACAACGACGGCTTCGCGCAGGTCGAGTTCAGCTTCGCCAACACGATCAACACCATCGACGGCGGCGCGCACCTCACCGGCTTCCGCGCCGCGCTCACGCGCGTGCTGAACGACTACGCCCGCAAGCAGAAGTTCCTCAAGGACGACGACGCGAATCTCACCGGCGACGACGTGCGCGAGGGCATCGTCGCCGTCGTCAGCGTGAAGCTGCCGGAGCCGCAGTTCGAGGGACAGACGAAGACGCGCCTCGGCAACGCCGAGGTGAAGACGCACGTCGAGTCCGCCGTGGCCGAGGGGCTGATGCAGTACCTCGAAGAGCACCCCGCCGACGGGCGCCGCATCATCGAGAAGGGCATCATGGCGTCCCGCGCGCGCGAGGCGGCGCGCAAGGCGCGCGACCTGGTCGTGCGCAAGGGGCTGCTCGACGGCACGATGCTGCCCGGCAAGCTGGCGGACTGCTCGGAGCGCGACCCGTTCCAGTGCGAGCTGTACCTGGTGGAGGGCATCTCCGCAGGCGGCACGGCCAAGACCGGCCGCGACCGCCGCTTCCAGGCCATCCTGCCCCTGCGCGGCAAGATCCTGAACGTCGAGAAGGCGCGGATGGAGAAGATGTTGGCGCACGAGGAGATCCGCGCGCTGATCACGGCACTGGGCACGAGCTTCGGCGACACGATGGACATGAACAAGCTCCGCTACCGGCGCGTCATCATCATGGCCGACGCGGACGTCGACGGCTCGCACATCCGCACGCTGCTGCTGACGTTCTTCTTCCGCTACATGCGCCCGCTGATCGATGCGGGC
>Ga0315281_10002074_pt1 | contig 29803 bp, 25 predicted proteins | sample YL17G07_0_MG_FD_204540 | JGI IMG/M metagenome (GOLD analysis project Ga0315281, IMG submission 204540) | Sediment microbial communities from Yellowstone Lake, YNP, Wyoming, USA - YL17G07_0 | ecosystem: Environmental > Aquatic > Freshwater > Lake > Sediment | place: USA: Wyoming | collected...
ACGAGGGAATCGCAATACTTAAGATTCCACTTGTGTCCGGTAGTCCTAGCCGAGTTTGAAGCAGATGTCATCAGAAGCAGAAGGAGAAAAGCAGCCAACCGCTGCTGTAAACGTCAAGGTCGAGAGCCTTGGCCCAGAATCTAAGCAAGTGAACGTCACCGTGAAAGTAGTCTCGAAGGGCGAGGCCCGCGAGACTGTTTCTCGGAGAGATGGCTCCACACACAAAGTTGTAGATGCTCTCGTCGGAGATGAAACCGGCGCAGTCTACCTCACCTTGTGGGACGACAACATCGAAAAAGTCAACGAGGGCGACACGATAAACGTCAAGAACGGCTACGTCACGCTCTTCCGTGGATCAATGCGGCTGAACATAGGCCGCTACGGTTCACTGGAAACGGGCGCCCCGCCAATCGAGAACGTCAACGCTGACAACAACCTTTCCAACAAGGAGTTCCCCATGCCCGAGAGGCGTGGGTACCCGAGTTTCAGACCTAGATATCGGGACGAAGGAGGCGGCGGCTACGGCGGCAGAGGACGGGGCAGAGGATACGGCGGCGACCGGGGCCGTAGCAGAGGAAGATACTAGAAACGGGCCACTCCAAGTTCAGGCTCTAGAACTTGAGGTTGCTTCGCACAGTAGTGGTAACTGTGCAGGCACGCTCCGAAGAGTAAATGTGCCGCGGGCACTTCGCTACCCTTAAATCAAATCCTCCTACGCTCAAGCTTCGGTCTCGCTGATGGAGGATCTTATTCAACGCACAGTCGAAGCTGCCTCTGCAAAGGGAGTTCAGTATGCTGAAGCACGGCTTCACATCGACAGCGGCAGCGGAGTCACGCTAACCAACGGAAAACCGGAGCCAGTTCAGCTCGCCAAGGCGAAAGGTATCGCAGTCCGCGTGCTTGTTGATGGCGCCCTTGGATTTGCATCCACAAACGACCTGTCCAGAGAATCTCTGGACGAAACCGTAGAGATAGCGTATAGAACTGCTAAGGCGTCGAAGAGACTGGTCACCAACCCGATACGCCTCTCAAAGGAGAAAACAGAGCAGGCGAACTGGGAGACGAAAGCGCGAAAACCACTCCTCGACGTTACGATCGAAAAGAAACTGGCGGTCCTAGAGGAGATCGAGAAGAACCTCAGCCCAAGCGTCGTGAAAGTGGATCTTCCCTCTCGGACGCTCGTTCTGATGGACGACATTACCGACCGGTACTTCGCCGACACTGAGGGGTCGAAGATACATGGAGTGGCCTCCAGGATCGGTTTGCTATTTGTCTTCACTGCAAGTGAGCCTGGAAAGGGGATAATCCAGAGAATCGGCCAGAAAGGTGAAACAGGCGGATGGGAACGACTCGAAGAATGGGATCTTCCAAAATACGTTGCTGAAGAAGCGAAGATTTTAGGGAAGATACTGCGCGAGGCAAAGCAGGCTCCAGGGGGGGAGTTGGATCTCGTTCTCGGGTCAGAGGTCACCGGTATCGCTTGCCACGAATCGTGTGGACATCCTCAGGAAGCTGACAGGATCCTGGGTCGGGAGGCCGCGCAGGCTGGGGAATCCTACCTCAAACCTGACATGATCGGCCACCGAATCGGCACCGAAGTCGTCACGGTTGTGGATGACCCTACCGTTCCAAACTCCTACGGTTTCTATGAGTATGATGAAGAAGGCGTGCGAGCCAGCAGAAGAACGCTGATCAAGAACGGAGTCATAGCAGGGTTTCTGCAGAATCGCGAGACAGCTGCGGAACTTGGAGTCAGCAGCAACGGCGCAGCTAGGGCCGTGAGCTACGATAGGGAACCGATCATCCGAATGGCAAACACGTTCATGCTTCCAGGCGAGTATGAGGAGGAAGAGCTAATCGAAGACGTGAGCAAAGGCGTCTTCATCAAGACGTTCATGGAATGGAATATTGACGATAGGCGCTACAATCAGAGATACGTGGGGCTCGAGGCATACCTGATCGAGAATGGGCAGATCACGAGCGCCGTAAGGAACCCAATCTTGGAGATCACCACGCCGGGATTCTACGGTAGCGTGGACGCTGTCGGAAAAACGGTGGAGTACGAGGCAGCCACATGCGGAAAGGGGGAGCCGGAGCAAGGAGCCCCAGTGTGGCACGGCGGGCCACCTATACGCCTGCGGAAGGTCAGACTAGGAGGTTAGCCTGTTGAATCTGGAACAAATCGTGGATCAGGCTGTCGAGTACGGCCAGAAACTTGGAGCGAGAGAAGTAGCGGCAGCCGTAACCCGTGAAAAACGCAAGATGCTCAAATTCGCGAACAACTCCGTCACGGTTGTGCAGTCGTGGGATCAAACCGTCCCGACAGTCTACTTGCTATCAGACCGCAAACGGGCGGGAGCCCGCGTGGAGAACCCGAGCATCGATGCATTGAAAGAAGTCATGAAGACACTGAAGGCCGCGATGGACATCACCAGACCAGGTGAAGTCGAGTCCACTCTTCCCAAAGGACCGTTCAAGTACGAACCTGTTCCGCAGATATTTGATGCTCGAATCCCGAAGATGACCGACGAGCTTGTGGACCTCGCTGAGGAAGCAATGAAGGCAGCTCAGGCTGAAGGAGCACGACGATCCTCCGGCGTACTAGTCACTAGCGAATGGGAAAGACATGTGAAGACTTCTGCTGGAGCGGAGGGCAAAGACAGAGGAACGGACATCAACCTGTCGATACGAGCCTTTGTCGACGACGATTCAAGTGGCCAAGGCAACAGCTGCGCCACTCGACTCGAAGACTTCAATCCCAAACTCGCAGGAAGCGAAGCAGGCAAGATCGCGTCCCAAGCTAGAAATCCAGTCTTTGGAGACGAAGGCAAGTACAGGGTGCTGTTTGGCCCTTCAATAATGGCGCAGTTCCTGAATAATACGGCAGACTTCGCGACTGCCTACTCCGTTGACCTCGGCTTATCCATTTTCGCAGACAAGATAGGTCAGAAGGTTGCTTCCGAGAAGCTCACGCTGATTGATGACCGGCGCATGCCTGGCGGGATTAACTCCTGCTCTCTGGATGAGGAGGGCTATCCGACTCAGCGGACGACCATCATCGACCGTGGCACTCTGAAGACGTACCTGCACAGCTCGTACAGCGTCGCCAAGTACGGCGGAGCGTTAACGGGTAGTGCGTTCTATGCTGGCGGGACATGGGGCATAGCTCCCGTGGCTCTCAACATCGTCGTTGAGCCTGGAGAGTATAGTCAGGAGAAGCTATTCGAGCAAGTGGGAGATGGGTTGTACCTCACGAACAATTGGTACACGCGGTTCCAGAACTATCAGACAGGCGATTTCTCTTCCATCTGCAGAGATGGCGCGTTCGAGATCAAGAACGGTAAGATCGCTCGATCCGTGAAAGGACTTCGCATCAGCGACAATATGCCTCGCATACTGCAGTCAATCACCGCGCTTTCGAAGGAGAGAAAATGGATCAGGTGGTGGGAAGTCCCGATCCCCGTTTACCTGCCTCACATGATCGTTGAGGACGTTGGAATCACGAGAGCCACCAAGTAGTCACCCGCACCTAGCAATCCTCGGTAGGTAGAGTGACCGTGACGAGCGACGACAACTCACAAGTGATGCTAGTCATTCCGACGCTAAACGAAGAAGAAGCCATACGACCACTCGTGGAGGAAGCCTCCTCGCTGTTTCCTAGAATCGTGGTTGTCGACGGCCATAGTTCTGATCGAACCCGGGAGATCGCTCAGTCGCTTGGAGCCACGGTCATTCTACAAGAGTTTGGGCCTGGCAAGGGCTGTGGAGTCAGAACCGCCATGAAGTTCTTCCTGTCCCAAGCGGCCGAGATTATGTGCATTATTGACGGTGACGGCACCAACATCCCAAGGGACTTGGCGCCTCTCATCGAGGCCGTGAGGGCCGAGGATGCCGACATTGTTATGGGATCTAGGACGCGGGGAAAAAGGGATCCTGGATCCATGAACTGGATCACGATTGCGTCGAACCGAGTTGTCTCGTATTTGCTTTCAGCCAGATATGGAGGGAACTTCACCGATATTCAGACAGGCTACTGGGTGTTCAACAGAAACGCGGTCGAGCGACTGCTCCCCGGCCTGCATTCCACACGATTTGAGATTGAGCTTGAGATCTTCGCGAAGACGAGATCATGCGGACTGGTACTGAAAGAACTCCCTGTTGGCTTCCGCGAGAGATTGGGACGGACGAAGTTCAGTCTCGGTCTAAGAATGAGAAACCTGTACTTTGCATTCAAGTACATCCTGTCCCTGAGAATCCCTGACTGACACCATCGCCGTGCCGAGCTGAAACCAGAAGATGCAGAGTTCTCACCGTAGCATTGTTACATCGAGGCCTCTCAGGAGGGCATTCTATGAAAGAAACACGGTGCGCGTGGCAAAGGAGCTCTTAGGCAAAGTTCTCGTGAGAAAACTCGGAGACACCCGGTTGGAGGGGATCATCGTTGAGACGGAAGCATACAGAGGGTACGACGACGCGGCCAGCCACGCGTACAGGGGCCCAACCCGGCGAAACCAAGTCATGTTCGGTGAGCCGGGACACGCGTATGTCTACTTCACCTATGGAATGCACTACTGTCTGAATGTCACCACGGAACCTGCAGGGCAAGCGGGTGCGGTGCTGATCCGAGCTGTCCAACCGGTTAAGGGCATCGTCGAGATGAAGAAACGACGCAGAACAGAGCACTTGAGGGATCTTTCCAATGGGCCGGCGAAGCTCACGCAGGCGTTTGCCGTGACCAAGGCCCTGAACGGCCACGACCTCACCGCCGGGAAGAAACTGTACATCACTGAGCCTTCCGTCACGGAGCCGGTTCACATTACGGCCAGTACCAGAATTGGGATCAAAGCCGGTGCAGAGAAACTCTGGCGTTTCTCCATCAGACGCAATCCGTTCGTGTCCAAGTTATAGCGACACGTCTTGATCCTGAACGAGCTTCCACGAAAGATGAGAGCGGTCTATCAGCAACTTGTGCCTTCAGATGGGGAAACGAGCATGCTTTGCTGGGGCTTTGCTTAATGAATCCTCAAACGGCGATTGGTGAAAAGCGGGCATGTGTAGAAGAAGTCAGTACTTCTCGACTTCTCCGTGCACGTGACCTACCTTAAGCAGGGCTAGGTGATGCACCCCTGAGGGCACTCGAAGTTTTCCAGTATTGTGTATCCTTTCTATCCGGTGGAAGGCCTCTTTGTCAATGTCCTTGTCAAGGGTCAGGGTCCCGCTGTTCTCCAGCTGGAATTGTCCGAGCTCCTCGTGGAGGCCGAGTATGTCTGCCTTGGAGAGGCTAACGGATCCTGTGAAGACGAGCTTCTTGGTGTCGTAGATATTGGGGATTGCCCCGCCTGCCTCAGTCATGTAGGCTCGCATGGCATCGTTCACGATCTCCGCTACGTTCTTGCCTTGCTCCTTGGCTTGTGCTACGATCTTGTTGTAGAGGTTCCTGTCGAGCCCGCGGATGAGGACGGCATTTGTAGACAAGTCAGATTCCCTGCAGAAGTTATTCCGTATATCTTGTTTACCTGCTTACATTGCTTACATAAGTTGCTTATAAATCTTGTTAAAGGTCTTAAGATGCTTACACCGTTCACACTAGACAACGCGAAACACCCGCAACAAGTGATAGGAGAAGAAAACGGATTGATGAACGATCCCACGACTAGACTCCTGATAGAGGAATTCCAGGACCTCAGAGAAAGCCCGCTCAAGAAATGCGAGTGGTGCCACCAGCCCCTACCCAACGAACGATACCACCTGCGTATCTGCCCCAAGTGCAGGAAGGCAACCATTGACGCCTTCCTGAAAGGCGAACTGTAGGCACGACATTCTAGAGGAGTTCTCGTGCTCCTCGCCAACTCTTTGGCAAGGTACTTCGTCGATTGACACTTGAGATCTCAGCCGAACACGTTGAGCGGATCTCTTCCCATTCCAAGGAGTCCCACCCTGTCGAAGCCTGCGGAGTACTGATTGGTACACTCGCTGGCGATGTGCGGGCCGTCACTGAGGTCTGGCCTGCCAGGAATCGACTTTCTTCTGAGTCTTCATACGAGATTGATCCCGAGACGCTCTTTCGCGCCTTCTCCCATGCAGAACAGAACAAGCTAGAGGTCGTCGGCTTCTATCACAGTCACCCATTCTGGTCGGCAGATGCGTCCGAGACTGACAAGGCGCGAGCCAACTATCCAGGCCTCTCATACGTGATCTACTCGATCCCGAGAAACGAGATCCTATCATTCTACTTCGACGGAAAGCGACTCGCGCAAGAATCGGTGAGGATAACGAGCGACTAGGGCCAGACACTCCAACGTCCAGTGTCTCCGAACTCTCATGGTCCTTCTCACACGCGTCAAATGCTTCGCTGCCTCAGCGCATCGGACGCGCCCAGCGCGTTTGAGATCATCTCGAGTTTCAAAACAAGCGTGCAACGAGTGACGGTCGCCGGCGCGGACCCTGTCTGCCATAAAAGACTTTTCTGGAAACTGTGATGGAGAGAGACCGCGTTGTCCGCAAATCCATCGGACTGAGTGGTGGAGCCGTTGACGCGGATGAATAGGGTCGGGCTACCACTAGTACAGGATTATATACACAATTGTCGAAAACTATTAAACTCGCACGAAGCGACGCTACGATAGCTTCACACTTCTGGAGCAAGATACTTTGGTAGAGGATAGCACGCACTCGGCCGGGACCACGGACGGCCACCCATTCGGTACGATAAAGCAAATTCGAAAGCGTGACGGACGACTCGTCACCTTCGACCAGAACAAGATCACAGCCGCCCTATCGAGAGCCGTCACTCAAACGATCGGGAAGGACCCGGCTCTAGCCCAACGGCTATCCGGCCAAGTTGTGAAGATCCTTGAAGAGAAATTCGACGGGCGCACCATTCCCACAGTAGAAGAAGCTCAGGACACCGTCGAAAAGGTACTGCTCGAAAACGGTCAAGCCAAGACAGCCAAGTCATACATCCTATACAGACAGAAGAGAGCAGAGGTAAGGAAAGAGAAGCAGCGCATACTCGAGAAGGAAGAGATTGATGAGGTCGACAAGCGCTTCGACCTGAACGCCCTCCGCGTCCTGAAGGCGAGATACCTCAGGAAGGATACTGACGGCAAACTCATCGAGACTCCGAAACAACTGTTTGAAAGAGTCGCAATTCACGCGTGTCTTCCGAGCCTACTCTACGATGAGGAGTTCTTCGATAGATCCGGGAAGACTCCGGAGCATCCTGGGGAAGATTTCGACCCTGTCGCAAATGAAGGCAAGCTATCGATCGGCAAGTATACGCTCAACAGGTTCCACCTCGAAGCGCTGAAACGATTGTATGACCGCTTTAACGGCGAAGGACGAGCGAAGCTTCGTTGGAGCGCCTTCCTCGCTCATCTCCGCGAAGGAAAGTTCAACAATCATGAGGCCGAAGTGAGATCGTTCTACGACCTGATGGTCTCAAAGCGGTTCATGCCTAACACGCCGGCCGTTGCCAACTTTGGAAATGTCCTCGGAATGGGATCTGCCTGCTTTGTGCTTGACGTTGAAGACTCCATCGAGAGCATCATGGATGCACTCAAGAAGACCGCGATAGTCTTCAAGGCAGGAGGCGGGATGGGTTACAACTTCTCGAAGCTGAGACCCGAAGGCGACTATGTCAGCTCAACCTCAGGGATTGCCTCTGGTCCGATAAGTTTCATGACTCTCTTCGACACAATGACGGAGGTCATTAAGCAGGGTGGAATACGACGCGGCGCCAACATGGGAATACTCAACAGCAATCACCCTGACATCGAGAAGTTCATCACCGCAAAGAAAGGAAACCGCGCGCTGAGGAACTTTAACCTGTCCGTTCTCATCATGCCAGACTTCTGGGCGTACTACGAGAAAGACAAGCCTTACCCACTCGTGAACCCTCGCACGAAAGAGGTTGTGCGAACAACCAACGCCAGACGACTCTTCGACATGATCGTCTTCCAAGCCTGGGAAAGCGCAGAACCAGGCATCATATTCCACGACCAAGTGAACAAGTACAACCCGTTCCTCAAATCGCTTGGGCCAATAGTCACAACGAACCCATGCGGAGAGGTACTTCTCTATCCGAACGAGTCATGCAATCTCGGCAGCGTCAACGTCTGGTCATTCGTCAAGGAAGAACCCGAAGGACAGATCCAACTCGATTGGGACGCATTGAAGCAGACGGTTGAGTTGGCGACTCGTCTCCTCGACAACGTCATCGACGTGAACAAGTTCCCATTGAAGGAGATCGAGGAGATGACCTTGTCCACGCGGAAGATAGGCCTCGGCGTAATGGGCCTAAGCGACCTCCTCTACGAAGTGAAGAAGTCCTACAATAGTGAGGACGCTCGCGAGTTCATGGAACGGCTGATGGAATTCATCAACTACCACTCCAAGCTGGCGTCAATACAACTCGCGAAGGAAAGAGGACCGTTCCCATACTATGACAGGAGCTTCTATCCTGAGGGAAGACTCCCGTTCAAGGGATTCGACCAGAAGGACAGATGGAGACTTCCATGGGACAAGGTCGCGCAAGAGATCAAGAAGTCGGGCCTGAGGAACAGCTACACAACCGTGATCGCGCCAACTGGCAGTATCTCGATGATTGCCGGCTGCAGCAGCGGAATCGAGCCCGTCTACAGCCTCGTCTATGAGAAGAACGTGAAAGTTGGAAGCTTCTACTACGTTGATCCGGTCTTCGAGAAGATAATGACGGCACAGGGACTCTACGATGAGGAATTGATCAGAGACATTAGCGGTGCAGGCGGCAGCGTTCAGGGCATCAACTACATTCCAAGCAACATCAAGCGAACCTTCGTCACAGCCATGGACATTACTCCCGAAGATCACATTCGAGCCTTGGCTGCCTTCCAGAAGTGGGTGGATTCCTCGATATCGAAGACTAACAACTTCCCCGCCGACGCCACCGTCGACGACATGAGGGAGAGCTACCTGCTTGCCTACAAGCTAGGCTGCAAAGACGTGACGGTGTTCAGAGACACCTCAATCAAGGGCCAAGTGCTGGTCACGCCTGGAAAGGCGGAGAAGAGTGAGAACCCAGGCGGCACGGGAAAGCCGCCGGGTGGAACAGGGGCCGTCGCAACGGGAACAAGGCAACGCCTGCAGGTTCTAGCGATCGGTGCGCCCATAGCCAGCCCGGATTCAAACTACCTGGCGAGGGGACAAAATGGCGAGAAGCCAAGCTACTGCCCACAATGCTACGGATTCGTTGTCTTCCAGGAAGGATGTTACATTTGCCCCGAATGCGGCTGGGGCGCATGCGGCTAGACCACGCAAAAGCCCAGTTCTGTTTCTGGAACGAAGACAGCACGTCACTTGGCTCGAATGGCATCCTGCCCATTCATGTAGGATCTGAGAACCTCAGGGATGGCTATCGAGCCGTCGCCTTGCTGAAAGTTCTCCATGATCGCTATCAGAGTCCTCTCGGTGGCCACGAAGGTGCTGTTCAGTGTGTGTACGTACTCGGTTGGGTCGCTTGTCCTGTCTCTGTACCTGACATTCGATCTGACGGCTTGGTATGATGCGCAGTTGCTGCAGGATACTGCTTCTCTGTAGGTGTTCTGCCCTGGCAGCCAGACCTCAAGGTCATACTTCTTGGCGGCAACGGTTCCGAGATCTCCGCTGCAGACGTTGACCACTCTGTAAGGTAGCTTCAAGGCTTGGAAGAGTTCCTCGGCGTTTGCGATGAGTTTCTCATGTTCTTTCCACGAGTCTTCGGGTCTGCAGAAGACGAACTGTTCGACTTTCTCGAATTGGTGGACCCGGAAGATCCCCTTTGTATCTCGCCCGTGAACTCCCGCCTCTTTCCTGAAGCATGGACTAACTCCCCCATACCTCAGTGGCAGGGTCTTGCCGTCGAGGATCTCACCAAAGTGGAATGCGTTCAGCGCGTGTTCAGATGTTGCGAGCAGGTAAAGGTCTTCGCCTTCGATCTTGTAGATGACATCCTCGAAATCTGAAAGCGCAACTGCGCCTGAGAGGACTTCTCTTTTCAGAAGATATGGCGGCTGCATGACTGTGTAGCCTTTCTGTGCTAGGAACTCGAGCGCGTAGCCAATCAGAGCATAATTGAGCCTCACCAGATCCTTCTTGAGATAGTAGAATCTGGCGCCAGCTACTCTGGCGGCTCTTTCCAAGTCGACTAGGTCGAGCTTGGTCGCAAGATCAATGTGATCCAAAGGCTTGAAGGGAAACTGCGGTGGCGTGCCCCACTTCCTAATCTCGACGTTGTCATGTTCGTCTTTTCCTGTTGGAACGCTCTCGTGCATGATGTTTGGAAGTTGCATCAGGGTCTGGTTGATTCTCTCTCGAACGTTCCCTGCTTCCTGCTCCAACTCTCGGATCTTGTCAGGGATGGCCTCCGCTTCACGCATTACAGGCGCTGCATCTTGTCCCTGTTTTCGTAGCTTTGCGATCTGTTCCGTCAGCTTGTTCCGCTGTTGCCTCAGAGCGTTCGCTTGAATCTGCAGTGACCTCCATTTCTGGTCGTTCTGCAGCAGCTCGTCAACCCAAGCAAGTTTGTCGACGGCTCCGCGCCGTTGTAGGTCTGCCTTAACGGTGTCTGGATGTTCACGAATGAATTTCATCTCAAGCATGCGTCTTGCGCTCCTGCTGATCCCTTCGCATCATCAACGTATGATCTTACTGAATGAAACCGTTCGACTCGTATGAAAGTCTTCCATCGAACTCCGTCAGTTCAATGCGGGTCTCACATGTGATTTGTGCGCACCCTTGATCGCACTCGTCACAAGGGTGGAAGACTTTGAGACGAGTTGTTTTAGTCTCTTCGGCGTGCGCCCTTCACAATAGATTCTGATCTTACCCTCAGTCCCTGACTTCCTAACCAGTATCCAGCTCTCGTCGCGGAAGTTGACTCTGACCCCATCAAAGGTCCAGACTTCGCTGACATCTTTCTGTGTCGTCAGGCCCTGCGCGACCTTCGCCATGACGACATCCTTCGACTCGTCTGGGCATCGGAAGAAGAATCTCTTCTGAGGATTCTCAGGTATTCCCCGGAAAAGCGAACTAACCGGACCTTTCGCTTCATCCAGGCTCTGAACGAGTCTACATGCGGCGTAGACGGCGTCTCCCCAGAATCCCCAAGCGGGGTCTATGATCTTCCAAGGTTCACAGCACAGTCTGATGCTCCTCCGGTTCTCCTCATCGAGTAGAGCATGAGTCTTCCCCAGCCTGGTCCGCTCGACCGTACCTCCTGATGAACGAGCGACTATGTAGATGCGTGAAGAGGTGTCCACGCTCGTGATGATTCTACCCGGCCCATTCTCCGCAAGTAGCAGGCGAGCAAAGAAGGCAAGCACGGTGTCATTGTTGACGTACCTACCTTTCTCATCTATCACCGCTAAACGATCACCATCACCATCATGAGCTATTCCCAAGTCAGCCTTGAGGCTACGCACGGAATGGCATGCTCTGACAAGATGCTCAGGACTCGGCTCTGCCGGCCTTCCTGGGAACCGCCCATCAGGATGCGCATTCAACGAGATGACTTCGCATCCTAGCTTCGACAAGATCAACGGCGTCAGATTGTACGTAGTACCGTTCGCACAGTCCACCACTACCCTTAGTTTTCGTCGTAATGATCCCACCCGATCCAGAATCCTCTGGCTATACATGTCAACGAGATCGAGTGATGCGATCTGCGTGCCCACTCGATCCCAAGGAACATCCGTGAACTGGCGCTCTGCAATGAACCGTTCAAGGATTTGCTCTTCTTCTGGAATGTACTCTCTTCCCTCGTGCGAGTAGCATTTCACCCCGTTATCCTCCGGAGGGTTATGGGACGCAGTGACCATGATGCCTGCGTTGGCTCCGACAGCTCGGATGCCGAAGGCTAGAACTGGTGTCGGCAGTATTCCGGCGTCGACCACGTCAATGCCTCCTCCCAAGAGGCCGCCGAGTACGGTTGCTTTCAGCTCGGGTGAGGTGGTTCTATAATCCGAGCCTACAACGACTTGACCTTCATTCGCGAGCATTGTACTCATTGCTCGCGCCACATCAAGCACAAACTTCTCTGTTACTCTGTTCCGAACGTTTCCGCGTATGCCGGAGGTCCCGAAGAGTTTAGGAACATTCGACGTATCCTTCAAGTTTCGACACCTATTCGAGTTTCTTGCGGAACACAGCCATTGCCAAGCCGAGCATAAGAATCGTATACGCTGAGAGGAAGATGAAGTCTCTTGCCACCACCTCTAGGCCGGCTCCCTTGACTATGATCGATCTGAGTGCGTGAATCATGTACGTGAGTGGTAGAACATAGGATATGGGTTGCACCAGCGGAGACATAGCCTCGATCGGATAGAATGTGCCTGACAGGAATATCATGATGTAGATCACGGGCATTATCGTCTGTACAGCCTGCATCTGAGTCCTCGACCCCGCAGAGACGAGCGTGCCCAAGCTCAAGGACGCGGTCAGAAACACGGCTAGGAACAGCGCAATCAGGAAAACACTACCTCGGACTACAAGGTTGAAGGCATACACAGCCACAACAAGCATCGTTGTTGCGCTGAGGAACCCGAATCCCATGTAAACGATCAGTTTCCCGAACAATATCTCAAAGCTGCTGACGGGCGTCGCGATGAGTTGCTCTATCGTGCCTCTCTCTCGTTCCCCCGCAATCGCCATGGAAATCAGAATCATTGGAAATATCTGGAGAAAGATTCCAACGATGGCGGGCGCGATGAAGTCGATGTACCTGAGCGATGGATTGTACAATACCAAACGTTCAACTTGAACACTTAGCTTCGGCGTGAACCCAAGTGCTATTCCCTGCACAACCGGAGCCACTGCCCCAGCCGAGACAGGGTCTGAACCATCCACCATCACATAGACAATAGCTTTGGAAGCTTTCAGGTCATCCTCGAACGTTGAAGGAATGACGATTACTACCTTCGCCAGGCCATCTCGCACGAGCGCTTCCGCTTGCGGCTCGTCATTCTCGTAATATCTGATCCGAAGCGTATCGCTCACCTTCAGCGCGTCAATGAATTTCTGACTCAGTGGTCTTCCGTCTTTGTTGACGATGACAGTGGTGATGTGTTTGACTTCACCAGTGAAAGCGAGCCCAACTATCGTCATCAATAGAAGAGGCATGAAAAGGGTAAGGGCGAAGACGCGACGATTCCTGATGAGGTGCGTCACCTCTTTCTTCGTCATCAGGAGAAGTCTGTCTAGAGCCGTGTTCTTTCACCAGCTTCTTCAACGAGTTTGATGAAAACGTCCTCTAGGCTCGGTTGGAGCTGTCTTACCTGCATGACCTCGACGCCGTGCTCTCTAAGCAACGACGTGAGTCTTGGGATAGCTGAGGCTGCTTCCTCGACGATTAACTGGATGCCCTCGTCGGAAGCGTGGATCTCTCGCACAAGTTCCGAGTCCTTGAGTATTTCGCCAGTCCTTGGCAAGTCTGCTGTGACGAACTCAACTCGCTCGCCACCAACCGCTTTTCTCTTAAGCTCCGTTGGTGAGCCTAATGCCACGAGCCGCCCATAGCTGATCAGAGCAAGTCTGTCGCAGAGTTCCGCCTCATCCATGTAGTGCGTGTTGATGAAGAATGTCACACCGCGCTTGTTCAGCTCTCTGAAGTATTGCCAGAATATTCTTCTGAGGGGCGGGTCGATCCCGGCGGTAGGTTCATCCAGAATAAGCAGTTCCGGATTGTGGATCAGGGACACAGCAAGGGACACTCTACGTTTCATACCTCCAGAGAGTTGTCCTGCATAATGCTTGCGAAACTCTTCCAGTCGGACCAGCTGCAGGATCTCATCTGCACGCTTTCGTCTTTCGTCCCGTGGAACCCGATAGACGCTTCCGAAGAACTCCAGGTTCTCGTCGACGGTTAGATCGTCATAGAGCCCGTATGCCTGAGGCATGTATCCAATTCGCTGCTTCACTTCCTCAGGCTCCGTCACAACATCGTGACCAACTACCGTTGCGTTGCCTGATGTCGGCATCATGAGACCGCATAGGATCCTTACCGTTGTGGTTTTGCCTGCTCCGTTTGGGCCGAGGAATCCGAATATCTCACCTGCCTTCACAGAGAGATCCATGTGGTCGACAGCGACTAAACTGCCGAACTTCTTCGTGAGGCCAGAGGTCTGCACCACGTTGCGTGTCATGCGGTCTAGCCAACCCACAGGGTGCAATGTCCCGCTCGTTGGCGGGTTAAATAGATAAGAATACGTCTCCTTCTCTGAAGCAGATCTCCTAGACGGGTGCTAGATGAAGGAGCACTTCATCAACCGTTTTCGAGCCAAAGAGGATCGTTCAAGATGACGTTGATCGAATTCCGAGGAACCAAGCCAAAGATCAGCCCTGGCGCGTATGTCTCCACAAGGGCGACCCTGATAGGCGACGTTGAAGTCGGCGAAGGCAGCAGCATCTGGGAGAACGCGGTGCTGCGCGGAGACATGGGCAGAATAAGAATCGGAAGACACAGCAGCATCCAAGACAACTGCACGATACACACCGATATTGGCGGTCAGTGCGTTGTCGGCGATTTCGTGACCGTCGGGCACAACGCAGTCATCCACGGATCAATAGTGCACGATTACGTGGTTGTGGGCATGAACTCCACCCTCTTAGAGGGGTCTGAGATTGGGCCCAACTCGGTGGTTGCTGCAGGATCCGTGATTCTGGAGAGAGAGAAAACGCCTCCGAAAGTCCTCTTGGCAGGCGTGCCTGCGAAACCTGTTAGGAACCTCGACACTTCGGACTTGGCCGCTGTCAAATACGCGGCTGAAGCCTATGTCGACCTAATCAAGTCCTACAGAGAGAAACCCTGAAAGTCCCTACACCCAATGCTCTGCTGGGCCTCTCTCGAGTTAGACAGTCTCGCCCCAGCGTTGGAACAAGTTGTGGGGGACATTCAGCAGGTCTAAGACTCTGCCCACGATGAAGTTCACCATGTCATCGATAGATTTGGGTTTCGTGTAGAACGCTGGCATTGCGGGAAGAACAATAGCCCCTGCCTCTGCAACAAGTAGCAAATTTCTAAGCTGGATTGTGCTCAGCGGAGTCTCTCTGGGCACCAGGATCAATTGTCTATGTTCCTTCAATGTGACATCGGCCGCTCTTGTTATGGCGTTGCCTGCCAGACCGTGAGCGATTGAGGAGACGGTCTTCATGCTGCATGGAACAACTATCATTCCAGCAGTCTTCACTGAACCACTTGAGGCCGGTGAATCCAAGTCGTGCTCAGAGAATGTTCGAGTCGCCAGTTCCTCGAATTTGTGCAGATCCTCGTTCTCCTGCTTGATGACGTTCTTCGCCTCGTCGCTTACGAGAAGAAATGTTTCGTGTCCGCTGCGTTTCAGCTCTTCAAGTAGGCGTCTTGCGTAGATGGACCCGCTTGCGCCGGTCACCGCCACGACAAAGAGCATGAGAAGACCATCCTGCGAATCTGAGTCTTCTAAGGGATAGCGCCCGCTATATGGCTTGACTCTGATGAAATGAGAATTGAGGATTCTGTGAACTCAAGAAAAAGGAGGGGGGAGGAAGAGCTAGTCTAGAACTCTTCCCCGCCACCAGGAGGCATGCCTCCGGGCATGCCTGGAGGCCTGCCCGATGGGGCGGATCCTTTCGACGAGACCACATCGTCGATTCGTAGTATCATGCACGCTGCTTCGGTTGCTGAACGTATGACCTGTAGCTTCGTCCGCAGAGGTTCGACCACGTTCTGTTTGAGCATATCCTCGACTTGGCCGGTTATGGCATCGACGCCCATCCACGTGTTCTCAGGCTTTTCGTGTTTCGCTCTTAGGTCTACCATGATATCGATAGGGTCAAGTCCCGCGTTGCCCGCAAGCGTCATGGGGATGGATTCGAGCGCTTCCGCGAATTCCTCGATGCCAAGCTGTTCTCTTCCTCCGACAGTTTTGGCGTAGCTCTTGAGCTCTTTCGCAGCTTCTGCCTCGGAAGCTCCACCGCCCGCCACAATCTTTCCGTCTTCCACGGCGTTTCTGACGACACATAGGCCGTCATGCAAGGATCGCTCAGCTTCGTCGACCACATGCTCGGATCCTCCGCGGAGGACTATTGTGACGGCTCTGGGGTCTTTGCATTCTCTCACGAAGATCAGCTTGTCATCTCCGATCTTGATTTCTTCAACCAGCTTCGCTTCACCGAGCGCGTCGGGGGACATGTCCTTGGTGCTCGCGAGTATCTTTGCTCCGGTCGCCTTTGCGAGTTTCTCCATATCGCCACTGCTCAGGTTCTTGGCTGCGAGGATCCCCTTCTTTGCAAGAAAATGAAGCGCGACATCGTCTATGCCTTTCTCGCAGAAGATCACGTTCGCGCCTGAGCCTGCGATTTGGTCTGCCATCTCCTTGAGCATTCTTTCCTCTTCGTCGAGGAACATATGCATCTGCTCTGGGTTCTCGATGTTGATCTTCGCGTCAAATTCAGTCTTCTCTATCTCTAGCTTCTGGTTGAGCAGAGCAATCTTGGCCTTCTGGACCTGCTTTGGCATTTGACTGTGGGAGATTTCCTTGTCGATCACGACGCCTTCGACCAGTTCGGTCTCTTCAACACTCTTGCCGTGCTTCTTCACGACCTTGATCAGATCGATGTCAGCTTTGACCTTCCCGTCTCGTTCTTCCATGATCTGCTCCACTGCTTTGACCACGAGCTTCGCGAAGAACTCCTTCTCTGCCGCGATATCTTTGGTTGCCATTGAAGTGGCGGCAACCTGGCGTAAACGTGCCTCATCTTTGGGATCCACGGTTAACGCGATCTTGCTGAGGAACTCTGAGGCTCTATCAGCAGCCTTCTTGTATCCATCCACAATTATAGTGGGGTGGACGTCTAGGTCTAGTAGTTTCTCAGCTTTCGATAGAAGTTGGCCCGCTAGGATGACGACTGTGGTGGTTCCGTCGCCGACCTCGTTATCTTGCGTCTTGGCTACTTCGACAAGCATCTTGGCAGCCGGATGCTGGATATCAAGCTCTTTCATTATTGTGGCGCCGTCGTTAGTGATGATGATATCGCCGATTCCGCTGACAAGCATCTTGTCCATGCCGCGTGGTCCAAGCGAACTCGCCACGGTTTCTGCGACGACTTTCGCCGCCATTATGTTGTTTCTCTGGGCATCTTTGCCGGTTGATCTGCCGGTTCCTTCCCTAAGGATAAGTACGGGAATATTCCCGCCTGCTTGTGCCATTTTCTTCACCTATGAAATAGTGAGACAAGATCGCCTAGGAACGGCGGTAATAAGTCTTGTGAAAGTCAAGAGAGTCCTGGTTCATTGCCTTGAAGGAAGAATGCAAATAGGACGAATCCCGGGATTTGGTGCCCGTAGACTGTTTCTGCTGTACTACCTTACGATCAGGGTTGCGCACTTTGCGTGGTGACTTACCTTGTCCGAGACGCTTCCGAGGAAGAAAGCCCTGACTTGAGAAAGCCCACGGCTGCCCAACACTATGAGATCAACTTTCTCGTCGACTGCTGCTCGGAGAAGCTCTTCTGCAGGCACCCCTTGCTTCAACCGGGTTTCGACGGGGATCCCTTGAGCTTTCACGGTTTCCTCCCCTTTTGCCAGAATCGCTCTTCCATCTTCCTCCAGCTCCCGAACGATAGCTGTGCCTGCCAGGACCCCTGCTTCGGGTGGGTTGATCGCGTATATCTGTCGCATGACGACGTGAACCAGAACAAGTTGACTCTGATACTTCTTTGCGAGGTCGATAGCGAATTCTAGTGCTTTCAGGCAGAAGTCTGAGCCGTCTAGACCTACTAGGATCTTTGAGAACAATGTTCTCTGAAGTGAACTCCTATTCGATAGGCAAGATAAGAATTTGCCTTATCGCCGCCAGCGGCGGTCGGGGCTTAGTTACTGCTATCAAGGCGATGTACGAGCTCAGGCACATCCGACAAGGAACTGACGATGAAGTCTGGCTCCTCCTGCAATAGTCGCGTTGCCGGGAAGGGCCCAGATGGAACAGCTACGCACCTTACCGACGCTGCCTTAGCCGCCCTTATGTCGATGATGGCGTCACCCACCAAGATGGCCTCATCAGCCTTTGCGCCCGCCAGGTTCAACGCCTTGAACACGATCCCTGGATCAGGCTTCAACTCGTCGACATCGTCTCTTGTGAGGACTGCGTCAAGGACTCCGACCAGGTTCAGCCTCTCAAGGGTTCGATCTGCGCCGAGCCTTCCATTGTTCGTGACGACGACTATCTTCTTCTTCATCTGTCTCAGCTGGTTCAATGCCTCTTTGGCGCCTGGCATCAACTCAGCCCGCTCAGCCGCGTCGCTCTCGATTGTCTCAACCTTCTCGTAGATGCGTTTCTTGATCTCGTCGAGCCTCTCATTGCTGATTGAGCCGCGTATCTCGTTGAGCATGGCGTAGATGCTCATCTGGTCACTGAAGCTAAGACGCCACAGACCGGCCTCCTTGAGCATCTGCAACGCTGCTCTCCGCATCCACATGTAATCGAGGTTGAACTTGGTGATCGTTCCGTCCATGTCGATGAGTATCGCTTTCACAGTCATTCCTTATGCCTACTCTTGCTTGGCCGGGTATGGATTGTAGGTCAAGCAGACAACGTTCTCAGCTATTAGAACATCGACGGTTTCTAGAAGGGCGATGGATTTCTGGAACCTATAGACTCTTGACGTACCCGTGCTTCGCCTGTGGGCCCTATTTCTGGTGACTCTTGGTTTGGTGATTTACTGGGCTATGTTAATGGTTGCATCATGGCCGATTCTTGTTTGAGTTGGAATAGCGAGCATCGAATACGTGTCTAGATATCCTTAACTTCCGCGAGACATGCCTAAGGCCAGAGATTGATGACGATGTTCTATCATGCACCTGGACCAATAATGTGGGTTACTCCTCTCTCAGCATTCCCGACCCCGGTACCGCCGACCGCATCATACTACACCGTCCCACAATACTATGCTCCGCCGCCGGCTGCACCCATCGAACCAGTAACCTATGGCATGCCAATCGTCTACGGGGCACCCTATGCACCCTATGCATGCGACCCATGCTACTACGCGCAAGTTGCTGCACCGAACCTCCCACGGGGCGAGTATCGTTTGGGACGATGTCTTCTCATCTGCTAGTAGCTCAACGTCTCAACTCTAGGGCTATCCAACGAGTAACGATCAAACAGCATATTCTCTGGTTAGCCGAGTCTTGATTACGAGCGAGAGAACTTACGCGTCAACTTGTGCCACGCGGGTCCCACTCTTTCCCTGCATAGCTTCCCTGAGTTTACCCAGCTCAGCGATGATGGCGCTCTGCCCACCGCTCTGAACAAACCTCATAACGGCAGTGATCTTTGGTCCCATGCTGCCTTCCTTGAAGTGACCTTCCTTCGCGTACTGTTCCAGCTGTTCAGGCGTGGCTTGCTTGATCAGCGTCTGCTTCGGAGTGCCATAGTTCAGATACGCCCCGTCAATGTCGGTGAGTATCACGAAGACTGAGGCACCTATCAGTGTCGCTAGTCTCTGCCCGGCGAGGTCTTTGTCGATAACAGCCTCAACCCCGCGCGCCTGAGTCCCTTCCTCCATGATTGGGATGCCCCCGCCGCCGCATGCCACGACGACAAACCCGTTGTCAACCAAGGTTCTTATCGCGGATCGTTCAGCGATTATCTTCGGGTCTGGAGACGGGACCACCCGGCGGTAGCCTCTGCCGGCATCTTCCTTCACTACTAGGTCAGGACGCTGGGACCGGATCTTCTCGGCCTCCTCCTTCGTATAGAATGGTCCGACGGGCTTTGTTGGGTTCTTGAACGCTCCATCGTCAGCGTCAACGATGACTCTAGTAACCACAGTTATGACGTACTTGTCAAGGCCCCTCTTCTTCAGCTCGTTTCGAAGAGCCTGCTGGATCATGTAACCGATGAAACCCTGCGTCTCGGAGCCGCAAACATCCAACGGAAACGGGGGAACAATGTTCTTCGCGGCCTCGTGTCTCAAGACCGTGGCTCCGACCTGCGGCCCGTTCCCGTGAGTGATGACCACCCTGTAGCCGTCTTGCACAAGATCTGCGATGCGCTTGACCGTGTCTCCGACGTTTCGGTACTGCTCTTCAAAAGTGCCTTTTTCGCCTCGTCTGAGAATCGCGTTGCCGCCAAGCGCGACAACTACCAGATCGTTACTTGGCAATCCAACTTGCACTCCGAGAGAGGCACAGATTGAGCGAATACCGCTTATCAATCTTGCATCCTTGACTAGGATCGGCCTGAGATACCACGCAACTCTTTAGAGCCGGACACTTGGGCGTCCCAGACGTGAATCATTAGACGGAGGGGAGGGCGTTGGCAAATCTCTCTGGTCGAGACTTGATTACGACTCAGGACTGGAGCATTGATGAACTCGAGGCGACTCTGCGCCTAGCACACAGCTTCCGCCAGAAACACCGAAAGAATCACGTTGTACCGTTGCTGCGAAACAAGACGTTCTTTGCGCTATTCTACGCGTCGTCGACGCGTACGCGAGCGGCCTTCGAAGCTGGAATGACCTACCTGGGCGGCCACGCTCAGTACATTGATGCTTCAACAACTCGTCTTGGCGCAGGTGAGGCAGTTAGAGATGTTGCGAAGATGTACGAGCGGTACGGCCACGGATTGGGCGTGAGGATTCTCGACGACGTGATAGACTATGTTTACGGCCGAGGCATCGCCGTCGTAAGGGAGTACGCCAAGCACGCGAGTATCCCCGTAATCAACATGGCTTGTTGCACATACCATCCAACTCAAGGCCTTGCTGACCTGATGACCTTACGCGATGAATATGGCGCGAAGAAGCGGAAGAAGTACGTCATCATGTGGGCGTACTCGAAGGGCTTCCGCGGAAGATGCAGCGTACAGGAAGACGCGCTCATTACCTCTCGGTTCGGTTACGACGTTGTACTGGCGCATCCTGAAGGATTCGGAATCGACGACAAGATAGTTGCAGCATGCTCAGAGAACGTAGCTGCATCAGGAGGAACATTCACAGTATCACATGATCTGAAGACGGCCCTCGAAGGCGCAGACGCGATATTCCCCAGGAACTGGGCAAGCAAGGAACTGCTCGAAGTTGGAGCTAGCAGTTTCGGAAAAGAGCGAGAAACAGCGCTGCATGAAAAGTACAAGCATTGGTCGTTGACCGAAGAAACCCTTGACATGGCTAGCAAAGAGGCGATAGTAATGCATGTTCTTCCAGTACTGAGAGGCGAAGAAGCAACTGATGGCGTTATGGATGGACCTCACTCTCGAATCTATCCGCAGGCCGAGAATGGCCTCTACACGAAGATGGCCGTGCTCGCCATGACAATGGGCGAGAAGAAGAGAAGATAGACTGTAGGATAGGGAATTCGCGACGACTATTTCTTCAACTTGAGGACTTTCTGTAAAGCCTCGATATCTGGATCAATCAACGGAGCCTCCACGGATCCTATCACATTCAGGTCTTTCAGACCGCTACCTGTGATCTCAAGTACGACGCAGTCATCACCTGCGATCTTGCGCTGATTCCTCAGCCTTATCAATCCGGCCAAAACTGCCACCCCTGAGGGCTCTGCGAATATCCCTTCTGTCTTCGCTAGAGTTCTCTGAGCGTCAAGGATCTCATCGTTTGTGACCTTCACAGCTGTTCCCGACGAGTCGTGCAGTGCTTCGAGCGCAGCATCTCCGTCCCATGGGAGAGGATCCATCAAGCCTGTGGCGACCGAGTCGGGATGCTCCCAGACAGCTATTTTGTGCGGGTCCATCTTCTCGTCAAATGCTCTGATAACTGGCGCGCATCCGGTCGACTGAACGGCAACCATGCGAGGCTGACTCCTCACAAAGCCGAGCCGCTTCAGCTCCTCGTAACCTTTCCAGTTCCCAGCGAGCAGTGCACCACTGCCGACGCCTGCGAAGACCCAGTCAGGCGTCGTCCAGCCTAGCTGTTCAGCGATCTCATACGACATGGTCTTCGGTCCCTCAGCTTGGTACGGATTGAAGAGCGCAAAACTCGGGCATGGGTACCAGCCGAAGCGTTTGCAGACGAGCCGCAACATCGTAACGGTCGGATCAACACCGCTCTCGAGTCCTCTGAGCCTGACCACATTCGCGCCGAAAATGTTCAGCTGGGCAATCTTCCCGGGGCTCGCCTTCTCCGGGACAAATGTGTAGCATGCGAGTCCCGCCTTGGCTGAGTAAGCCGCGAGCGCTGCGGCCGCGTTGCCGCTAGAAGCGGAAGCTGTAGTGTCGAATCCAAGTTCAACCGCCTTCGATACGCCTACTGTCATTGGCCTGTCTTTGAATGAGGCTGTCGGGTTCTTCGTCTCATCCTTAAGGTACAGATTCCTCATCCCGAGGATCTTGCCGAGATTCTTGCATCGAATGAGCGGTGTTTGAACTTCGCCTAGTGTGATGATGTTCTCTTCATTCTCGATCGGTAGAAGCTCATGATATTTCCATAGTCCGCCTCTCCGGCGTTCGAGGACTTCTCGACTGATCTTGGTTGCCATCGATTCGTAATCATATTCTACGTCAAGCCGTCCTTCATCTTCCTTGCACGTGAACACACGATCTTCTGGCGAGTACAGTTTCCCGCACTTGGTACAACGTAGTCCGATCACGTACGCCATCTGTCTCAGCTCAACAACTCAGTGAAGCGTCTCCGCTTTCACCGGAAGCACTGAGGGTTTTCTAAGTTGATCGGTACTGCGGTCCGATTTCACTGCCTAACGTGAGCGCCGCTATCCGCCCTCTCGCTTGTAGGGGACACCGAGTGCCGAGGGAGGACGTGCACCTCGAGCGATTCCCACAAGAACCACTAAGGTGAGAACATAGGGCACCATGAGCAGGAAGTAGTAGGGAATGATTGATCCGACAACTTGGAAGAAAGCGCCGAGCAGATATGCTGCGCCGAAGAGAAAGGTCCCGAAGAATGCTCTTGCTGGACGCCACTTGCCGAAGTATACCATCGCCACGGCTATGAAACCTCTTCCGGCGGTAATGTTCTCTGCTTGAAATGCGTGAGACGATAATGCCAGGTAGGCGCCTCCGATGCCTGCTAGGGTCGCTCCTATTATCACGGCAGCGTATCGGATCTTGGTGACGCTTACACCTAACGTGTCCGCAGCTGATGGGTTCTCGCCAACAGCCCTGATGTTCAGCCCGAAAGTTGTGCGGCCAACAACAATGATGACGAGGATGAGAGTAACAAACGCCAGATACTCCATGATGTCTTGAGAGAATATGGAATCACCAATCACGGGAATCTGCGAGAGTATTGGTATGGGCAATTGCGGTAATCCTGTGATCCTAATCGTGGATCCTACTTGACCGAATGACGCTTCATAGAGGAAGCCGGATAGCCCGACCCCGAGGAAGTAGATCCCTAGGCCGGAGAGAATCTGATCCTGCTTTAGGGAAATTGAGATGAAGGCCATCACGAGTCCCAGCAGCGCGCCGCCGGCAGCGCCCAGCAGGACACCGACCAAATTGCTGCCGAAGAAGAAACTGACGTAGAACGCAGAGATCGCTCCCACAAGCATCACGCCTTCGGTTCCTAGATTGATGACACCAGCGCGCTCGCTGATGACTTCACCCAACGCCGCGAAGGCCATTGGAACACTCAGCGAGATTATGGCAGCAATGAGCTCTGAGATCGATGCGGCGTCAAGAACCATGGCCATCATTCATGCCCTCTTGATTTCATACCTAGCCAATACCTGAATGATCAGAATCAAGACGATAATGATCCCTTGTGAAAGAAGGGATAGAGTCCTAGGAATTTGTAGGGCTCGCTCGACTGATGACATACCCGACATGAGTCCGCCAAAGAATAGCGAAGAGAAGATCACTCCAAGCGGGTGCAGGTTTCCAAGCAACGAGACAACAACAGCGGTATAGCCGATTCCTGATGCCTGTTCTGGGAGCAGTGAATGGGTTACTCCGAGGATGTAGACTCCTCCTCCCAAGCCGGCAAGGGCGCCGCTGAGGATCATCGCTGAATTGACGACACGCACTACGGAGATTCCACTCGTCTTTGCTGCAGAAGGATTGAAGCCGACAGCACGTATGCTGTAGCCCAAGGGCGTTTTGAAGAGAATGTAGTAGCCGATGAAGCAGAGTACAACAGAGATGATGATCCCGATCGTGACGCTTGTATTAGGAACGATGATTGGCAGAACTGTTTGAGGGGGAAAGACCGGTGACTCGGGATAACTACCAGGTATGGTTTTGTCCTGAAACGGGCCTCTCACAAGCCAGTTCAACGCTTGTACCGCAACATAGGTCATCATGATTGTGGTTATGACCTCGTTGATCCCGAGCCTTGATTTCATGAAGGCCGGTATCGCTGCGAACAGCGCTCCGCCTAGAAGCGAGAACAACAGGGCGACCGGAATCATGACGTAGGCTGGCAAGGGGGCCTTCAGGAAGAGAAGAACAAACCATGTAACCATTATAGCGCCGAAGATTTGTTGTCCCTCAGCTCCAATATTCCACACCTTGCCCCTGTAGGCAATCGCGAGCCCCAGCGCCAAAAGCATCAGCGGGGTTCCTTGAACAATCGACTCCGCGAACCCTGCAGTGGTTCCGATGGTTCCTCTGTACAATGCGTCTAACGCGACAAGTGGATTCCTTCCTGCCGCGGCTAGCACTGCAAGTACAACGAAAGGCGAAACAATGTAGGCCAAGACCGTGATTATCAATATGGATCTACGGCTGACCTCAAGTCTCGGTGTAACTTTGAACCAAACCATGATCTCACGCTGCTGAAGCCAATCTTCTCGCGCCGGTCATTAGGAGCCCGATCTCTTCTGAGCTGAACTGCAGAGGCTGCAGCAATCCAACAATCTCGCCCTTGTACATGACCGCAATTCTGTCGCTCAAAGTAATCAGTTCACCCAAATCTTCGTCAACAAGGAGTATCGCCGCCCCACGATTTCTCTGCTGAATCAGAAGGTTTCTAACATATTCTGTTGCGGCAACGTCCAAACCGCGAGTCGGCTGTGACACCACAATGAGTTTGGGACTTCCGGAGAGCTCCCTCGCTAAGACGAGTCGCTGAAGATTACCACCAGACAGCGATCCAGCTTTCGCGGAAACGCCTGTGGCCCTTATTCCGAACTGACTGATTGCTCGTTCTGCTCTGCCTGTGATCTCCTTGGAGTTGAGGAATGTCGGAACCCTAGAAGCTAACATCCCACAGATAGGGGGTCTATCGAAGTCCTTGAGGATCAGGTTTTCGTCCAAGCCAAAATCTGCGATGCTAGCATCCTCAGTTCTATTCTCTGGAACGTATGCCACGCCCAAGTCTATGACATTTCTAGGCGTCTTCCCGGTGATGTCTGTGTTGACGACTGCTATTGAACCTGAGGACGGCTTTCGCAGTCCAACGAGAGCTTCAACGAGTTCTCTTTGACCGTTGCCAGACACGCCGGCTATTCCCAGTATCTCACCTTTCCGAACCTCGAAGGAAGCGCCCCTGAGCGCTTCTATTCCTCTGTCGTCGAACACGCGCAGCTTTGTGACTTGAAGGATCACTTCTTGAAGTGCTGTCTTCGCCTTGTCGGTGACTGGGGGAATTGCCTCATCGATCATCATGTGAGCAAGTTTCTCTTGGTCTACCGAGCTAGTCGGCTGCGTTGCAACCTTGCGGCCTTTCCTCAGAACCGTGACTCGGTCAGTCACATCCATTACTTCATCGAGCTTGTGAGTTATCAAGACGATTGAGATACCGCTCCCTCTCAAACCTCGCAACGAATTGAAGAAATCCTTGACTTCGGACGGCGCAAGCACTGAGGTCGGTTCATCAAGGATCAGAATCTTGGCATCTCGATATAGTGCTTTGAGTATCTCCACACGTTGCCGTTGCCCAACAGCCAGCTGCCAAACCTGTGATCTTGGATCCACTTGAAGACCGTGCTGCTCAGCCAGCATTGAGATCCGAGTCTCAGCAGGGGCCAAGTCCGTTAGAATCCCTTTTGGCGACTTCAGCCCCAAGACTACATTCTCTGCAACGGTCATGTCGCTCACGAGTTTGAAGTGTTGGTGGACCATTCCGATTCCCAGTCTGATTGCATCAGCTGGAGATCGGAAAGTGGCAGGTTGGCCGAACACATAGATTGTACCGCTCTCTGGCTGATAGAGCCCGTACAGAATGTTCATGAGTGTGGTCTTGCCAGCACCATTTTCTCCGAGAAGCCCGTGTATCTCGCCTGTGCGCAGTTCAAAGTCTACTTTGTCATTTGCGGTAACGCCGCCTGGGAATCTCTTGGTGATTCCCTGCATTGCGATTGCGGGCGCGTCGCGATTTGGCATGTCTGTGGACATCTGGAGAGACCTACTCAGATTTTAGGAATTCGAAAAAAAAGGAAGAGATGCCCTCACGAGGAGGGCTGCAGCCGGTTACGGGACTGTTTACTCGCGTATTTGTTGTAGGACCAGGGCGATGAAGCCTGCCTGAACACTTGCGAGGGGGTTCGCGATCATAAGCGGTCCTAGCGGATCGGTCTTGACTTCGCCGCTCTTGACCTTGTCTAGGACGCCCAGCACTTCTTGCTGAAGCGCTGACGGAACGTTGTCCTTGTTGAGCTCGACTTCCAATCCTCCGTTCAGGAGGTCTGCCCAGTACTTGCTGTTGCGCTTGCCTGTGGACACGTCAGCCAACCAGGCTTTCATGACAGCGTCCCATTTCCACGAACCGCTCGCGAGCACCAGCTTCTCAGCACCGACCGGTGGAGCATCTGCAATGTTGATTCCGTTTCCGATCAGTTTGATGTTCTTGTCGATTGCTCCCTCAATGGCTCCGCGGACGACACCGTCTCCCATTACTGCGAGGACATCGACGCCTTGACTTGCCATTAGCTCTGCGTCTGCTTTGGCGCCCTGCAGGTCATGGAAGTCGCCTACCGCGACGACGCTGATGCTGCCGCCTGGCTGTATTCCTTTGCCTCCGCCGGGCAGGTCACCATATGCGTAGACGATTTTTGGATTTGCGTCACTGGCTCCCTTTGCGAAGTTTGGTTCGAATCTTGCGAGTTCCGCCACTCTTGCGCCCATTATGTAACCGATCTTGTTGGATTGAGTCATCTTGCCAGCCAAGTAGCCAAGCACGTAACCAGTCTGATCTGTTCGCACATCAGCAATTGCAAGGTTTGTTAGTGAATTGTCCCAGCCTCCGATGACGAGGAAGCTGACATCAGGATACTGTGGAGCGAGTTCTTGCATTGGAACCTGGAACTCGAAGCCGTGACCGATGATGATCTTGTATCCCTTGCTCACGAAGTCACGGACATCTGCTTGGATCTGCGCCTTTTCCATGTGGTTCTGCACCCAACATCCGCACGTGTTGATGCCTTCACCGTAGCTAGTCAAGAGATCAGTGAACGAGTTGTAGCCCGCTTGATTCCAAGCAAGGTCATCAATTCTCCCCGGGAGAATCAACGCTATCTTGACCTGCTCAGTCGTTGTTGGGCCGGGTGCCGAAGTTGTTTCCGTTACAGTCATTGTTGCCCCCGGTCCTGCGGGTGCTTGTGTTAGGTAGTAGGCTACGCCTGCGATGACGACTATGACGACGATCACTATTGCTGCAATTGTTTTCATGTTCTTAGATTGATTACTCATTTTTCTTCAACCAGATAGGGATCCTGTGAGTCATCATCCTACAGGTTTTTGCATAAAAGGTTTGTCAGAGGGTGTCCATGTATACACGCTTATGTCAAGAAGCCTCGTGAATCCCTCGGTCGGCACAATCCAGAGAGCGAAGTATCCCGCTAGCTAGCTTCGACTAGTCGATGCTATCGACATCGTGAGGATAGCTTTCCTTGAGCGCCGCAGAAGTCAAACGCACGAAAGACGCGTTTTGACGCAACTCGGCAAGTGTTTTCGCGCCGCAGTAACTGAGGCCCGAGCGGATACCGCCCGCTAACTGTGCGAGTATTTCATGAGATGTGCCTCTGTACGGCACGAACGCCTCGATACCTTCCGCAACATACTCCAAGAGCGCAGCCTCGTCTTCTGCTTCCTCTGTTCCACGTTTCATTGAAGCGCCGACGGACGCCATCCCTCTGTGTATCTTGTACTTCCTGCCGTTGCGCATGACTGTGACGCCGGGACTTTCTTCGGTTCCCGCCAGCATGCTTCCAATCATCACGCTCGATGCGCCAATCGCAAGTGCTTTCGTGATGTCTCCGGAGTTTCTGATTCCGCCGTCCGCAATTATCGGAACACCTGACTCTCTTGCGGCTTCAGCGCATTCGAGGACGGCTGTTAGTTGTGGGACGCCCGCGCCTGTTACGATCCGTGTTATGCATATGGAACCTGATCCTATTCCAACCTTCACTGCATCTGAGCCTGCGTCGATTAGGTCCTTGGTTCCTTCTCGTGTTGCCACGTTTCCGGCGATCACGTCCACTTGGCTGAGTTCTTTTTTGAGTTTCCGGACCACGTTGAGGACTCTGTCGGAGTGACCGTGTGCGACGTCGACGACTAGCACGTCAACGCCTGCTTCGACGAGGGCTCGGGCCCTCTCAATGTAGCCTTCCCTTATCCCAACGGCGGCTCCAACGGTGAGCTGGCCTTTGGAATCCTTGCAGGCCTGCGGCCTCTCAGCTAGCGTCACCATATCCTTACTCGTGATCAGACCACGAAGATGTCCTTCCTCGTCAACAAGTGGCAGCTTCTCAAGCTTGTACTTGCGAAGCAGCTGCCTCGCCTCATCAATCGAGGCATCCGCAGATGCCGTGTGAAGAGACTTCATCGGTGTCATCAGCTCGGAGACTCGATTCAAGTCGTTGTCCTCGAAGAGCAAGTCACGGGCTGTGAGAATGCCGAGCAACTTCTTGTTCGCGTCGACTACTAGCAGTCCGCTTACGCCTTTCTCTTGCATCAGTCTCTTTGCGTCAGACATTGTGGCGCTCGGCCAAATCGTGTATGGCGCCTCGATGATCACGCTCTCCGCTCGCTTGACCTTCAGAACCTCTTCGACCTGTCGTTCCACAGACATGAAACGGTGAATGATGCCTATTCCACCATTATGGGCCATGGAGATAGCCATGGCTGACTCAGTCACCGAATCCATGTTCGCGCTTACGATTGGAATGTTTAGTTTGATGTTCCTGCTGAGTCTCGTTGAGAGATCGACGTCTTTTCTTGAATGAATCGAACTGCGTTTCGGAACTAGTAGGACATCATCAAAAGTCAGCGCATCCCTAATTGGGATAGGCATCTGTGATTACCTCCGCTATTTCTGCGACTCTCATATTAAAGGAAGAGGCTGAGGCCTTCACCCATACTAGTCTAAGCCGGCCTTTTCAGGCAAGGCTCGTCAGCAGTAGTTTGAGTGGGTCGTGAGTTTCAGGCCGGTCCTATCCAAGAGCGCGCTGGCTCTCTCGCGAGCCTGCCCGATGATCTCACGCTCGTTGAGAGTCTTCACGTTTCTGTTCTCCATGATTATCCGTCCATCAACCATGACTGTGTCTACGTCGGTTCCGCATCCTGCGTAGACGAGATCGGAGACGTGGTTGTTGTTTGGAACCATGTGAACGCTGTCTAGGTCAACGAGGACGATGTCTGCGAGCTTGCCCGGCTCCAGAGTGCCAAGCTTGTCTTGCATGCCGATCGCTCGTGCTCCGTGAACGGTTGCCATCTCTAGAATCGTTTCCGCGGGCATCGTCATGGGATCGGATAGTCTGACTTTGTGTATGTACGCGGCCAGTTTCATCTCTCGAATCATATCGTAGGAGTTGTTGCTGGGGCCGCCATCACAGCCCATTGCGACGTTTACTCCTTTCTTGAGCATCTCCGGAACACGTGCGATCCCAGATGCGAGC
>Ga0315281_10002075_pt1 | contig 29776 bp, 30 predicted proteins | sample YL17G07_0_MG_FD_204540 | JGI IMG/M metagenome (GOLD analysis project Ga0315281, IMG submission 204540) | Sediment microbial communities from Yellowstone Lake, YNP, Wyoming, USA - YL17G07_0 | ecosystem: Environmental > Aquatic > Freshwater > Lake > Sediment | place: USA: Wyoming | collected...
GCCCCTGCCCCCTCTCCCAAACCCACTCCCCCAACCCCTTGAGGGTAAATTTTGGGGCTGGGGAAGTCGGAGCCAACGGCTCCGCCTTCCCCAGGCCCAGTAAAGGGTTGGGAGGGGGCGTGGGGGAGGGCAGGGAGCCTCGCTCCCTGGCCCTCCCCCACCTATCCAACCGAGGCATTTATGGCGAAGCAACGGCGGGGGCTCATGGGTGCGGGGGCGGTGTTGGTGCTGGCCCTGGCCTTCCTTTTGCCTCCCTCCGGGATCCTCAACCCTTACGTGGTGCAGATTCTCATGTACGTGGGGATCAACATGATCCTGACGCTCTCTCTCAACCTGGTGAACGGCTACATGGGGGAGTTTTCCGTGGGCCACGCCGGGTTCATGGGCATCGGCGCTTACATTGCCGCCATCATCACCGTGGCGGTGCTGCCCCCGGCCTTGGCCCCCTGGCTCTTTCCCGGCGTGCTGGTGGTGGGGGGGCTGGCTGCCGCCCTGGCCGGTCTGCTGGTGGCCTATCCCTCTTTCCGCACCCGGGGCGACTACCTGGCCATCGTCACCCTGGCCTTCAACATGATTGTCAAGAGCGTGCTGGAGAATCTGGAGATCGTGGGCGGCCCCCGGGGCTACCTGGGCATGCCCCGCCTCACCACCCTCTTTTGGGTGGCCGCCTGGGTCCTGTTCACCCTGTATGTGATGCGCAACCTGGTCAACTCCAATTTCGGCCGGGGCATCATGGCCATCCGGGAAGACGAGATGGCGGCCAACCTCACTTCGGTGGACACCCGGCGCCTGAAGATCTACGCCTTTCTCATCTCCGCCTTTTTCGCCGGGGTGGCCGGTGGGTTGTTCGCCCACCTGCTGCAATTCATCAACCCCCGGAGCTTCTCCATCCTGAAATCCACGGACATGCTGGTCATGGTCTACCTGGGCGGGGTGGGCAGCCTGACGGGGTCGCTCTTGGGGGCCACCATCTTCACGGTGCTGCTGGAACTGCTCAGGCCCCTGGGGATCTGGCGCTGGGTGTTGGGGCCGCTGCTCCTGGTGCTGCTCATGATCTTTAGGCCCCTGGGCCTCATGGGCTTCAAGGAATCACGCTGGTTTAGGCCGGCTACGCCGGCCATGGTTTTTGGGGGAGGGGGCCAGGGGCCGACAGCCCCTGCACTTACAAAAAACTCCCCCAAGCCCCCAACCCCAACCCCTTAAGGGTTAGGGAATTAGGCCATGGAAGTCGGCCTTTGGCCGCCTTCCATGGCCCCCTTACAGGGGGTTGGGTTTGGGTTTAGGGCCGGGGCCGAAGCCCCGGCCCTAAAAAGAAACTTATGCAGCCACTCTTAGAAATCATCGAATTATCCCACAACTTCGGGGGGCTCCGGGCCCTCAACGATTTTTCCGTGCGCCTGGCGCCCGGCGAGCTGGTGGGGCTCATCGGTCCCAACGGCGCCGGCAAGACCACGGTGTTCAATCTGATCACCGGGGTCTTTCGTATCGGTCAGGGGCGTATTCTATTCCAGGGAGAGGACATCAGCGCCTGGCGCAGTCACCGCATCACCGCCCGGGGCATTGCCCGGACCTTCCAGAACATCCGGCTCTTCAAGGAGTTGAGCGTCCTGGACAACGTCCGCCTGGGGGCCTTTTCTCAGCATGGCTACAGTCTCTTGCAGGCCCTGCGGCGCAGCCATGGCTTCCAGGTGGAGGAGCAGCAGCTGGCCTGGCGAGCCTATGAGCTCCTGGAGCGCTTCAATCTGACCCGCTACGCCGACACTCCGGCCCGGCACCTGCCCTACGGTGAGCAGCGCCGCTGTGAGATGGCCCGGGCCCTCATCGGCCGTCCCCGGTTGCTGCTGCTGGACGAGCCCGCGGCCGGCATGAACCAGGCGGAAACCGCGGCGCTCATCAGTCTGATCCGGGAACTCAAAGAAGAATTCTCTTTAACGATTCTCCTCATCGAACACCAGATGCGGGTGGTGATGAATCTCTGTGAGCGGGTTACGGTGCTGGACTTCGGCGAGACCATCGCGGCCGGCCCTCCCTGGGAAATCCACCGCCACCCCGCGGTGTTGGAGGCCTATCTGGGGCGGGAAGACGCCCTGGAGAAAGCTTCGGAGGAAGCCGCGACGGTCTCATGAGCGATATCTTGACTAGCGGCGCCTTGCCAGCATCCCCCTTGCTCGAGGTGGAGGACCTCTGGGTTTCCTACGACCGCATCCAGGCGGTGCGGGGCGTCTCGTTCTCCGTGGGGGCCGGGGAGATCGTCACCCTCATCGGGGCCAATGGCTCGGGTAAGTCCTCGATATTGCAGGCCATCTCCGGGCTGCTGCCCCCGGCCCGGGGGAAGATCGTGCTCAACGGGGAGGATTTGCTCAGCCTGCCGGCCCATTTGCGGGTGGCGCGGGGCATCGCCCACGTCCCCGAGGGGCGGGGCATCTTCGGCAACCTGACGGTGATGGAAAACCTGCGCCTGGCGGCCTACCGGCGCCGGGACCGCGACCTCCAGGGGGACCTGGAGCAGGTCTACCGCCTCTTTCCCAGGCTGGAGGAACGGCGGCGGCAGTGGGGCAATACCCTGTCGGGCGGGGAACAGCAGATGCTGGCGGTGGGCAGGGCCCTGATGACCCGGGCCAGGCTCCTGCTGCTGGATGAGCCTTCCATGGGGCTGGCCCCGATGCTGGTGCGGGAGATCTTCCGGGTGATTAAGCGCATCAACCAGCAGGGGGCCGCCATTCTGCTGGTGGAGCAGAACGCCCACCTGGCCCTGGAGGTGGCTCACCGGGCCTATATCCTGGAAACCGGCGAGATCGCCCTGTCCGGCCCGGCGGCGGAGCTGCGGCGCCACCCGCAAGTCCTGGAGGCTTACCTGGGGGGCGATTGAGCCCCGGGGCCCGGTAATTTTCCGGTCGCGGCGGGCCGGGCCGGCCGCCATCCCTGCCAGAACGCCCGTCGCCTGGGTCATCTCGCCTGGCGCTATGGTTCCTGGCCCGGCTCGGTAATTTCCTGGATAAAGCCTTCGTAATAGGCCACCGCGCCGGATTCATCCCGCACCGCCCGGGCATTTATTAAAATCTCGATGATGCTGCCATCTTTGTGGTACACCCGGGTTTTGAATCCCTTGAGCTCCCCCGCTTTTCCCAGCCTTTTCATGAAGTTGGTCCGGTCTTGGGACTTCACGTAGAGCTGCTGGCCCAGGTCCGTAATCGCCGCCATCATGTCTGCGGGCGAGTCGTAACCGCACATCCGGGCCAGGGCCGGGTTGACCGTGAGCAGGCGGCCCTCCGGAGTGCTCTGGTAGATGCCCTCCACCGCGTGCTCGAAGATGCCGCGGAATTTTGCTTCCGCCTGGCGCAGGGCCGCCTCCATTTGCTTGTGGGCGGCCCGGAGGCGCAGGGTGGTGAAGCCGTAAGCCACTTCCGTGGCCAGTTCCTCCAGCAGTTTCACCTCCTCGGCGTCGAAGGCATCCGGTTCCTGGGCATAGATGTTGAAGGCCCCCAGAACCCGGTCTTCCCCCTTCAGGGGCAGGGCGATGGAGGAGGCATAGCCCCGCCGCAGGGCCTCCTCCCGCCACGGCGCGTAACTGGGGTCGGTGGTCATCTTTTTGACGATGGCGGTTTTTCCGGTGCGGATGGCGGTGCCGGTGGGGCCTCGCCCCCTTTCGGTATCGGCCCAGGTGATGTTGACCGTCTGTAAATAGCCTTCTTCAACCCCCCCCTGGGCCACCGGCTGCACCGTTTGGGCTGCATCGTCCAGCGCCAGGCCCACCCAGGCCAGGCGGTAGCCCCCCACTTCCACGATGATGCGGCAGACCTCTGCCAGAAAGGACGACTCGTCCCCGGCATGTGCCAGAGCATGGTCACTGGCGCTAAGGGTCTTCAAGGCCCGGGTGGCCCGGCGCAAACTCTCCTCCGCCTCCTTGCGCTCCGTGATGTCCTGGATCATGGCCATCTTGGAGACGCTGCCGTCGGGATGCCGGATGGGGGTGTTCACCACGTAATACCAGCGCTGGTCCTTGGGGCTGAGCACCTCCCAGCGCACGGTTTCCCCCTGGAAGACTCTTTCGTTCAAGCACCAGGGGCACGGCTGCTCCAGATCGTGGAGGACCCGGTAACACTTCTGCCCCAGGGGATAATAGCCGGTCCGTTCGATGAAATGCTGGTTCATGAATTCCACTTCATAATTTTGGGAGCAGATGTACATATACCCATCGAAGGCTTCAATGATGGCTTCATATTGAGCCCACAGGTCTCGCCAGGCGTCCGTGAGGCGCTGATGCCTGGTTTCGGACTCTTCCAATGCCGCCACCCGCTGGCGCAGTTCTTGGATTTCTTTAACGAGCTGGTCCTTGCTCTGGTCTTCTTTTGGCATTTAATTCCTCAGGCGGAGGGCAGAGCCGTAATCTCCCAGGCCCCTTCAATCCTCCACCATCTTATCAACGTGATGGACGTGCAGATAAAAGCCCGGCCCCAGGGAGGAGAGCTGGCCGTAGAGCACGATGCGGTCCAGGCGCTTCAGATTGTAGAGGTGGAGGCGGGAGGCGTCCAGGGCGGCCAGGTCATAGTAGCCCTTCATTTCCTCGGAGCCGTAGACCGCGAACCAGCGGAGCCGGGGCCAACCCAGGGGATGGCGCACCAGGCTCAGGTAGTTTCTCACCATGGCCGGATCGTAGTCGAGAAATTGCCAGAAATAAGCCTGCACCCGGACCATCTGGCCGGCCTGCAGTCCGGCCCGGCGCGGGTGCAGCATCCCCTGGTAGTCAATGGCCGTGTAGCCCTGGGGCTCGATGGCGGCCGGCAATGGCCGCAGTTCCCCGCAGGAGCAGAGGAGCGCCAGGCAAACGGCCAGGCAGGCCCCCAGCAGGTGCCGGCGGCCCCGGCCAAATTTCCCGGGTCTTCCTGTACTTGGGCAGTTGCCAGCGGCGGTGCATTTCATGTAAGTTGCCTTATTGGCTTTTCTTTAACATAATATCATTGCAACTTGCAAAAAAGGAGACTGGGTAATGGCCTGGCCCATAATTATCCGGCTGCATGACGGCTTTCAATCCTACCTGGTGCTGGACGAAAACAACCCCAGGGAGATGTTGCGCCACTGGGGCTTTGCGGAGGAGTTTTCCCTGCGCCCCTGGCTGGGGTCCCTGGATCCCGACTTCGCCCAGGAAGAATGGGCCGAAATGCTGGCGGAGGACCTGGAAAACTACATTATTGCCGACGAGGAGCATCGGGGTTTCTGCCAGGAACGCTCCTTCTGGGACCATTGCAAAATGTGGCCCGAGCGGCCCAAAAGGTAATTCTCTTAAATTATTTTTAGGGCAGGGGCAGAAGCCCCTGCCCTAACCCAAATAGGTTATTGAGGGGAGGGCCGGGGGACAACGAGTCCCCCGCCCTCCCCTCAAACTCCCCTCCCAACCCCCTAAAATGGATCATGAAAGGCGGCCAACGGCCGACTTCCATGGCCCCTAAACCTTAAGGGGTTGGGGGTGGGGCTTGGGGAGGGGGCAGGGGCCTTGGGTCCCTGGCCCCCTCCCCAAATCCTAATCCGCCGTCAAAAAGACGTGGGCCAGGACCCGGGCGTCCCCCAGGAGGTTGCTCAGCCGGCAAAACTCGTTGGGTTGGTGGGCGGTGTCGCTCACCGTCATCCAGACCGCGGCCGGGAGATTAGCCTGCCGGAAGAAGGCGGCCACGGTGCCGCCGCCGATGCCCCGGGGCGTCGCCTCCCGGCCGTAGACCTCCCGGATGGCCCGGGTTAAGGCCTGAACCACCGGGGCCTCGGGGTCCGTGGGCGGGGCGCTGGGCAGCTCCTGCACCGCCTCCACTTCCAGGGTGACCCCGAAACGCCCGGCCACCTCCCGGGCAATGTCGGTGATCCGCGCCTTCACCCGGGCCAGGTCGTAGTCCGGCAGCACCCGGCAATCCAGGTAAAAGACGTCCCGACCCGGGATGGTGTTGATGTTGGGCACGTTGGCCTCCTTCTGGGTGGGCTCGAAGGTGCTTGCCGGGGGCCTGAACAAGGGGTTTTCCCGGGAGAATTCCTCCTTCAGGGCCTCCAGGGCCACGATGACGTGGGCGCAGGCCCGCAGGGTATTTTTGGCCAGCTGCGGCCGGGAGGCGTGGCCCTGCTGGCCGATGAGGGTAAGGCGCAGCCACAGGATGCTCTTTTCCGCCACCTCGATGAGGGTGCTGTCCGGGCTGCCGGCGTCGGGCACGATGATCAGGTCCTGCTGGGAAAAGAGGCGCCGCTGCTCCTTGAGCAGGTGGGCCAGCCCCCGCTGGCTGCCCGTTTCCTCATCGCTGACCAGGGCCAGGGCGATGGTGCGGCTGGGGGTGTACTTCAGGTCCAGGAAGGCCTTCACCGCCATCAGCGAGGCGACGATGCCGTGGTGATTGTCTTCCGTGCCCCGGCCATAGAGGCGGTCCCCGTCCACCCGGAGCACGAAGGGGTCGGAGTGCCAGAGGCTCTCGTCCCCCGGCGGCACCACGTCCAGGTGGCTCAAGACCCAAACCTTTTCCGGCTTCCTTCCCGGCAGCATCGCCACCAGGTTGGGGCGCTGGCCCGCCACCGCCAGTTCGTCCGGGGCCGGGAAGTTTTCCACCTTCAGGCCCCAGCTTTGCAGCAAATCCATGAGGAAGGCCGCCTTCTCCCATTCCCCGGGGCCGCCCTGCTCCGGCCCCACCGCGTTCCTGGAGACCAGCTCCCGCTGCAGGTCGATCATCTCTTGCCCGTAGGCTCCCAGGCGCTGGGACAGGAGCCGAAAGGTGTCGTGGTTGGTCGTCATCAGGCCCACCTGATATGGTATGGTGATCTGCGGTTTACTTAATTCCAGATAAAAATACCGATAACTGCCTTGCCGGGCTTTTCCTGGCCCTCACCATCATATATAATTCCTCAGCTTCAGGGCAAGTAGAGTTTCGCCGAGTCGCCCCCGGTCGTTACGACCGGGAAACAACTTATGGTCCGGGGTTCGTTTTTTCCCTACCCCTTGAGGGGGGGGCAGAGTGAGGGGGCCGGTAGGGGCGGTTCGCGAACCGCCCCTCCATTACCTCCTCACAATCCCATCCCCTCAAGGGAAGGGGGACAAGACTTCGCATTTAACCAAGGTAATTGCGAGCCCCTTCCGGGGATTTTTATCCTGATTGCCCCAAATTGAAGGAGGAAGTCCGTATGAAGATCAAGCGCATCGCGCATCTGGGCATCGCGGTGAAGGATCTGGCGGCCCCCAAAAAGCTTTACACCGAAAACCTGGGGCTTACGTCCAAAGGCGAGGAAGTGGTGGAGACCCAGAAAGTGAAGGTGAGCTTCCTCCAGGTGGGTGAATCCAGCCTGGAGCTGCTCCTGCCCACCGCCGACGACAGCCCGGTGGCCAAGTTCCTGGAAACCAAGGGCGAAGGGTTCCACCACCTGGCCCTGGAGGTTACGGATATTCATGCTGCGGTGGCGGAACTGAAGGCCGCGGGAGTGCGTCTCATCGACGAAACCCCCCGGGAGGGGGCCCACGGCGCCCTGGTGGCTTTCATCCACCCCAAGGCCACCTTCGGGCTGCTCGTTGAGCTGTGCCAGTATCCCCACTGAGAACCCGGCTCCATGGGGATAACCACCGCGGCCCTGATTCCCCAGGTCCAGGTCAACATTCCCTTTGCCTTTTTGTTTTCCGGGTACCTGGAACGGTTCCTGAAACGGGGGCTTAATCCGGAAATCGGCCTGGATGGCTATAGCCTGGGCCATTACCCCCCCCGCGCCTTTCGCGGCGCGGCCCGGGCCTTCCGGGAGGCGGGGCGGCGCCTGACCCTGCACGGCCCCTTCCAGGATATGCTGCCCGGGGCCCTGGACGACAGGGTCCTGGCCGCCTGCCGCAGCCGATTGCGCCAGGCCTTCCGCTACCTGCCGGTCTTTCAGCCGGTGGCGGTGGTGTGTCACCTGGGCTACGAAGACCGCTTCTACGGCTGGAACCGGGAAGAATGGCTGGCCCGGGCCGCGGGCACCTGGAAGGAGCTGGCCGCCCGGGCCGCAGCCCACGGGGCCGCGGTGATGCTGGAGAACGTCTATGAAACCGACCCGGAGATCTTCCTGGAGGTCCTGGGCCGGGTGCGGGCCCCCAATCTTAAGGTCTGCTTCGACGTGGGCCACCTGCTGGCCTTCAGCACCGGCGACTTCCCCCGGTGGCTTAAGACCCTGGCCCCCGTCATCGGCCAGTTGCACCTCCACGACAATTGCGGCGAGGGGGACACCCACCAAGCCCTGGGCACGGGTCGGGTGCCCCTGAAAGAGGTCCTCCAATACCTGGCCGGCGCCGGCCGGCGCCCCCTCATCACCATAGAACCCCACCAGGAAGGGAGCCTGGACCCCTCCCTGGAATACCTGGCCGGCATCTGGCCCTGGGATTGAGCCGGGCCAGGGCCTTCCGGAAGCCCGGCTGGTACCGAGTAATTATTATTATTCTGACCCTGACTCCTGCCGGCTCCGGCCACCTTATTCCTTTACAGCCGCGGGCCGGATCAGGTAAAATCCTGAATAATGTTTAGAAACTCCTGGGTCCAAGTGGGCGGCGGCTGGTCAACGATGCCGGCGGGAGCCCCAATTTCATGAAACGCCTGGCCATCCTGGGTTCCACCGGCTCCATCGGCACCAGCACCCTGGCGGTGGTGGCGGAGCATCCCGGCGAATTCCGGGTCACGGGCCTGGCCGCGGGCCAGAACGTCCGGCTCCTGGCGGAGCAGGTCAGGCAATTCCACCCGGCCCTGGTCTCGGTGCGGGATGAGGACGGGGCCCGCCAGCTCCGGGACTTGCTGCCCCGGGCCGCGGCCCCGGAAATCCTCAGCGGCCCGGCGGGCGTCCTGCAAGTGGCCACCGCCTCGGGGGCGGACATGGTGGTCTCCGCCCTGGTGGGGGCGGTGGGCCTTTCGCCTACCCTGGCCGCCATAGAGGCCGGCATCCCGGTGGCCCTGGCCAACAAAGAGACCCTGGTGGCCGCCGGCCCCCTGGTCATGGCCGCAGCCCGGCAGCGGGGGACGCCCCTCATCCCGGTGGACAGCGAGCACAGCGCCATCTTCCAGGCCTTGCAGGGACAGCGGCCGGAAGACCTCCGGCGCCTCTGGCTTACCGCCTCGGGGGGGCCCTTCCGATCGTGGGAGGCGCCGCGGCTGCAGCAGGTCACCGCGGCCCAGGCCCTGAAACACCCCAACTGGAGCATGGGGCCCAAGATCACCATCGACTCGGCCACCATGATGAACAAGGCCCTGGAGGTCATCGAGGCCTCCGTCCTGTTCGGCCTGCCGGTGGACCAGGTCGGCGTTTACATCCATCCCCAGAGCATCGTCCATTCCCTGGTGGAATTCGTGGACGGTTCGGTCATCGCCCAACTGGGGGTGCCGGATATGAGGTTGCCCATCGCCTATGCCCTGGCCTATCCCCGGCGCCTTCCCCTGAATGCGCCCCCCCTGGACCTTTGTCAAATTGCCCGGCTCACCTTTGAGCCTCCGGATATGACCCGCTTCCCGGCACTGGCCCTGGGATACGCCGCGGCGCGGGCCGGCGGCACCATGCCCGCGGTGCTCAACGCCGCCAACGAAGTGGCGGTGGCCGCCTTCCTCCAGGGCCGCATCGCCTTTCTGGACATCCCCCGGGTGGTGGAGGCCGCCATGAGCGCCCACCCGTGCCAGCCGCTCACCAGCCTGGAGCAGGTGCTGGGCGTCAACCGCTGGGCCCGGGATTTTGCCCGGCAATTGATTCATCACGGGATTTGATGGGGACGCGGCCAGACTGGCGCCGCCCGGCGGGCCATGCCAGAACCGGACCGGCCAGCCCCAGAAGGGCTTCCCCCTGGCGTTCCGCCAGGATTGGGGTCAGTGCCTGCAATGCAAGAAAATTACGGACCATTGACAATTTATTTCCATCGCCCCGGCACCCCGGGTTATAATGGCTAATGCGGAGGAGTATTGTAAATTAAGATGATGACCGTTCTGGCAACCCTAATTGTGCTGGGGGTGCTCATATTCGTCCATGAGCTGGGTCATTTCTTGCTGGCGAAACTGTTCGGCGTGCGAGTGGACGCCTTTTCTCTGGGCTTTCCTCCCAAGCTGCTGCATAAAAAGATCGGGGACACGGAATACCGCCTGTCGGTCATACCCCTGGGAGGCTACGTCAAGTTGTTGGGGGAAAATCCCAATGACGAAGTGCCTCCCGAGTTGGAGCCTTATTCTTTTATGCACCACCCCTTGTGGCACCGGTTCCTCATCGTCCTGGCCGGCCCGGGGTTCAACGTCTTCTTTGCCGTGGCGGCCCTGTCCCTGGTATTCGCTTTTTCGGGCATCCCTTACCTCACCACCGAGATCGGCAGCGTCAAAGACCATTCCCCGGCCGCCCAGGTCGGTCTCCAGACAGGCGACCAGGTCCTGGCGGTGTCGGGCCAGCCGGTGGCGCGCTGGGAGGAACTCTCCCAGAAAATTCGCCAGAGCGGCGAGCACCCCGTGACCCTGACGGTGAAGCGGCACGACCGGGTCTTTACGGTGGAGGTGATGCCCCAGCGCATGGAAACTTCCGACATCTTCGGGGCCAAAGTCTTCGCCATGATCATCGGCATCTCGTCCGGGGACCGCCTGGTCACCCGGCAGGTGGGCGTCCTGGAGGCCGTGTATGAAGGGACGGTATACACGGTTCGGTTCTCCTGGCTGACGCTGCAAAGCTTTTACAAGCTCATCGCCCGGGAAGTGCCCCTGAAGAGCATCGGCGGCCCCATCCTGATAGCCCAGGTGGCGGGCAAACAGGCGGAATTGGGGGTGTCTTATCTGGTGCAGTTCATGGCGATCTTGAGCATCAACCTCTTTCTGCTGAACCTCCTGCCCATCCCCATTCTGGACGGCGGCCACCTCCTCTTCTTTACCGTGGAAGCCATCCGGGGAAAACCCCTGGAAGTCAAACACCGGGAGGTGGCCCAGGCCCTGGGGCTCATGCTTATTCTGGCCTTGATGGTCCTGGTTTTCTACCAAGACATCGTCCGCCTGGTCAATCCGCAATATTAACACCCCCATGCTCATCCTGGCCCTGGATACCGCCACCGACAAGGGGAGCCTGGCCCTGATGGCGGCAGACCGGCTGCTGGGGGAATTGACCCTTCCGTCCCAGGGCACCTATCTGACGCGCCTGCTGCCCGGGGTGCAGGCCCTGCTCCAGGACACCGGCCGCGAGCTCTCCGACCTGGGCGCCATTGCCGTAAGCCGCGGCCCGGGAAACTTCACCGGATTGCGCATCGGGCTGGCCACCGCCAAATGCCTGGCCTGGTCCCTGGGATGCCCCCTGGTGCCGGTTTCCACCCTGGAGGTCCTGGCGGCCCAATTTCCCTGCCAGGCCCAACCCATCGGCGTCCTCCTGGACGCCAAGAGAGGCGAGGTCTTTTGGGGCCTCTTCCAATGCCAGGAGGATCAGCCGCGGGCTCTGGAGGGACCCAGCCGTTTGCCGGTGGCCGCCCTGCCCCCCCGGCTGCAGCCTCCCATGATGCTCACCGGCCCGGGACTCCAGGTCTACGGCGATTTTCTAAAGGACCTGCTTCCCCCGGGAATTTCCCTGGCCCCGGCGGAGATGTGCTTTCCCCGGGCCGCCACCTTGGCTCGCCTGGCCCGCCGGTGCCTGGCGGCGGGCAGGACCGCGGCGCCGGAACAGCTGGTGCCCACCTACTTGCGGCCGGCCCTGTGAAAAACGGAGGCGCCCCTGAGTGGGCCGGGATCTGGCCTTAAGCCTCCTGCCGGGGAACCCCGGCTTCGCCCGGGCCCCGCATAACTGGGCGGTAGTGTCCTAATTTGACCGTTTGGTATTTTATTTTGGCAAAGATTTTGCAAATAAAATTAAGGAGAATGACAAAGATGACGATGAAAAAGATATTGACAAAATTGTTTATATGTGCATATCTCAAAATGCAAGGGGGGAGTAGTATGAAAGAGAAGATCAAGCAATTACTCGCCTATTTGATCCAGAATCATCCACCACTCCCTATCACAAGTTTAATGAAACTTTCTTATATAGTCGATTTGGTGTCGATCAAAAAATACAACAAACAAATATCAAACTTTGAATATATTAGATATAAATATGGTCCATTTAATAATAAGATATATGAATATATGCAGAATTTATTGGAAAATAATATTATTTCAGAAGAGCCCGATTATACTCCGAGGGGAGATGAGTATATAATATACAAGTTTAATCAAGAATCAGATGTTTCATTTGATAAATTAACAGAAGATGATAAAGAAGTCATAGATGAGGTTTTAAATAGTTTACGTGGTTATGGTGCAAAGGCCCTCGTTGATTTGGCTTATAAAACGAAGCCGATGAAAAAAATAGGTGCGACTCAGGATAATGATGTAGGATTGAAAGAAAAATTAGATTTGAGAGCAGAGTAATTGGAATTACCTGATGATGTTTTATTAAGTAAATTTACCAAAAGCTGCTTATATTGCGATGAAAAATCAGAAGAGAAAACTACAAGGAAAATAAAACCTAAATATAAACTTGCAGGCAGTATAATTCTTGAGCATTATTTTTTTCATGTCCTTACCAGAACATTAGACGCATGTAAGCGTAGTTATACCTTGACTATTAATCAAGAAGATTGGGAAGCTAAAATCACTGGTCCGTATCTTCAAGAAAAAACTTCTTATTGCGATGTATCGAAACCTGATCTCATATATAAATTAAATTTATTAACAAAGATCAAAGATAGAGCCAATGGGTTTATATATATAGCAAGACTATGTTCTGCAAAATATGAAGAGTTACTGAAATTAAATGAGAAAATGCAAAAAGACCCCGACATTACCGAAGAGACAAAAGCAATAGTAAATAGCGGATTGTCAGACAAAATTGACGAAATAGTTTTGAGATTAGGATTATGACTAAGCGGCCTTCGGGCCGCTTTTTTTATTAATCTGCTTCCCTTAAAAGGTCAGGAATTGACCATAGATGGTCAGTGACCCCCGCGGCCATAGCCGGGGTAACCCGCAGAGAGCCATGAATCCTGACAAAATTATAATGGGCGAAATGCAAGGCAACGGCTGCCTTGAGGTTTTCCAGCTTCTTGCTAAAGGCATTGGTTAACCGAGTGAACCGGCGCATTTGCATCCTCATGGTCAGGTTTTGCCTTTCGACATAAGAGGTTGAAATCTTGGATTGCTTCGGGGTGCCAGAGATAACTATCCGGTCAGCCCTTATAATTTGTGGGGGAGAATACCTACCGGGGCCAAGCGGTTCGGCCTCATACGCTTTTACCAATTGGCCGTAATCCACTTTAGCCCCAAAAGCTAATTCCACGGCATCTGGGTAGGCAGACATCGAATCGCTGCTAAGTTGCACCCGGTTATTAAGCCGGTTAGACAGATCGGCAATGAAAGCCTGGGCATTCTCACCTGTCCGCTTCCCCACTAAATAGGATGGTATTAATTTGCTATCTGCGTCCAGGGCCACAAAGACCCATTGATCGCCAAGTTCCTCAAGGTTATCAGTATCTTTAAGGTGACGCTGTTTTTTGCCGATAAAGGTCCAGATTTCATCAACCTGAACGTTCTGGCATTTCAGATTTCGCATATAGGAGTCCATGAGGTTCGCGCAGCCCTGCCCCACTCGGTAGCCGAGGCGCATGATGGTATCGCGGTGAATCCCGGTCATGCGTTCGATTGATCGGATTGAAGCACCTTCCACCAGGGCCGCTATCGCCGCTTCCTGTTTCTCTCGCCTTAGAATGTTCATTTTAAAGATTCCTATTGACTTAAGGGTAAATACTTGCTATCTTAGATAAAAGTGGAGCGCCGGGGAATCGAACCCCGCCCGGTAGGGGTGTAAAGTCCGCCAGGGTACCAAACGCGCCCCACAGGTGAATCGCCACGGTCCCGTTGCTTGAATCGCTCCAACGATTAATCGCAAGCAACGGGGCCTTGCTTTTCCCGGCCTCTACCGACGGCGATTTGGTGCGGTGATCGGTAGAAGCTGATACTCTTCTCATGCTCATCACCTCCCTATCCATTTTTCTTTAGCGCCATCAATTCCTTGAAATCATCGAACCATTTGCTTTTAACATCATCGGGCCATGCCGGATCGAAAGTCGGGAACTTTGATAGCAAACGGTTTTCCCAGGAATCACCCTCTAATTGCTGAGACGGTTGGGGGCTTTTCGATTCCTCAGAAGGACTTGACTTGGTTTTTGGTATTGTGGCCTCTTTTCGCCTTGGTTTTGCAGCACCCGTCCTTGGACCACGAACCTTTTTAAAATGAGGAGACATTTTTAATCCGGCACCTTTGGCTGCGTTCAGGAAAAAAGCGACACATTTACGTGTCGTTTCGCCTGTGGTGCCCACCTGTGTAAAACGTTCATCCAATTGGCGCTGGGTTGCCCGCTCAAGCTCCAATTCATCCTCGAATAAAAAAGGATACGCTAAGGTGAGAATGGCTTTTAGAGCTTGCTCCCTTTGCACTCCCTCGGATTGAACAAGGTTTGCTAACCCAGCAGTCACTTCTCCGGTATCTGTAATCAAATTCAGGTATTCGAGGGCCAACATGAGTTGTCCTTGAAGGCTCCCCGACATGGACTTAAAGGGCGGCAGACTCCGGTCGATCCTCTGGGGTAGAGAGACCTTTAGACTATCCAGGAAGTTGACCAAAGTCCTATAAGGGACGTAGGGCGGGAGTAATTTTTTAGGGGATTCCTTTTCGCTCATGCCAGTTCCTCCATCGTTAAATACCTTATAGCACGATACCGAATACCAGTCAAGAAAAAAAAATACCTTAGCGGATTTTTTTTTGAGGATGATAAAAGTCAGATTAAAATTGAGCCATCTTATCAACGAGGTGGCCAATATGAGAGGCGAAATGGTGATTGTTAAGGCTTTTGGGGGTGTACCCCTAGTTCGCCGCGTATGGGAAGAAGCTGAACATGGGGTTTACATCACAGACGATACCCACTTAGAGCGGCTATTGGCAGGAGAAAGCAAAATTCAACCCGTTGGATTTCCGCGGGAAGACGTTTTCAAATTCGATCCCGAGATAGCCGCGACTATGGATACTTTGATTCAAACGGGAAAATGGGATTGGACTAAACTGGTTCCCGTTTAAGAGTTTGCTAAAATCCTCTCAGGTCGGATTTATTCATGGATGAAGATTTAAAGCGGGCCGTTGAGCGGCTGCACCATTGCAAGGCGTCTTTCCTGGAAGACGTGGCCGTGGTGGAGATGTTTGGGGAGGAAACTGTCTGGGGCGGAGTGGTATCTGTTTTTGGTATCAAAGGACACCCTCAGGCTAATAAGTGCTATGCCTGGTCATCACCCATAGAGGGAAGCACAAAAAGACGGTACTATGCTGTGCTCCATATCCCGCCCATAGATTCCCCTGAGAAGGCTATCAGGGCTTCTATCGTCTATGATCTTAAAGGCGGGAAAGGTCCAGACGCACAAGGGGGGGGGATGAATGAATAAAACAGAGCTTACGTCCTTAGAGCTGTGCGCCGGGCAACTCATCAGTATTTCTATGCAAAACAACGGCAGACCGGGGAAAACGCTTAACGCTCTTGCGCTTTTTTCTGGGGGCGGGGGTCTTGATCTTGGTTTCTCCGCATCTGGCTTTAATATACTAGTTTCGAGCGATATTGATTCATTTTCGTGCAAGACCCTGGAAATCAACAGTGGCAAGAAACCGTTTTACCAGCATGCTAAAGCTGTCCGGGCTGACATCACCAAAATAACCGCAGTGGGCTTGCTTGGGAACAGCAACGCTTCAATGGGCAGCATTGATCTTATAATCGGCGGCCCCCCATGCCAAGCATTTTCCATATTTGGTCAGCGCAAAGGGATAAAAGACCCTAGGGGAAATCTGGTATGGGAATACTTGCGTATTATTCAAGAGATACAGCCAACCGCGTTTGTTTTTGAAAACGTGGCCGGGCTGAAATCAATCCATGACGGCAAACTTTATGAGACAATCCTTGAGTCTTTATCTCTTGGAGGCATATATACCGTCTCCGCACACAGCTACCAGCTTGCAAATTTCGGTATTCCCCAATTTCGCGACCGCGTATTTTTTATTGGTGCTAAAAACGGCAAGATTGTTCCGCAAATGGAGCCGACACATGGGGTTATGGGTTTATTCAATTCCAACCCCTATCGCACCGCCGCCGAAGCACTTCGGTTCTTGCCAGAACCGGGGCAATCCGCCCATGTCGCAAATCATATCGGGCGAAAGCATAGCAAAAGAATAGTTGAGCGTTATCACGGGCTGGAATTTGGAGAGCGCGATCCTAAAACAAGAATTAACAAGCTCTACCCTGATCGGCCAAGTTTTACAATTATTGTTGGCTCCGATAAGGGCGGCGGAAAAGGCCATGTTCACCCGTTCACGCCAAGGGAAGTTACGCCGCGCGAATCTGCCAGAATGCAAACATTCCCGGACTGGTGGGAATTTCATGGAACCGGGCGGCATGTCATTCGCCAAGTTGGCAATGCCGTGCCGCCCTTGTTTGCCGCCCAGCTTGCCGAGCATATTAAGGTCCATCTCTTTGGGGCAAAGAGAAAAAAAAGCTATAAAGAACTAATAGAGATTCTTGGACTGAATTATTTGCAAGAATAACTGGCCGGATTCAGCATGATTGTTGATTTATTCAGCCACAAAATCCATTCGAGCGGGGATGACTGGCCTGAAAAGCTGGCGGAACTTGCGGCGATTTTTGCCGAATTCGACGGCCAGCCATACAACCGTGATGAATTTGAAGAGCGCTTGCAAAGTATCAGTCCACGCGCATCCTATCTTACCAAAGATGCTGCATCGAAACCTCGAATACATGGCGGCCGGTTAGACGTTTCCAAATTCAGGGATGAAATAAGCGCTTACCCGGCTTACCTTGGCCTCTATTTTTTGGAGAAATCCGGTAACGGCTGGGTTGTGCGCGTCAGCGAAACGGCCAAGCGATTCTTGGTAAGGGAGGAGCCGGACGTAGCTTCTTTTCTGAGATTGCAGTTACCGTTATTCCAATACCCGAATGCAATGGGAGCCGTTTATTACCATTCTGGCAGCCTCCGCATCCAAGTGAATGCCAGACTCAGAACATTGGAATTCATCAAACAGGAAATCCATCTTTCCCCCGTTCGTTCTATTGCTGTTGCCCTCAAGGCGGATGCTGAGCTTCGAGGCGTGAGCGTACTTGGGGCTTCTGTATCGTTTGACGAGGTTTTTGGCATTGCGAATTATCCTGCCGTTAATAAAACTGCCTTGCCAGCGATAGGGCATGTTGTAGCTTCGCTTGCGGCTATCCGCAGCGGCAAGCACAGCTTTCCAGATAAATACGAAAGCAGATTTCACACGCTAAGGCACACGGAGATTTTTCTGCCGGAACGAGGGACGGTGCGGCTTCGGGATGGCGTGAACGACGCCGACAGAAATCAGCTAATCCGCCAATTAGATGCCATCACTAGCATAAATTGCGAATTCAGAGGGTTTGACCATTGTACTGGCGAGGCCAATCTAAGAGAAGTTGTAGCAAGCGGCGAATGGGGCCGTTATTTCGACGGTGTGCAGATGCTCCCGTCGCATATTGTGGATGCGCTAACGCGGGATGAAGCGCTAGAAACAGCGATGCGTGTTGAACCTGCCATTAAAGGCGAAGTGCCTGTTGTGCCGCAGCCCATTGCGGAGATTTATCCGCTCAGACCTCGCACAGGGCAGCTTCCGTCGCCAAAACCATATGACAGACGTAAAGAGTTTGCAGACCCGGAGCTTACGAACATCAGGCGTCAGCGAAGAAACTTGGCGCACAAAGAGCTAATTGACTTGATGGAAGGCTGGCTTCGCACGATGGGGGCGGAGCCGCAGGAAAATGACCACATTGATTTATTCGCAAAGATCCCCGGAGATGGCTCGTTCATTTTTGAAATGAAGAGCGGCGGCGAAAGCCTGCTGGAGCAAATTCGCAAAGGCTTAAGCCAGCTTTACGAATATCGCTACCGTTACCGGGATGTGATTAACGACAAGCATATTTCGCTTTGTCTTGTGCTTCCAGAAAATCCGACCATAGTGCCGTGGCTGATAGATTATTTGTGCAACGACCGCGAAATTAATATTTGCTGGTTTGATGAAGATGGCTTGCCTTCATGGCCTTCTCTTTGCGCTGATCGCATGGAAGTACTGCACAGGGCAAAACAGGCGGACGGATTTCTCAAGGATGGATAAAATCTCTGTTCTAAGGCGCAGCGCAAACATGCGCGCTATCCGCAGCAAGGACACGAAGCCGGAAATGGCTGTCCGCCGCCTGGCTCACCGTATGGGCTACCGCTTCCGGATTCACCGCAAAGACCTTCCGGGCAAGCCGGACATGGTTTTTCCGGGACGCCGCGCCGTGATCTTTATTCATGGCTGTTTCTGGCACCAGCACCCCGACCCGGCCTGTAAAGATACCTTGCCGCCGAAATCAAATGCAGATTACTGGCAGCCCAAACTTTTACGTAACCAAACTCGCGATTCAGAGCATGAAGCAGCTTTGCAGGCGCAAGGCTGGCGCGTGCTGGTGATATGGGAATGTCAGACCAAGGATGAAGCAGCCTTGAAGAACCTTTTAAAATCCTTTCTCGAATCCCCGCCTGTCATTTCAAATTAGGACACTACCAACTGGGCAATGACCTTGACAGGCAGTGATTCAAGTGATAATATAATATATTAACTTATCAATATTACAGGCCTTTTATGCCTCGAGCCCCCATGCCGGCCGCGGATCTCCGGTCCCACCGCCACTACATCGACTCCTGCATCGCCCTGGCCCAAGAGCGGTTGGGGCATTGCGCCACCATGGCCGAAGTTGCTTCCCAAGAGCCCCTGGTCAACCGGTACCCCCGTCTGCAGGGCCTGGAAGAGCCCCGGCAGGTCCTGGTGCTGGGCGAAGACGGGCACTCCTCCCAGAGGCTGGCCCGGGCCGCGGTGGCGCGGGGCGAAATCCTGTTCGAACACGCCGCGGCCGGCGAAGGCACCCGGTTGATGCTGGGCCCCAAGTATTTTCTCAACCTGGCCCAGGAATTTACCGTGGCACGCATGGCCCACCTCTTGAGCGTGGAGGTCGGGGAGGTCGTATTGCCCGAGACCCTGGCCCGCCAGCTGGAGTGCCCGCCCCAGGACCTGCTGCCCCTGGCCCTGGGCACCCGCCACCTGCTGCAGTTGGCCTTTGACCTGTCGAATCTGGCCCGGGACCTGGGAGAATCGCCCCGGGAGGTCCGGGGCCGCCAGCACCTGCTCCTGGTCATTGCCGCGGAAATGCTGGCTCATATCGAAAAAGAATTTTACCAGTGGCATTTCTTCGGCTTTGACCCCGGCCAGGTATTTTTCATGGTGCAGGAGGCCTTCCACGGCCTGAGCCTGCAGGCCGGCAAGTTTTACTATGACGGGAAGAGCCCCCGCCGCCCCCACAACCACGGGCAGATGGTGATGCAGCAGACCATGGACCGGCAGCTTTTCAGACTGGCCGGGGAGCACCCCCGGGAAAAGACCTACCATCCTCAAGGGGCGGTGGGGGACTGGCTTAAACGCTTCACCAACAAAATCTCATATAACATCGAGGACCTGGATTATTTGACGGGGTCCCTGGACCTGGTCGGCCTGGGGTTGGCCCTGGAGTTGGGGAACCAGGGCTGCCACATGGTGATGGAAGTGGTGGCCAACAACCCCCGCAGACCTCAGAAAGGCGGCATGCTGGCCTGGGACCCGGAGCTGGGCCGCGACGTGATGATCGAGAGCTTCCAGCTGGGGGAGATCCAGAACCAGGACATCAAGTACTTGAACCGGAATTTCAATCATTACCCCCGCCCCTGGGTGAGCTGGGACCGGGTGGGGGACCTGGGTCTGCCCATGCCCATGGCGGTGAAGGATGGGTTCCTCTATTTCCAGCCGGTTCAGGGTGACATCAATTTTCTGGTGGACACCGCCTTTTTCCGCCGCCTGGAAATGCGGCCCATCCGGAACTTAAAGAGCCCCGCAACCCTGCCCTTGGCGGTTAACCGCATGTATGCCCAGGACCGCCAGCCGGGTTTCCGGGAATTTGCCCGGCGCTGCCGGGAAGGGAGCCTATGAGCCCGCCCCGTAAAATGTTCATCAATGCCGTGGACCCGGAGGAATTCCGGGTGGCCATCGTCGCCGAAGGCCAGCTGGATGAGTTCGCCCTGGAGACCACCTCCCGGGAGCATACCAAGGCCAATATTTACAAGGGCACGGTGGTGAACATCGAGCCCAGCCTGCAGGCCGCGTTCGTCAACTACGGCGGCGAGCGCCACGGGTTTTTGCCTATGTCCGAGGTGCACGCCGATTACTACCAGGAAAAGCCCCAGGGCAAGGCCAAACCCCGGATCCAGCGGATGCTGCGCAAAGGCCAGGAGCTCATCGTCCAGGTCTACAAAGAAGAGTCCGCCACCAAGGGGGCCTATCTCAGCACCTACATCTCCCTGCCGGGCCGCAACCTGGTGCTGTTGCCCCGGCAGAGCCATCTGGGCATCTCCCGCAAGATCGAAAAGGAAGACGAACGCCAGCGCCTCAAGGAACTGGCCCAAAAATTGGGACTGCCGCCGGAGATGGGGCTCATCGTCCGCACCGCCGGGGAGGCGGGCAAGGTCCGGGACTTGGGCAAGGATTTGCATTTTCTCCTGAAGCTCTGGGAGGACCTCAAAAAGGCCGCGGCGGCCCAGAAAGCCCCTTGCCTCCTGCACCGGGACCTGGACCTGGTAACCCGCACCGTCCGGGACTACCTCACTGCGGATATCAAGACCATCCTGGTGGACGACAAGGAGGCCTACCAGCAGTTGCGCAGCTTCCTGCGGGTGGCCGCCCCCCGCCAGGAGCACGCCCTGAAACTATACACGGACAAGCTCCCCATTTTCTCCCGCTACCAGCTGGAAGACCAGCTGGACCGCATTTACGCGGAGCGGGTGCCCCTGAAATCCGGGGGCAGCATCGTCATCAACCCCACGGAGGCCCTGGTCTCCATTGACGTCAATTCCGGGCGCTTCACGTCCCAGCGGGAGCTGGAAGACACCGCCCTGAAGACCAATCTGGAGGCCGCCGAGGAAGTCGCCCGCCAGCTGCGCCTCCGGGATCTGGGGGGCCTGGTGGTCATCGACTTCATCGACATGAAGGACAAAAAGCACCAGAAGGAGGTGGAGCAGGCCCTGAAGCACAGCCTGAAAAGGGACAAGGCCCGGGTGACGGTGGGGCACCTGTCCAAGTTCGGACTGCTGGAGCTGTCCCGCCAGCGGCTGCGCTCCGCCGCCGAAATCAGCGCCTATACCCCCTGCCCCACCTGCCTCGGACGGGGCCGGGTAAAATCGGTAGGCACCGTGAGCCTCAGCCTGCTGCGGCAAATCTCCGTCCAGGCCGCCCAGAACCAGCTCCTGGAGGTGCGGGCCTACGTGCCCCTGGAAGTGAGCAACTTCCTGCTCAACAAAAAACGCCGGGAACTCCTGGACCTGGAAGAACTCTACAAGTTCAGGATCATTCTGACCGCCCGAGATGACCTGGGGCCCGAGGATATTCAGGTGGAGTATCTCAAACGGGAAGGTGCCGAACCCAAACCGGCTCCGGAGAGCAAGGCCGCCCCCGAGGCCAGTCCTTCTTCCGAGACCGAACCGCCTCCAGGGGCAAAGAGGTCCGGCGAAGTCAGACGCCCCTCCCGGCCTCGGCGGAGATCTTCGAAACCGAAGCCTCCGGGCAAGCCGCCCGGGGAAGTCCCCGAAGCCGCGCCCCCCGCGGCGCCCGGCCCCGGCGAGCCCGAATCAGCTTAGGAGCCACTTCATGAGTAACAACTTGAATATATTATTATATTATTATTGCTGGGAGGACTTATAGGTTGGCAAATAAAGAATTCAAGGCTAATTAAGAAGGAGTTTTCATGCGCAGCAACTTGATGAAACTGGGACTGGAAAAATATCCCCACCGGTCCCTCCTCAAGGCCATGGGGCTGACGGACAAAGAGATTGACCAGCCCATCATCGGCGTCGCCAATTCCTATAACGAATTCATTCCCGGCCACATCCACCTGGACAAGATCACCCAGGCGGCCAAGGCCGGGGTGTGGATGGCTGGCGGCACCCCCCTGGAGTTCGGGGTCATCGGCGTCTGCGACGGCCTGGCCATGCACCACCAGGGGATGAAATATTCCCTGCCCTCCCGGGAGCTCATCGCCGACTCCATTGAAGTGATGGCCATGGCCCATCCCTTCGACGGCCTCATCCTGGTGGCCAACTGCGACAAGATCGTCCCCGGCATGCTCATGGCGGCGCTCCGGCTCAACCTCCCCGCCATCCTGATTTCCGGCGGCCCCATGCTGGCCGGCCGCTACCAGGGCCGGGAGGTGGACCTCATCACCGTGTTCGAAGGCGTGGGCGCGGTGAAGGCCGGGAAAATCAGCGAGGCGGAGCTGAAAGACCTGGCCGAATGCGCCTGTCCCGGCTGCGGCTCCTGCGCCGGCATGTTCACCGCCAACTCCATGAACTGCCTGAGCGAGGCTCTGGGAATGGCCCTGCCCGGCAACGGCACCACCCCCGCGGTGCACGCGGCCCGTTTCCGGTTGGCCAAGGAAGCGGGCCTGAAGATCATGGAGTTGGTGGCCAAGCAAATTCTGCCCCGCCAGATCGCCTCTCTTGCCGCCTTCAAGAACGCCATCGCGGTGGACATGGCCCTGGGCTGCTCCACCAACACCGTGCTCCACGTGCCGGCCATCGCCCGGGAAGCGGAGATCGACCTCGAACTTAACCTGTTCAACGAGATCTCCAACCGGACGCCCCACCTCTGCAGCATGAGCCCCGGCGGCCCCCATCACCTGGAGGACCTGGACCGGGCCGGGGGCGTGCCCGCGGTCATGAAAGTGCTGCTTAAAGCCGGTCTGGTGGACGGCTCGCCCCTGAGTGCCACCGGCAAGACGGTGGCCGACAATCTGGCCGCGGTCCAGGTGCTGGATGAAGAGGTCATCCGCCCCCTGACCCATCCCTATCATAAGCAAGGGGGCATCGCCATCCTCCGGGGCAACCTGGCCCCCGACGGCGGGGTGGTGAAACAGTCGGCGGTGGACCCCCGGATGCTGGTGAACGAAGGCCGCGCCCGGGTCTTCGAGGCCGAGGAGGAGGCCACCCGGGCCATCCTGGACGGCCGGATCAAGGCCGGCGACATCGTGGTCATCCGCTACGAAGGGCCCAGAGGCGGCCCCGGCATGCGGGAGATGCTCACCCCCACCTCCGCCATCGCCGGCATGGGCCTGGACAAGGCGGTGGCCTTACTCACCGACGGCCGCTTCAGCGGCGGCACCCGGGGCGCGGCCATCGGCCACATCTCGCCGGAGGCCGCCGAGGGCGGCCCCATCGCCCTGGTCCAGGAGGGAGACCGCATCAAAATCGACATCCCGGGCAAGACCCTGACCCTGCTGGTGGAGGAGGCGGAACTGGCCCGGCGCCGGCAGGCCTGGCGGCCGCCGGCACCCAGGATCCAACACGGCTACGCCGCCCGCTACAGCCGCATGGTGTCCTCCGGCAGCCAGGGCGCGGTGTGCAAGTGAGGGGTACGGGAAAGGATTGGGATTTTTTTGGTGGGGCGGGCCTCCGTGCCCGCTATCCTTAAAATGGAACCGCCGTTATTTCCCCGTTCCTTTCCAGGTCAGGTCCATTTATCCCTGTTGTCAACAAACCGCCGGACCCAAGCGCCGCCGGTTGGCAATAACCCTGGAAAGCCCGCGAAGAAAACTAGAGTCTTTGTTAATAAAATGTAAAATGAAATAAATTACTTAACCTGTTTATGAACAAAGGTTGCTGCCCTTATTAATACAACTAAATTCATTCATATATTAGGAGAAAATAAAGATGCGCCTGACCATCGATCGGGAAACCTTGTTGAAGGGAGTGGGCCGGACCCTGGGAGTAGTGGATCGCCGCGGCACCATGCCAATTTTGGCCAATTTTCTCTTGCAGACCGATGAGAATCGGGTGCTGGTTTCCGCCACCGACCTGGAGGTGAGCTTCCGGGGCTTTTATCCCGCCCAGGTCCTGGAGCACGGGGCCCTGACGGTGCAGGCCCACTATTTCTTCAACCTGGTGAGGGAGCTGCCGGGGGAAACCATCGAGTTGACCGGCACCGATAAATCCAGCCTAAAAATCCAGGTGGGAGACTCCTATTACCAACTACACGGCCTGCCCGCCGACCAGTTTCCCCCGGTGCCGGAAGTCACCGACCAGCACCTGATGGAAGTGGAGTCGGGCATGGTGAAGGAGATGATCGAAAAGACCATATTTTCGGTAAGCGCCGACGACCTCCAGTATCACCTCTCCAGCATCTTCTGGGAGCGAGTGGGAATTCCGCGCCGCGAGCCGACTGCGGACCAGCCCCTGGAGGAACGGGGGGAGCTTGAAGAGGATTATTGGCTGCGCCTCATCTCCACCGACGGCCACCGCCTCACCCTCATTGAACGGGCCCTGCCGGAAAGCCACCAGTTCGAGATCGAAAAGGGCATCCTCATCCCCCGGAAAGGCATGGCGGAAGTGATCCGTTTCCTGGCCGAGGAAGACAAGGTTTCCCTGGGGTTGGGCAAACAGAGCCTGGCCCTCCGGGCCGACGACAAGTACCTCTTCATCCGGTTGCTCCTGGACAAGAAGTTCCCCGACTACCGCCGCATCATCCCCGAGAGCTTCGGGATGCGCTTCGCCATCAACCGCCGGGAATTCTTCGACACCATCCGGCGCATCGCCCTGCTGTCCACCGAGCGCTTCAAGGGCATTGTCTTGAAGCTGATGGCCGACGCGGTGGAAGTGAGTTTCACCAACCCGGAAGTGGGGGAAGGCCGGGAACGCCTGCCCCTGTTCCTGGAGTCCGGCGACGCCTCCCAGCTCCCCATGGAGATCGGCTTCAACGCCCGTTATTTCCTGGAGCCCTTGAATGCCATGCAAAGCGACCTGGCCATCCTGGAGGTCAACGAAAAAGACCGGCCCTGCCGACTGGTGGATCAGGGGGATCCCCATTACTTCAGCATCATCATGCCCATGAGCCTGTAGAAAACGGTTTCCGGTTTTTGGTTTTCAGTTTTCCGTAAAAGCAAGTAGGGTGCGCCCTGCGCACCATTGGCGGCTTCCTCACCACTAGCTTACGGAACTAATATTAAGGAAGACCCAGTACCACCAGTTGCGCCGTCTGCCCCACCATTGCCGCGCCGGAAAAATTTTTAAGAAGAGTCCGGGCAGGGGCCAAATTCCGCCGGGAGACAGTGCACCGGTCTTTTTGGCTGGTGCCCCCCAGCTCCTGGTTAAAAAATATTCGGAATTGATAAAAGGAGGCTTTCCTGATATAATTTTTATATGGGAATTCACCCACCGGCGGATCGAAACCGCTTTCTGTTTGGTGTCAAAGAGCTTCTCTACCATACCCTGACCTTTCCCCAAACCATGGACCAGACGATTAGAGGAACCAGAAAAATTCCTCAGGATTTACTTTTGTGAGGAGGAGCATCAAGTTGCCGGACATCGACCTTGCCCCCGACGCCGCGGTAACCGCTTACGGTGCCGAGAAGATTCAGGTCCTCAAAGGCCTGGAGCCTGTGCGGGAGCGGCCGGCCATGTACATCGGCAATACCGGCCTGGAAGGGTTGCACCACCTGGCCCACGAGGTGGTGGACAACTCCATCGACGAGGCCATGGCCGGGCATTGCAACGAAATCAAGGTCAAGATCCATTCCGACCACAGCGTCACCGTGGAGGACAACGGCCGGGGCATTCCGGTGGAGGACCATCCCACCGAGAAGCTGCCCGCGGTGGAAGTGGTCATGACCCGGCTCCACGCCGGCGGCAAGTTCGACTCCGGGGCCTACAAGGTCTCCGGCGGCCTCCACGGCGTGGGCGTCTCGGTGGTCAACGCCCTGTCCGAGTATCTGGAGGTGGAGATCCGCCGGGACGGCAAGGTCTACCACCAGCGCTACGAGCGGGGCAAAACCGTGAGCCCGTTAACGGTCACCGGCAAGACCCGGCGCCGGGGCACCGTCGTCACCTTCAAGCCCGACCCGGAGATCTTCCCGGAGATCCATTTCAGCTACGACCTCCTGGCCCAGCGCCTGCGGGAGCTCTCCTTCCTGAACGGCGGGGTGCGCATCTTTTTGCAGGAGGAAGCCTCCGGCCGCAAGAACGAGTTCCTCTACGAAGGCGGCATCGTCTCCTTTGTGCAGTACCTGAACCGCAACAAGAATCCCATCCACCCCGATCCCGTTTACCTCTCCGGCGCCAGAAACGGCATGCAGCTGGAGATCGCGGTGCAGTACAACGACACCTACAACGAGCAGATCTTCTCCTTTGCCAACAACATCAACACCCGGGAAGGCGGCTCCCACTTGAGCGGCTTCAAGGCGGGGCTGACCCGGGCCATCAACCAGTACATGACGGTGAGCGACCTGCCCAAGCACCTCAAAAACAGCCACCTCCAGGGGGAAGACATCCGGGAGGGGCTCATCGCGGTCATCAGCGTCAAGCTCCCCCACCCCCAGTTCGAGGGCCAGACCAAGACCAAGTTGGGCAACAGCGAAGTCAAGGGCCTGGTGGAAAACCTGCTCTACGAACACCTGCTGACCTACCTGGGAGAAAACCCCCACGTGGCCAGGCGCATCCTCACCAAGCTGCTGGAGGCGGCCCGGGCCCGGGAGGCGGCCCGCCGCGCCCGGGACCTGGTGCGCAAGAAAGGGGCCCTGGGGGACATGACCTTGCCGGGCAAGCTGGCCGACTGCCAGGAGCGGGACCCGTCCCGCCGGGAGATCTACCTGGTGGAGGGCGACTCCGCCGGCGGCTCCGCCAAGCAGGCCCGGGACCGGCGCTTCCAGGCCATCCTGCCCCTCAAAGGCAAAATCATCAACGTGGAGAAGGCCCGCTTCGAGAAGATGCTGGAAAACCAGGAAATCCGCACCCTGATCTCTGCCCTGGGGTCGGACCTTTCCAAGGACGTGCTCAATCTTGACGACCTGCGCTACCACAAGGTCATCATCATGACGGACGCGGACGTGGACGGCGCCCATATCCGCACCCTGCTCCTGACCTTCTTTTACCGCCAGCTGGCCCCCCTGGTGGAGGGCGGCTACCTCTACATCGCCCAGCCTCCCCTGTACCGTCTCACCCGGGGGACCGAAAAGACCTACCTGAAGGACGATGGGGAGTTCAAGAAATACCTGCTGCAGCGGGGCATCGAAAAAAAGCGCCTGCGCCTGGGGGCCAGCCGCACCCTGGAGGGGGCGCCCCTGGCCCAGACCCTGGAGCGGGTCATCGCTTATCAGGAGTACCTCAGCCGCTTCGAAAAACGGGGCCTGGCCCGGGAAATCATGCGGTTGATCCTGGACCAGGGGCTGATCTCCAAGGAAGGGCTGCGCCACCAGGACCGTTTGCAGGAGCTGATCCTCGCCCTGAATGGCAACGGCAAGTGGCTCGCCCGACTGGAGGCCGACGAAGAACATCAGTGCTGGGCCCTCATCCTCTCCACGGTGGGGCGCGAATTTGTGGAGATGCGCATCGACCGGGAACTGCTGGGGGGCAGCGACTTCCAGGCTTTGGTGCGGCTGGACCAGGCCCTGGCGGACTTCAAGACCCCGCCCCACCGCCTGGAGGGCAAAGACCGCCAGTGGGACTTCGCCTCCCTGGAAGACCTGGTGGCCTTTATCCTGGAGGAAGGCCAGAAAGGCATCACCATCCAGCGCTTCAAAGGACTGGGGGAGATGAACCCCGAGCAGCTCTGGGAGACCACCATGGACCCGGAAAACCGCACCCTGCTGAAGGTCAATATCGAGGACGCGGTGGCCGCGGACGAAATCTTCACCATCCTCATGGGCGACAAGGTGGAACCCCGCCGCGAATTTATTCAAAGCAATGTCCTTGAATTGAACGAACTCGATATCTAATTTCTAGAAAGGGCTTCAGGGGGGCTTGCCGCCCGACCCGGCCCCCAAACCCAAAACCGCAGCCACAGGAGGGACCATCATGTACCGCAAAGCGTCTTACCGAATCTACGTCACCCGCCGGGAGAGCCTCTCGGTGGGCGATACTCCGGACCATACCTTGATGCTCACCGAGATGGAAGGGGAGCCCATCGATTACACCCCGGGGGTGGCCGGGGAATTTGTCTCCCGCCGCAGCGTCGGGTTCCATGATCGCATCAAAGGCGATGGCCCCATGCAGGGCTACGCCATTACCACCTTCCAGAACGGCGCGGTTTATTCTCGCTTTGAGGGCAAAAAGAAAGGGCCCAGCACCACCGGCACCTGGAAAACCTACAAGGGCATCGGCAAGCTGAACGGCATCAAGGGAAGCGGCAAGTTCACGGTGAAACCCTCCGACAAGCCCGGCCAATTCGTCCTGGAGATGGAAGGCGAATACGAATTGTAATAGCCTTGGTTGCCGCAGGCCTTGGCCCGGCGCCGCCAATGCGACTGGTGGCAGCCTGACCTGAAAAGTGGAGTGCTTCCCGGTTCTGTGGTCCCGAGTCGCCGGCGGCGGATCTCTCTCAAGGCAAGGGCAAGAGATGCTTCGCCGCTTTCGGGGCTCAGAATGACGGCAATCGAGCCACCTGCTTCCCTCCCCCCTGAGGGGGGAGGGTCAGGGGGGGCGAAGAGATCATGGATAGAACCTGCACCCGGTGCGGCGGCGCCGTCGAGGCCTCCGAAGCCCGGGAGTACCTGGGGGAGGTCCTGTGCGAGGACTGTTATCTGGAGGCCATGAGCCCCATCCGGACCTGCGACCCCTGGGCGGTGCACACGGCCCGCAGCCTCAAGAATATCCCCGGGGGCCATTCCCTCACCCCGACTCAGCAGCAGCTCTATGACCTGGTGCAGGAAAAGCACGGAGTGTCGTTTCCCGAAGCCGCCGGGGCCCTGGGCCTCAAGGAAGCGGACCTGCGGCGGGAGTTCGCGGTGCTGCGCCACCTGGAACTGCTCCGGGCCTGCAAACAGGATGACCGCATCCTCATAACCCGGTTTTGACTCCTGAGCCCACAGACCTGGACTATGCCTTGCTGCGGCGGGTGGCCCGGGGCGAGACCGCGGCCCTGGCCGAGCTCATCCGCCGCCACCAGGGCCGTCTTTACCAGGTAGCCTACCGTCTCTTGAAAGACCCTCTCGAGGCGGAAGACGCCTTACAAGAGGTCTTCCTCAAGGTCCATGAGCATGCCCACCGCTTTGAGCCCAAGGCTTCGGTGAGCGCCTGGCTCCACCGCATCACCGCCAACCACTGCCTGAACCTGCTCAGGGCGCGGCATCCCCAGGAATCCCTGGACCAGGAGGATGCGCCGACCCCGGTGGACTCCGGGGCCACCCCCCTGCAAGCCCTGGAGGAGCAGGAGTTGAGCCGGCACCTGGAGGAATTGCTGGAGGCCCTGCCGGAGAACCAGCGCCGGGCCCTGGTCCTGAAGCGCTTCGCCGGACTCTCTTACCAGGAAATCGCCGCGGAGATGGGCCTCAGCCCCCAGGCCGTGGATGGCCTGCTGAAACGGGCCCGCCAGTTCCTGAAAAAGGCCCTGCAGGATTACCTGGAGTAATTGAGGGGAGGGCCGGGGAAATTTTTCGTAAGAGCTTCCCCCGCCCTCCCCGCAAACGTCCCTCGCAGCCCCCTATCAGGGATTGGGGCTGGGTTTCAGGTAGGGGGTCGGGGCCACTTACGAAAAAGCTCCTAGTGTAGTGAATCTAACACTTCTTTACATTTGGCGATTTTGGTCAGGATGCGCTCAACTGGGGCGCTCCATACAAAGACCTGAGGATTTTGATTGTGATTGTCCAGATAGGCCATAATTGCCT
>Ga0315281_10002076_pt1 | contig 29769 bp, 29 predicted proteins | sample YL17G07_0_MG_FD_204540 | JGI IMG/M metagenome (GOLD analysis project Ga0315281, IMG submission 204540) | Sediment microbial communities from Yellowstone Lake, YNP, Wyoming, USA - YL17G07_0 | ecosystem: Environmental > Aquatic > Freshwater > Lake > Sediment | place: USA: Wyoming | collected...
ATGATCCACATCTTGGGCGGGACGCTTACCGGCGGTTCGTTCTCTCCGATCCGAAACCGCAGCCAGAAACCGGGCGACCCCGACAATATTGGCCATTTTTTTCTCGCCCTGGATCCGCGCTCTTTCCGCGAGGAGGGTGAGTTCCAGGCCGATCTGGACGACGTCATCGATGTGCTGCACCAGTCCCCGTGTGCGGACCCGGATGAACCGGTATTGGTCGCCGGCGACCCCGAGGCGCTGGCACGTGCGGAACGCCTGCGGGACGGCATTCCCATTCCTTCCCGGCTAGATGCACATATCCGCGATATTTGCGGGCGCAGTGGCGCCGAATACGTATTGCAGGACGACTGAGACCGAATGGCTCCGGGAAGTTTGCCGGTCAATTGGTGGTCTGTCTTTATTTCTTGTCTTCCACCTTGCCCACGCGTTTGACCGCGGCGGCGAGCATGGCCGCGTCCTTATCCCAGAATTTCTGGAACTCGGGCGCATCGAGGTAGTGGATCGGAGTCTCGATCTTGGCCATGATCGCCTTGAATTCCGCATCGTCGACCGCTTGTTTTGCGGCATTGCGCAGCGCGGCCATCACCGGCGCGGGCGTGCCTGCGGGAGCGAACAGCCCCGACCAGATATAGAATTCGACGTCATAACCCAGTTCCTTGAAGGTGGGCACGTCGGGCAACGCGGCGAGGCGCTTGTCGCCCCAGGTGGCCAGGGGCCGCAGCTTGCCGCCCTTGATCTGCCCGATCACGGCGGACGGGCCCGAAGCGAGCGCGTCCACGTGGCCGCCGACTAGGGCATTCATCGCCGGGCCGCCACCGGTGTAGGGCACGTGCCACAGTTTGATGTCGGCAGCCTGGGCGAACATTTCCATCGCCATGTGCAGCGTGCCGTATATTCCCGAGGAACTGAAGCTGATCTTGCCGGGACGCTTTTTCGCATCCTCGACCAGGTCTTTCACGCTTTTCCACGGGCTGTCGGTGCGCACCACCAAAACGGTGGGGTCGGCCGAGATCAGCGCGATCGGCGCGAATTGGTTCATCTGGTACGGCGACTTGCGCTCGAACAGCTTCTCCGCTTCGGGGATGATGGAAATCGACGACAGCGCCATCATGATGGTATAGCCGTCCGGCTTGGCGTTGGCGACGTAAGCCATGCCGATGGCGCCGCCGGCGCCGGCCTTGTTTTCGACGACGATGCGCTGCTTCAGCATCTTGTCCATGGCGAACGCGGTGGGTCGGCCGGTGAGATCGGCGACGCCGCCGGGCGGGAAGGGCACGATCATGGTGATATGGCGGCTGGGATATGGCTCCTGTGCGAGGGCAGTGCCGGTGAGTAAGGCCAATAAGAGCGCACAAAGAATTCGTTTCATGTTGTTGCCCTGGATGTTGGATTGAGTTCGGCGCATCTTGGACGCGGCGGCGAAGGGTGTCAAGGGCGGTCGGCGGTCCGCGCGGGATACGCTAGAATGCGGCATCGCATTCCAACGCCTGCCGTGAACCTCGTCGCGCTCGAAACCTCCACCGAATACTGTTCGCTCGCCGTGTCGCGCGGCGCACAGGTGTTCGAGCGCAGTTTCCACGCCGGGCAGCGGCACTCGGAAGTCGCCCTGCCGGTACTGCGCGAGATGCTGCTGCAAGCGGGATTGGAGATGCAGGCTATTGAAGGCATTGCCTATGGCGCCGGGCCGGGATCGTTTACCGGGCTGCGCATCGCCTGCGGCATCGCGCAAGGCTTGGCGCTGGCTCGCAACCTGCCGGTGGCAGGCATCGGTACGCTGCTCGCGCTGGCCGAGGATTGCGGCGCCGACAAGGTGATCGCATGCCTCGATGCGCGCATGGGCGAGGTGTATCATGCCGCCTATTGCAAGAGCGGCGGCAGATGGATCGAAATGCATGCGCCCGCGCTTTACAAACCGGACACTGTGCCACAGGTCGAAGGCGGGGATTGGATCGCTTGCGGCAGCGGTTTCCGCGTGCATGGAGCGGCGCTGGCGCGGTGTTACGACGGCAGGATCTCGCGCACCGACGCCGACGCCATCCCGAATGCGGGAACGATGCTGCGTCTTGCAATGGAAGTGTTCGCTGCCGGGCAGGGCGTCGATGCGGCGGCGGCCGCACCGCTCTACGTGCGCGACAAGGTGGCGCTGAAGACGAGCGAACGATGAGCGCCGTACTCAAACCCGCGATCGAACTGCGCCCCATGACCGGAGCCGATCTGCCCGCGGTGATGGCGATCGAAGCCGAGATCTATCCTTTCCCCTGGACGCAGGGGAATTTCCGCGACTCGCTAGTCGCCGGCTACAGTTGCTGGATCTGCGCGCGCGACGGCGAGGCGATCGGCTATGCGGTGGTGATGCTGGCGGCGGACGAAGCGCATTTACTCAATCTCACTGTTGCCACGGCTTGTCAGAGGCAGGGCTACGGCAGCCTGTTGTTGCGGCATCTGTGCGAATTCGCCCGCGGGCACGGCGCGCGGCTGATTTTCCTGGAAGTGAGGCCGTCCAACGTTGCTGGTTTGCAACTGTATGAGCGCCATGGTTTCCAGCGCTCAGGCCTGAGGCGCGACTACTATCCTGCGCAAACCGGGCGCGAGGACGCGCTGGTTCTTCGTCTGCCGCTATGAGTTCGCGCCGGGAATTGTTCCTCGAGGAAATGGGCTTGACGCCGCTGTGGCGGCTGAAAGGCGGAGAGACGGGAGTAGGGGGGCGGGAGGAGGAAGAGCGGAGCGCGTCCGTCTCCGCGGTTCCAGCCGCCCCCGCGCGGCAGGCCCCGGCGGAGGCTGCGATTGACGCGGGCGATCGCGCCGGGCGCATCGCGCGTATGGACTGGGTCGAACTCAAGGCGGCAGTGGCGGCCTGCGCGGCCTGCGGCCTGCGCAAGACCTGCACCCAGACGGTGTTCGGCGTCGGCGACGGGCAGGCCGACTGGCTGCTGGTGGGCGAGGCGCCAGGCGCGGAAGAAGACGCGCGCGGCGAACCCTTCGTCGGTCAGGCCGGGAAATTGCTCGACGCGATGCTTACGGGTATCGACTTGAAGCGCGGGGAGAATGTCTATATCGCCAATGTGCTCAAGTGCCGGCCGCCGGGAAACCGCAATCCCGAGCACGCGGAAGTAGCGCAGTGCGCGCCGTTTCTCGCGCGCCAGGTCGAGTTGATCCGGCCGAAGCTGATTCTCGCCATGGGGCGCTTCGCCTGCCAGACGCTGCTCGGCACCGACGCGAGCATCGCCTCTCTGCGCGGCCGCTCGCACCGTTATCAGGGCGTGCCCCTCATCGTCACCTATCATCCGGCCTACCTGCTGCGCAATCTGCCGGACAAGGCGAAAGCCTGGGAAGATCTATGCTTCGCCCGGCGCACCATGACTGAATTGCATAGCGAACCGCATGCTCGGAACTGACGCCACGCGGCTGCGGCTTGAAATCGGCGCTCGCGCCCCCAAATAGACAGCGGGTCATATCGAGGAGAATCCACATGCGCAGAATAGGGGTCATAGTGCTGGCCGCAATCACGCTGGGTCTTTCCGGCTGCGGTTACAACGACATGCAGCGCGGCGACGAGCAGATCAAGGGCAGCTGGTCCGAAGTGCTGAACCAGTACCAGCGCCGCGCCGATCTGGTGCCGAACCTGGTCAACACGGTGAAGGGGTTTGCGGCACAGGAACAGCAGATCCTGATTCAGGTGACCGAGGCGCGCGCGCGCGTGGGCAGCATCCAGGCGACGCCCGAGCTGATCAACGATCCCGCGGCCTTCGCCAAGTTCCAGCAGGCGCAGGCTGGCCTTTCCAGTGCGCTCTCAAGGCTGCTGGTGGTCTCGGAAAATTATCCGCAGTTGAAATCGGATGCGAATTTCCGCGATCTGCAGGCGCAGCTCGAAGGCACCGAGAACCGCATCGCCGTGGCGCGCAACCGCTATATCAAGTCGGTGCAGGAATACAACACCCTGATCCGGACTTTCCCCAACAACCTGACGGCCATGATGTTCAGCTACCAGGTGAAGCCCAATTTTGCGGTCGAGAACGAGAAGGCGATAGCAGCGCCTCCGACCGTGAGTTTCGACAAGCCCGCAGCCGCGCCGGCACCGGCCAAGTAACTTAAGCGATGGCCTCGAACGGATAAACGCGGATCGATCGCAGGCTGATTCGCCGCCCTTATCCGTGTTCATCCGCAGCCGGTCATTTATGCGCGCACTGACTCGCTTTTTCGGCATTCTGGCGCTGGTGTTTGCGTCGGTTGCAGGGGCTGCAGATACGGTCGCCGTGCCGCCGCTCAAGGCGCGCGTCACCGACCTGACCGGCACGCTGGACGCGGGGCAGTTTGCCTCGCTCGAAGCCGAGCTGCGCGCCTTCGAGCAGAAAAAGGGCAGCCAGATCGCGGTGCTGATGCTGCCGAGCACCCAGCCCGAAGCGATAGAGCAGTATTCGATGCGCGTCGCCGAAGGCTGGAAAATCGGGCGCGCGAAAGTCGATGACGGGGTGATCCTGATCATCGCCAAGAACGATCACCGCCTGCGCATCGAGGTAGGCTACGGTCTCGAGGGCGCAATTCCGGACGTGGTGGCGAAGCGCGTTATCCGCGAGGTGATCGCGCCGCATTTGCTTGCCAACGACTTCTACGGCGGTATCCGCGACGGCACCCAGACGCTGATGAAACTGATCGACGGCGAAAAGCTGCCGCCCGCTGCGCAGTCGAAGACGTCCACGGTGGACGATTACCAATCGCTGTTTGTAGTTCTGCTGATCGTGGTCGTGGTCGCGGGCGGCGTGCTGAAAGCGGTATTCGGCCGCATGTTCGGCTCCGCGGCCACCGGTGTGGCGGCGGGATTCATCGCCTGGGCGATTGCGGGCGCGCTCGGTGCGGCCGTCATCGCCGGTGTCGTCGCATTTTTCATCGCGCTCCTGGGCGGTGGCCGTGGCTATTATCCGGGAGGCTTCGGCGGCGGCGGATTGGGCAGCGGAGGGGGCGGCTTTGGCGGAGGGGGCGGAGGTTTCGGCGGCGGCGGGGCCTCGGGCAATTGGGGGAACAACTGATGCAATGGAAACGCGTGATCCGGCATTTGGTAACCGATTATTGGTCGGTGCGGCGCGCGTTTCCACCGGCTGCGATGCGCGCGATTCGTGACAAGATCGGCGAGCAGGAAAACCGGCATGGCGGCGAACTGCGCTTCGCGGTCGAAGCGTCGCTGCCTTTGCCCCACCTGTGGCGCGGGCAGGATGCGCGCAGCCGGGCGGTGGAACTGTTCAGTCAGTTGCGCGTTTGGGATACGGAGCACAACAGCGGCGTTCTGATCTATTTATTGCTGGCCGACAAACGCGTCGAAATTGTCGCCGACCGCGGCATTCATGACAAAGTCGGCGACGCTGCCTGGGAAGCCATCTGCCGCGAAATGCAGCAGGCATTCGTGGCCGGACACTTCGAACAAGGCGTAAACTCAGGCGTGGGGGCGATCAGCGATTTGCTTGCCACGCATTTTCCGCGGGGCGAAGGCGATGCCGACGAGTTGTCAAATGAACCGGTGGTGCTGTAATCCGCGTCCGCACCCCGACCGGCGAGACATAAGACTTTTTTCTTGACGAACTGCTGATTCGCTTGATGCGATTTCTGAGTGGGCGCAGAATGTCTTCATTACAGTTCGGCGTTTTGGCCGTATACTTCGAACTTCGACAATCAAGCCTATCAGATGGAAGGGTGATAAATTGGCAAAACCTAACTACCAGTATGAAAAGCGCCAGAAGGACCTAGCGAAAAAGAAAAAACAGGAAGAAAAGCGACTGCGCAAGCTGGAGAAAAACACTGTACCGAGTGTGGACAATCCGGATCAGTTGCCGACTCCCGTTCCAGCGCCGGACAAGACAGAAACCCCATAGATACATCAGGGCGAACCAATCTGGCGCCTGCCCAGAGATTGATTTGCGCAAGATACCGCGACGAATGCTCCTGAAGTATCGGCTGTATTAGTTCGCGCCATTTCCCCGCTGCGACAAACGCCTTATAATCGCGGCCTGCGCCTGTCGCCGGCTCATCGCGATCCATCCGGACGGACGGATATCGACCGCATGCCGGCAATTCCATCAGCGTCGCGTCCGGCTCCGGCCAATTCGCGTCGCCGAGTGACATGAGGTCGGCCTGAAGTCCATTTTCTTCGCCGGAAGGGTCGTGCGTCCGATGACACGGCAGATGGGAGACTATTGATGCAGCGCAAATTTGGACCCGTTGCATGCGGTTACACTGGCTCGCAGCAAAGAGAATTTTTGCGGGTGAGGATGATGAAGGTGAGAGGGCACTGCGGCAATGCTTGAAGCGCGTCAACTCGAGTGCACGCGAGGCGAACGGCGATTGTTCAGCGAACTGAGCTTTACGCTCGGTCGCGGCCAGTTGCTGCGCGTGGCCGGGGCCAACGGCAGCGGCAAGACCAGCCTGCTGCGCATCATTTGCGGTTTACTTGCGCCGAGCGCCGGAGAGTTGCGCTGGCACGGGCGGCCGATCCGCGACGAACGCGAGGAGTATTCGAGGAGTCTGGTATTCATTGGACATCTCAACGCCCTGAAGGACGATCTCACCGCGCTGGAAAATCTCCAGGTCGCGGCGGCGCTGGCAGGGATGTCGGCGGAATCAGGGCGCATGCTCGCCGCGCTCGATCGCTTTGGCGTTGCCCATTGCGCCGAGTTGCCGGCGAAAGTGCTCTCGCAGGGCCAGCGCCGCCGCGCGGCCCTGGCCCGGCTCGCACTCTCCCCGGCGGTGCCGTTATGGATACTCGATGAACCGTTTTCCGCGCTCGACGCAGGGGCCGTGGTGGAATTGGAGCGTCTGCTCGCCGCGCATCTTGCCTCCGGTGGCATGGTGGTATTGACCACGCACCAGGAAGTGCAGGTGGTGGCGCATGCGGTGCTGCGCGTCGACCTCGACGCGCATACTGCGGCACTGCTGGCCGCATGATCAGGGCGCTCGGATGGGTACTGCGACGCGACCTGCTGCTCGCATTCCGGCGACGGGGCGACGTCGTCAATGCGCTCGTTTTTTTCGTCATCGTGGTGAGCCTGTTTCCCCTGGGCGTCGGCCCCGAGGCCAGCCAGTTGCGCAACATGGCGCCCGGCGTATTGTGGGTGGCGGCGCTGCTCGCCTGCATGCTGTCGCTGGCGCGGCTGTTTGCGCCGGACCATCAGGACGGGACGCTGGAGCAGATGCTGCTTGCAGGCGAGCCGCTGGTCGTTCTGGTCATGGGCAAGGTAATAGCGCACTGGCTGGTATCGGGATTGCCGCTGGTGCTGATGGCACCGCTGCTGGGCCTGCAATTCGACCTTCCCGGCGATGCGCTCGCGGTGCTGTGCGTGTCGCTGTTGATCGGCACGCCGGTGCTGAGCCTGATCGGGGCCGTCGCCGCGGCGCTCACGCTGGGAGTGCGCGGCAGCGGCGTGCTGGTTGCGCTGCTGGTGCTGCCGCTGTACGTGCCGGTGCTGATTTTCGGCGCCGGCTCGGTTGGCGCGACCGCGGCCGGCACGGGCGCCGAAGCGCACTTGCTGCTGCTCGGCGGATTCCTGGCGCTGGCGCTGGTGCTTGCGCCCTGGGCGAGCGCTGCCTCGCTGCGCATTGCGATGGAATGAGGGAAGAATGACCAAATCGCAGAGATTCAGCTGGTTTCTTTTTTCCTCGCCGCAGACCTTCTACCCATTGGCGGGTACGCTGCAGCCATGGTTCACCGTCCTGGCCGTGCTGCTTTGCGCCGCAGGCCTCTATATCGGCTTTTTCGTCGCCCCGACCGATGCGCAGCAAGGCGACGCCTACCGTATTATTTTCATCCATGTTCCCGCGGCCTGGATGTCTATGTTTCTCTACCTGGTGATGGGTTTCTGGTCCGGGGTCGGGCTGGTCCTCAATACGCGGTTGTCGTCGATGGTGGCTACGGCGCTCGCCCCCACCGGTGCGTTGTTTACCTTCATCGCGCTGTGGACCGGCGCGCTGTGGGGCAAGCCGACCTGGGGCACTTGGTGGGTTTGGGACGCGCGACTAACTTCGGAACTAATCCTGCTGTTTCTGTACATAGGTTTCATGGCGCTGCAGGCCGCGATCGACGATCCGCGCCGCGCCGACAAGGCAGGCGCGGTGCTGGCATTGGTCGGGGTGATCAATATTCCGATCATTTATTTCTCGGTAAAGTGGTGGAGCACGCTGCACCAAGGCGCTTCGGTGAGCATGAAGAGCGCGCCTACCATGGCGACGACGATGTTGCTTGGAATGCTGGTCATGGCGCTGGGTTTCTGGATGTATAGTATCGCCGCGGTATTGGCGCGGGTGCGCTGCGTGATCCTCGAGCGCGAGCGCCATACGGACTGGGTGGCGGCGGAAATAGGCGGGCAGACATGAACTGGGGGAGTTGGCAGAATTTCTTTGCCATGGGCGGCTATGGGCTGTACGTCTGGGGCTCTTATGCCGTCACCTTGATCGTGCTCGCCGCCGAGATCGCGGAACTGCTCATGCGCCGGCGCGGCGTGATCGAGCGTCTCGCCAAATTCTATGCGGCGCGCAGGAGGAATCATGAAACCGAGGCATAAGCGTTTCGTTCTGATTGGGGTTGGCATCGCCGGTCTGGCGCTCTCCGCCGGCCTGGTGCTTTCCGCATTCCAGAAAAACCTGGTGTTCTTTTTCACGCCGAGCCAGGTCGCGGCAAATGAGGCGCCGGTCGGCAAGAGTTTTCGCATCGGCGGCCTGGTGGAAAAAGGCAGCGTCAAGCGCGAAGCCGATGGCGTGACCGTGCACTTCGTCGTAACCGATACCGCCAGGAGCATTCCGGTGTTTTACCGCGGCATACTGCCCGACCTGTTTCGCGAGGGCAAAGGGGTGGTGACGCAGGGCAAGATCGGACCGGACGGAGTATTTCGCGCCGAAGAGGTGCTGGCCAAACACGATGAGAATTACATGCCGCCGGCGGCGCAGGATGCGCTCAATCAAGCAACCGCCAAGACCGCGGCGCAGTCGGTCGTGCCGCCACCGAAAGGACAATGATGGTTCCCGAACTCGGACATTTCGCCCTGATTCTGACGCTTTGCATCGCGCTGGTGCAAGGGACGCTGCCTCTGGTCGGTGCAGCGCGCGGTAACGTTGCCTGGATGGCGGTCGCGCGGCCGGCGGCGCAAGGGCAATTCCTGTTCATTGCGTTCGCCTTCGGCTGCCTTACTTATGCTTTCGTGACCAATGATTTCTCCGTGAAATACGTGGCCGAGCATTCCAACTCGCGGCTGCCGCTGGAATATCGCGTCGCCGGGGTGTGGGGCGGGCACGAAGGTTCGCTGTTGCTGTGGACCTTGATGCTGGGCGTGTGGATGTTCGCGGTGAGTATCTTCAGCCGCACCCTGCCCGACGAGATGGTGGCGCGCGTGCTCGGCATCATGGGACTCGTAACCGTCGGCTTCCTGGTATTCATGCTGTTTGCCTCCAATCCGTTCGATCGCCTGCTGCCGGCGGCCGCCGACGGGCGCGACCTCAACCCGCTGCTGCAGGACCCGGGCATGGTGTTCCATCCGCCCATGCTCTACATGGGCTATGTCGGTTTTTCCGTGGCGTTTGCGTTCTCCATGGCGGCGCTGATCGACGGACGGCTCGACGCCACCTGGGCGCGCTGGTCGCGCCCCTGGACGACGGTGGCCTGGATATTCCTCACGCTCGGCATCGCCCTCGGCAGCTATTGGGCCTACTACGAGTTGGGATGGGGCGGGTGGTGGTTCTGGGACCCGGTGGAAAACGCGTCGTTCATGCCCTGGCTGGTGGGCACGGCGTTGATCCATTCGCTGGCGGTGACCGAGAAACGCGGGGCATTCAGGATCTGGACCGTATTCCTGGCGATCCTGGCCTTCTCGCTGAGCCTGTTGGGAACCTTCCTGGTGCGTTCCGGCGTGCTTACGTCGGTGCATGCCTTTGCCACCGATCCCAAGCGCGGCATATTCATCCTCACGTTCCTGGCGGTGGTGGTGGGCTCCTCGCTCACGCTGTTCGCCTGGCGCGCGTCCACGGTGGGGCTGGGCGGGCGCTTCGCTCCGGTATCGCGTGAATCGATGCTGCTCACCAATAACGCGCTGCTGCTGGTCGCGGCCGCGGCGGTGCTGCTGGGAACCATGTATCCGCTGGTGCTCGATGCGCTGGGCCTGGGCAAGATTTCGGTCGGACCGCCTTATTTCGAGACGGTGTTCGTGCCGCTGATGGCGCCGGCGCTGTTTCTGATGGGTGTCGGGCCGCTTGCCCGCTGGAAGCAGGCCAGCCTACCCGAACTTGCCGTGCGCCTGCGCTGGGCCCTGGCGGTGAGCTTCGCCGCGGCGATCATTGTGCCGCTCGCCATGGGACGCTGGAGCACCATGGTCGGCTTCGGTCTGCTGCTGGCGACGTGGATCGCAGCGTCTGGATTGATCGGCCTCAGGGCGCGGCTTGCGCTGGTGGCGAAAGGACGGCTAGTCGCGCGCTTGGCGCAATTGCCGCGCAGCTACTACGGCATGCTCCTTGCGCACTTCGGCATAGCCGTATTTATCGTCGGCGTGACGCTGGTGAAGGGCTACGAGGTCGAAACCGACGTGCGCATGGAGGTGGGGGATACCTCGCAGCTCGCCGGCTACGTTTTCCGACTGGCGGCCATCGACGAAGTGAAAGGGCCGAATTACGCGGCCACGCGCGGTACTGTCGAGGTAACGCGGAACGGCAGCCCGGTGGCGACCCTGAATCCGGAAAAGCGCCTGTATACCGTGCAGAACATGCCGATGACCGAGGCGGCGATCGACTATGGCATGACGCGCCATTTGTACGTCGCGCTGGGCGAACCGATCGGCCCGAAGGTCTGGATCGTGCGCCTCTATTACAAGCCCTTTATCAGTTGGATCTGGGGCGGTTGCCTGTTGATGGCCTTCGGCGGCCTGCTCGCAGCCATCGACCGGCGCTATCGCGTCAGGGCGCGTGCCGGTGCGGCGCAACCGGCCGCTGCCGCGGGCCTCAACGTTTCAGCGGCGCGCTAAAGCCATGCTGCGCGCCCGCTTTCTGATCCCGCTCGCAGTCTTCGCCGTACTGGTGGTGTTTCTGGGCGTCGGCCTCACGCTCAACCCGCGCGAAGTGCCTTCGCCACTGATCGATAAACCGGCGCCCGCGTTCCAGTTGCCGCAGTTGCACGCGCCCGACAAGACCTTCGCCCAGAAGGATATGCTGGGCAAAGTGTGGATGCTTAACGTGTGGGCTTCATGGTGCGTGGCCTGCCGCGAGGAACACCCGAATCTGGTGGAACTCGCGCGCAGCGGCGTGGTGCCGATTTACGGCCTCAACTACAAGGACGAGCGCGCCGACGGCATTGCCTGGCTGGCGCGTTTCGGCAATCCCTACCAGGTTTCCGCATATGATCGCGACGGCCGCATCGGCATCGACTACGGCGTATACGGCGTTCCCGAAACCTATGTCATCGACAAGGCCGGCGTGATTCGCTACAAGCGCATCGGCGCAGTCACGCCGGAGATCCTGCGCGACAAGATCCTGCCGCTGGTGAAGGAGCTGAACGGAAATGCGTAAGCTGCTTGCGCTGCTGCTCGGGCTTATCCTCGCCGGCTCGGTGCTCGCCAGGGAAGCGCCGACGGTCGCGGCGGATCCGCAACTGGAAAAGCGCGCCATGGCGCTGGCGGAGGAGCTGCGCTGCCTGGTATGCCAGAACCAAACCATCGCCGATTCTCACGCCGAGCTTGCAGTCGACCTGAAGAACCAGATCCGCGAGAAGCTGAAAGCAGGCATGAGCGAAGCGCAGATTATCGATTACATGGTGGCGCGCTACGGCGATTTCGTGCTTTACCGTCCGCCGGTCAAGGCAACCACGCTGCCGCTGTGGATCGGTCCGTTCGCCTTGTTGTTCGCGGCGCTCGCCGGATTGTTCTATTACATCGTGCGCCGGCGGCGTACGCCGCCTGCGCAGCCGCTGAGCAAGGCGGAAGAAGCGAGGGTGCATTCGCTCCTCGATGCGCAGGAGGAGCGCCGATGACGCTGTTTTGGGTCTACGCGACGCTGCTGGCGGGCGTGGCGCTTGCGTTCCTGGTGACGCCGTTGTTGCGGGTCCGTGCGCGAGCCGGGGCGCAGGTATCGCGGACGGCATCCAACCTGACGGTAATTCGCGATCAGCTCGTGGAACTCGACGCCGACCTGGCGGCCGGCAGTATCGGCCGCGAACAATGGGAGGCGGCGCGCGGCGACCTGCAGCGCGGTTTGCTGGAGGATGCCGGCCCGCCCGCCGCCGGCGCGGCCGCGCCGGTCGGTCGTTCCAAGGCGGCAGCCATCGTTATCGGGATTGCGCTGCCTCTCGTTTCGGTATTGGTGTATCTGGGCGTGGGCAACCCTCAGGGGCTGGACCCGCGCAAAGAAAGCGCTGCGCAGGGAGCGCCGCACCAGCTCACGCAAGAGCAGATCGAATCCATGGTGGAACGCCTGGCGAAGCGGCTGGAATCGAATCCGGACGATGGGGAAGGATGGTTCATGCTGGCGCGCACCTACAGCGCCCTCGGGCGCTTTGTCGAAGCTGCCGGCGCCTACGCCAAGGCCGAGGCCAAGTTTCCGCAGGATGCGCAGCTATTGGCCGACTATGCCGACAGCCTGGCGATGGCCCAGGGGCAGAACTTGCAGGGGAAACCGGAGGCGCTGATACGGCGCGCGCTGCAGGCGGACGGCAACAACCTCAAAGCGTTGGCCCTGGCGGGAACGGTCGAATTCGAGAAACGCGATTTCGCCGGGGCGATCGAATACTGGAGTCGGATGTTGCCGCTGCTGCCTCCGAATTCAGAGATGATCGATTCGGTCCGTGCCAGTATCCGGGAAGCCGAGAGCAAACGGGGCGGCGCGCCGAAATCATCGACTCCGATGGTGCAGGAAAAATCAGGCGGCGCAGCGAAATCCTCCGTCGCCGGCGCGAAGGCCGTAAGCACCAGCGGGACGGTAAAGCTTGCGCCGGCGGTTGCCGCGCGCGCAGCACCCGAGGATACCGTGTTCGTGCTGGCCCGCCCGGCGAAGGGGTCGCGCACGCCGCTTGCAGTGGTGCGCGTCAAAGTGAAGGATCTGCCTCTGGCGTTTTCGTTCGACGACTCGATGGCGATGAACCCGTCGTCGAAGCTTTCCGATTTTGCCGAGGTTGTCGTCGCGGCGCGCGTATCCAAGACCGGCAACGTGGTGCCCCAGGGCGGCGACCTCGAGGGTGTGAGCAAGCCGGTGCGCCCGGGGGCGACCGGCATCATGGTCGAGATCGCGAACGTGATCCAGTAAGCGCGGGACGATCCACCGCGGACGCGGTGCCGTCCCTGAACGACTAATGCTTCTCCATGCCGATGAGGTGCAGCGAGTCTTCGCGGCCCTGGTTGTATTTATGCAGCCTGATCACCAGCAGCATGGTGAGGCACACGAATACACCGAATAAAACGATGATGGTATTGATGCCGAAATTGGCGCGGATCATCAGCGCATACAGCGCCAGCATCAGCAAGATATTCAGGTTTTCGTTGAAATTCTGCACCGCGATCGAGTGCCCGGCCGAGAGCAGCACGTGTCCGCGGTGCTGCAATAGCGCGTTCATCGGCACGACAAAGAAGCCGGCCAGCGCGCCTACCAGGACGAGCAGAAAATAGACCAGCGGCATCCAGGTGACGAAGATCAGGGACATGACCGCAAAGCCCATGGCCACCCCGACCGGCAACACGCGCAGAGACTGTTTCAACGGCACCATGCGCCCGGCGAGCACTGCTCCAAGCGCTACGCCTATGGCCACGACGCCTTGCAGGATCGCGCCTTGGCTCAGGGGCATTTCCAGGCTGCGTTCGGCCCACTTCAGCACGATGAACTGCAGCGTGGCGCCCGCGCCCCAGAACAGTGTGGTGACAGCGAGCGAGATCTGTCCCAGCTTGTCGCGCCACAAGACGGTGAAGCATTCGACGAAATCCTTCACCATGACGATCGGATTGCGCGTCTGCTCGTGATAGCGCGCGCCGGTGTCCGGGATGCGCAGGTTGAAGACGGCCGCGATCAGGTAGAAAAACGATATCACCAGGATTGCCGCTTCCGGCGGGGTGTCTATTCCGGTTTCAATGTGTGGCAGGTCGATCGACAGCAATAATGCCGAAACCTTGGGGTTGATGAGCGCGCCTCCGAGCATGGTCCCGATAATGATGGAGGCGACCGTCAGTCCCTCGATCCAGCCGTTGGCGATCACCAGTTGCCGCGGCGGCAGCATCTCGGTGAGTATTCCATACTTGGCTGGGGAGTAGGCGGCTGCCCCCAGCCCGACCACCGCATAGGAAGCGAGAACGACAAGGTGCGTGCTTATGCCCAGCGGCGCAAGATAATCGTAAAAGAACATGAGCGCGCAGCCGGAAATCTTGATGGCATTGGTGATGAACATCACCTTGCCTTTGGGCATGGAGTCGGCAAAGGCGCCGACGAAGGCGGCCAGCACCACGTAGGACACGGTGAAGAAGAACTTCAGCAGCGGCGTCATCCACGCCGGGCCGTGCAGATCCACCAGCAGCGCGATCGCCGCGATGAGCAGGGCGTTGTCCGCCAGCGACGAGAAAAACTGCGCCGCCATGACGGTGTAGAAGCCGCGATTCATCTAATAGGAATGATTGAATCAGTAGTTGTAATCGGAAGCAGGGCGTCTTAGAGTCACTAACAATACGAGGGGACGCATCCCCTCGTGCTCCCCTGAGTCAGGCGCCTAACGGCAATTCTGTTAGGCGCTCTTATACCACGGCCCCGCCTGGAATCGCGAAAAAAGGCCATCAGCTGTTCTTGTGAGTCGATTTATGATTCAATAAGGCCGGATAATACAGCAGCCGGGGCGGGTGAGGATATGGCGGATAGACGATTGCAGGTTTTCCAGGCGGTGGCCAAGCAGAGCAGCTTCACCAAAGCGGCCGAGACACTGTTCATGACGCAGCCGGCGGTGACGTTCCAGATCAAGCAGTTGGAGGAGCATTTCAATACCCGTTTGTTCGACCGCGGGCACGGCAAGATTTCGCTTACCCCCGCGGGCGAGGTGGTGTTGGACTATGCGGACAGGATTCTCTCGCTTTCGGCCGAACTCGATACGCGCATCAACGAGTTGACGGGCGAGATCCAGGGCCTGCTGCTGATCGGCGCCAGCATGACCATCGCCGAGTTCATGCTGCCGCGGATACTGGGAGAATTCAAAGTCGCCTATCCGGGAGTCAAGGCGCGACTGACGGTGGCGAACTCCGAGACCATCGAGCACGGTGTCGCGGCGCACAGCCTCGATATCGGCCTGATCGAGGCGCCATCGCACCTTCCCAGCCTTTCCACCGAGGAATGCTGCGAGGACGAACTGCAAGTGGTGTGTGCGCCTGGCCACCCGCTGGCAAAGCTCAAGGCGGTGACGCCAAAGCAACTGTTGCAGCACCCATACATCAGCCGCGAGCCGGGCTCGGGTACGCGCGAAGTGACCGACAGTTACTTCCGCGACGCTGGCTTCGCACCGGACGATTTGACCAGCGTCATGGAGCTCGGCAGCCCGGACGCGATCAAGGGCGTGGTCGAAACCGGTTTGGGCTTTGCCATCATGTCCAAAGTGATTGTGGCCAAGGAAAAGCAACTCGGCGTGCTGGTGGCGTTGCCGCTGGCGCCCAAGCTCACGCGCACGCTGTCGCTGGTCTATCCAAAGGAGAAATTCCGCTCGCGCCTGGTGTCGAAGTTCGTCGAGTTCTCCAAGGCCAAACTCAAGAGCGCTGGCAAAGGGTGAGGGCGGTGATCCGCTTATCCGGTCATCCGCCGACATAGATGCCGCGCCCGATCCGCGCCAATTTCAAGCTTTCCGCCTTGAGACACAACCTTGGCGTCGTGCGTTGCCACGCGCCACGGTCCAAGATCTGGGCAGTGGTGAAAGCCGATGCCTATGGCCACGGCCTCGATCGTGTCGCGCAAGCTCTCGCGGGCGTAGACGGTTATGCACTGCTTGATTTGAACGAAGCGGTACGCCTGCGTGAGGCGGGAATCACCAGACCCATTCTGCTGCTGGAAGGAATATTCGAGCCAGCCGATCTCGCCCTCGTCGATCGCTACGGGCTGACGCCGGTGGTGCATGATTCGGAGCAGATACTGATGCTCGAACGCGCCCGCCTGTCGTCGCAGATCGCGGTATTGCTCAAGCTGAACACCGGATTGAATCGGCTGGGTTTTGCCACAGCCCGTTTTCGCTCCGCCTATGGCCGGCTTGAAGCGAGCGGCAAGGTCGCTGCGATTTCGCTGATGACGCATTTTGCCGATGCGGATGGCCCTTCAGGCGTCGCGGCGCAGATGGCGCGCTTTGCAGAATGCACGGCCGGCCTGGAAGGCCAGGCGACGCTGGCCAACTCGGCTGCGATTCTGCGTTACCCTGAAACGCACGCCAATTGGGTGCGGCCGGGCATCATGCTCTATGGCTGCTCGCCTTTCGCCGAGGTGAGCGCCGAAGCGCTGGGGTTGCAGCCGGTGATGAGTTTGACGAGCGAGATCGTCGCTATTCAGGAACTCGAACCCGGCGACCGGGTCGGATATGGCGGCACTTTCGAGGCACGGGGGTCGATGCGCATAGGCGTCGTAGCCTGCGGCTATGCCGACGGATATCCACGCCATGCGCCCGGTTTTAGCGACAAAAACACGCCCATCGTCGTCGCGGGCAAACGTACGCACACCGTGGGCCGGGTATCCATGGACATGCTGTGCACCGATTTGAGCGCGATCCCGGAAGCCAGAGTCGGCAGCAGCGTGACTTTGTGGGGCGAAGGCCTGTCGGCGGACGAAGTCGCCGCCAGCGCCGGCACGGTCAGCTACGAGCTGCTGTGCGCGCTCGCTGCGCGCGTGCCACAACTGGAATTCGATTAATTTGGCTAAATCAAAATCCATCTACACCTGCACCGAGTGCGGCGGCACTGCCCCGAAATGGCAGGGCCAATGCCCGAGTTGCACTGCGTGGAACACTTTGGTCGAAAGCGTAGCCGAAGCGGCGTCGACGCACCGCTATAAGAGCGTGGCGGGCGTCGCGAAACTGCAGAAGCTGACGGAGGTAAGCGCGCGCGAGGCGCCGCGCCTGCCCACCGGCGTGGCTGAGTTCGACCGCGTACTGGGCGGCGGATTGGTCGCGGGGCAGGTGGTGCTGATCGGCGGCGATCCGGGCATCGGCAAGTCGACGCTGCTGTTGCAGGCACTCGCCGCGATGAGCAGGAAGCATCTTGCGGTCTATGTCAGCGGCGAGGAATCGGCCGAGCAGGTGGCGCTGCGCGCCACCCGCCTCGCCCTCGATTCCGGCGGCCTGCAGTTGCTGGCCGAGATCAATCTCGAAAGAATTCAGGCCGTCCTCGGCGAGACCAGGCCGGAAATCGTGGTCATCGATTCCATCCAGACGCTTTATTCCGATGCGCTTTCCTCGGCGCCGGGGTCGGTGGCACAGGTGCGGGAATGTGCCGCGCAGCTGACGCGCCTGGCCAAGCAGTCCGGCGCAATCATCGTCTTCATCGGCCATGTGACCAAGGAAGGCGCGCTAGCCGGGCCGCGGGTATTGGAGCACATCGTCGATACGGTGCTCTACTTCGAAGGCGATACGCACCAGAGCTTTCGGCTGATCCGAGCGTTCAAGAATCGCTTCGGCGCGGTAAACGAGCTGGGCGTTTTCGCCATGACCGACAAGGGACTGAAGGGCGTGTCCAACCCTTCCGCGCTGTTCCTGTCGCAGCACGACGGCGAGGTATCGGGTTCCTGCGTGCTGGTGACGCAGGAAGGCACGCGGCCGCTCCTGGTGGAGATTCAGGCGCTGGTGGATGCCGCGCATGCGCCCAATCCGCGCCGTCTCTCGGTCGGATTGGAGCAGAACCGGCTGGCCATGCTGCTTGCCGTGCTGCACCGGCATGCGGGGATCGCCTGTTTCGACCAGGACGTGTTCGTCAACGCGGTGGGCGGAGTGAAAATCAGCGAACCCGCGGCCGACCTTGCGGTGCTGTTGGCTATCGTGTCGTCTTTGCGTGCCAAGCCGCTGCCGCAGAAGCTGGTGGTATTCGGGGAAGTGGGGTTGGCTGGCGAAATTCGCCCCGCGCCGCGCGGGCAGGAGAGGTTGCGCGAAGCGGCAAAGCTAGGTTTTACCCAGGCGATCATTCCCAGGGCCAACGTGCCCAGGCAGGGGATCAGCGGTCTGGAGATCGTTGCCTACGACAGGGTCGAGGAGGCGATCGCGCGCCTGCGCTGAACGCAAGAAGGGTCTATTGCTCGCGCACGAGGCGCGCGGCGAGGACGCCGCTGCGGACGGCCGCTTCCAGCGTGGCCGGGTAGTCGCTCGCTGTGTAGTCCCCCGCCAGGTAAAGCTTGCTCACCGCAGTCTTGTTCTCCGGTCGCGCGACGCCGGGACGGCAGGAGAAGGTGGCGCGCTTCTCCGCAATCACGCGTGACCACAACGGCTGCGGCAGGCCGGGCATAAATGCAGCGAGTTCGCGATGGATGGCGTTTGCCAGCGCATCCTGGGAAAAGCTCTGGTGCTCGCCGCGCGCGCTGATCACGGCCGCGAGCAGTCCCAATGCGCCGTTCAGCCTGCCCCGGTCGAATATCCACTGGATCGTGCCGCCATCGAAACCGGTCATGGCCTGAGGCATCGAGACACTCCGCGGATACTGCAGATAGCAGGTGTGGATCGGTTCGTAGGCGAAAGCCGCTACGAGCTGGCGTGTCGGCGCGAGCACGGCAAACCGGTCGAGCAAGGCACCGAACTGATGCGGCCCGACCGCGACGATCACATGGGTATAGAACCCTGCACGATCGTCCAGGACGAAACCGTCCGCAGTCTTGTCCAGTGTTCGCACCGGCGTTCCCAGTTGCACCGCGCCGCCGTTGGCGCGCACGAAGGCCGCCGCGGGCTGGGGGAAAAGTTTGCCCAGGTCCGCGCGCGGGATGAGGAAGTCGCTCCCTTCGCGCGCGCCGTCCAGCCCATCGCGCAACACGGTGAGGAACACCTGCGCCGAGGCCGACGCGGCCGGGGTATTGAGCGCGGATACGCACAAGGGCTCCCACAAATAGCGCGCGAGCGCTCCCGCCTGGCGGTGCAGCGCGAGCAACTCGCTGACCGGCATGTCGGCGGCAATGCGGTAAGCGTTGCTGCGCATCGCGGCGATGAAACGCATGGCGGCGATGCGCTCGCCCCATGCCAAGCCGCCGGCAGTCAGCACGGCTGCGACCAGATGCAACGGCGCGGGAAGGCGAGGTGCGCGCAGTCTGAACTTGCCCGGATATTCGATGGCAAGCGGCTGGCGCAGCAGCAGTTGGTCGGGATCGGCGCCGACCGCGCGCATCAGGCGCAGAGTTTCACGGTAAGCGCCGATCAGAACATGCTGGCCATTGTCGAGTGCTATGCCCTCGATTTCGACCGAGCGCGCGCGGCCGCCGAGATGCCGTGCCGCTTCAAATACGGTGACCCGGATGTTTGCCTGCGCCAGCGCCACCGCCGCGGCCATGCCGGCCCAGCCGGCGCCGATGATGGCGACGTTCACGCCGTGATCCAGGTCTTCCATGCAATCCACAGCTTGCGCACCGGCGTCAACGCGGTGCGCTGGGTGAGCACCCTGCAACCGTCGGCTGCTATCTCCCGCAGCAGCGCGCGGTAGATCGCCGCCATGATCAGGCCCGGCCGCTGCGCCTTGCGGTCCACTTCAGGCAATTGCTCGAACGCCGCGGCGTAATAGTGCTCGGCGCGCTCGATCTGAAACGTCATCAGGCGGGCGAAGTTCTCGGTGTGGCGCGCGTGCAGGATGTCGGCCGCAGTTACCTCGAATTGCTGTAGTTCGTTCACGGGCAGGTAGATGCGTCCCTTGCGGCTGTCCTCGCCGACGTCGCGGATGATATTAGTGAGCTGAAAAGCGAGGCCCAGGCTGTGAGCGTAGGTCAGCGTGCGCTCGTCGCGATAGCCGAAGATCGAAGCCGCAAGCAGACCCACCACGCCGGCGACTCGGTGGCAGTATTGCTCAAGCGCGGCAAAATCGGCGTAACGGTTCTGGCTCAGATCCATCTCCATGCCATCGATGATCTCCGCCAGATATTCGCGCTTGATGCCGAAAGGCTGAATTGCGCACTGCAGCGCCCGCGCCACCGGGTGTTGCGGCTCTCCGGCGTAAAGCCGGGCAAGTTCCTGCCGCCACCATGCGAGTTTCGTGAGCGCGACGCCGCTATCGGTACATTCATCGACGATATCGTCCACCTCGCGGCAGAAGGCGTACAGCGCCGTGATCGCGCGGCGGCGTTCCGGCGGCAGGAAGAGGAAGGAGTAATAGAAGCTCGATCCGCTCTGCACCGCCTTTTGTTGACAATATTCGTCTGGCGTCACGACTGATCCAAAACTGGAAGACAATTCAATTAACCGCAGAACATGGAGAGCAATAAAACCGGATCGAGAGCCGCTCAGCGGTCTCTACGGCCGCTGCGGCAGGAATCAGGTTTTCGCGAAAGAGACAGTGCATTAGCTTCTCATAACGCCCGCAGAATCAACAAGGGCCAGTCGAAAGTGTTCAGCACCGGTCGGTGATGGTAGACGTCGCCTTCGACCTTGTCTATTTTTTCGAGTATGCGCAGCCCGCCCTGGACGATGGTGCGGATTTCCAGGCCGATGCGGCCAGGCAGCGCTCCCCCCAGGGGCATTCCGGATTTCATCAGTTCGCGCGCTCGCTCCGCCTGAAACCGCATGAGCGCTTTCCATTGGCCGGATGTGTCGCCGGCTGCGATCTGGTGCTCGCTCACGCCGTAGCGCTGCATCTCGTCCTGCGGCAGATAGATGCGATTCTTGCGCCAGTCGATTTCGACGTCCTGCCAGAAGTTGATCAGTTGAAGGCTGCTGCAGATTGCGTCCGAATGTTTCAGGTTCTGTTCGGTCGCGGCGCCGAACAAGTGCAACAACAGGCGACCGACAGGGTTGGCCGAGCGGCGGCAATAATCCATGAGGTCGGCGAAGTCGGCATACCGGTCCTTGACCACGTCTTGAGCAAAGGCATCGAGCAGGTCATGAAACAATTTCAATGGCAACCGGTATTTTTTCACGATCGGCCCAAGTTCGGCGAAAAGCGGGCGTTGCGGCACAGCGCCGGCCTCCAGTCGCGCCAGTTCTTGACGATAATCTTCCAACTGCGCCAGGCGCGCGGCGCTGGGCAGATCGCCCTCGTCGGCAAAATCGTCCGCCGAGCGGGCAAACCGATAAATGACCGAGACCGGATGGCGCAATGGGGCCGGCAGGAGCACCGAGGCGACCGGAAAATTCTCGTAGTGGCCTGCGGACATTCGCTTGAAATTCCTGCGGAATTACTTTAGGTTTGGGCTGACAGTATATGGGGAAATCGCGTAAAATTGCACCCGCGCGAAGGTGGCGGAATTGGTAGACGCACTGGATTTAGGTTCCAGCGCCTTACGGCATGGGGGTTCGAGTCCCTTCCTTCGCACCATGCCGCGCAGCTTTAACAGCGGGGGGCGATGCAGAGGCGCGGGATTCTTTGGATTTCCCGGTTTAGTTACGGACCTTAAGGGAATTTGATGCAGACAAGTTTGGAAAATCTGGGCCCGCTTGAGCGTCGCCTGAACATGGCGGTGCCGGTTGACGAGATCGAAAGGCAGGTGGACGAGCGGCTGAAAAAAATGTCCCGCAACCTGCGCATGGCGGGTTTTCGCCCAGGCAAGGTGCCGCTAAAACTCGTCGCCCAGCAATATGGACCGCAGGTGCGCTCCGAGGTCATCGGCGATGCCGTGCAGAAAGCCTTCAGCGATGCGGTGCACGAGCAGAACCTCAAGGTGGCCGGCTATCCGCGCATCGAGCCAAAATCGGGCGAAGCCGATGCCAAGAGCATCGAGTTCAGCGCCACCTTCGAGATCTACCCGGAAGTGGTTCTGGGCGACGTCGGCGCGAGCCGGATCGAGCGCCCCGCGCTGACGGTAGGCGATGCGGAAGTCGACAAGACGCTGGAAATCCTGCGCAAACAGCGCCAGCATTTTCATCAGGTGGACCGGTCTGCGGCGGCGGGCGATCGCGTGACGGCAGACTTTTTGGGCAAAATAGACGGCATCGAATTTGCCGGCGGCAAGGCCAGCGATTTTGTCTTTGTGCTGGGCGAGAAGCAGATGCTGCCCGAGTTCGAGGCCAATGCCCGCGGACTCGCGGCGGGCGGGAGCACGAAATTCGATTTGACCTTTCCCGCCGATTATCACGGCAAGGACGTCGCCGGCAAGAGCGCCAGCTTCGAACTCTCGGTCAAGCTGGTCGAGGAGCCGCACCTGCCGGAGATGGACGCCGAGTTCGCCCGCTCGCTCGGTGTGGTCGATGGCGATCTCGGCAAGATGCGCGCCGAGGTCAAAGCCAACATCGAGCGCGAAGTGAAAAAGCGCACCCAGGCCGATATCAAGAACAAGGTCATGCAGGTGCTGCTCGACGCGACCAAAATCGATTTGCCCAAGGCGCTGGTTGAGATGGAATCGCAGCGCCTGGTGCAGGCCATGCGCGCCGACCTGCAGGCGCGCGGCATGAAGATCGAGGACTTGCCGCTCAATCCGGAGATGTTCGAACAGCAGGCACAGCGCCGCGTATCGCTGGGTTTGATCATCGCCGAATTGGTGAAGGCGCATGGTCTTGCGGCGAAGCCGGAACAGGTGCGCGCCATGGTGCAGGACCAGGCCGAGAGCTACGAGCAACCCGATGAGGTGGTAAAATGGGTTTATTCGCAGCCTCAGCGCCTGTCGGAGATCGAAAACTTGGTGCTGGAGGAAAATGTCGTCGCCTGGGTGCTCGATCACGCCAAGGTCGAGGACAAGGCTGTGAATTTCGATGAATTCATGGGGAAGACGGCATGAGCGACCGAGCAGGTGCCCCGCGCAGCGGGGATGCGACCGAAGCGAATGCCGGGAGCAGCCGACGCGACGCTGCCTCGCGTTACGACGAGCGCAAGGAGGCAATGGCATGATGCAGCCGAGCTGGAAGCCGCGCGCGACTGGATGGATGGCGCCGCAAGCCGATTTTGAAGGTGCCCAAAGCCTGGGCCTGATTCCCATGGTCATCGAGCAGAGTGGCCGGGGCGAGCGCGCCTATGACATCTACTCGCGCCTGCTGAAGGAAAGGGTCGTGTTCCTGGTGGGCGTGGTGAATGAAATGACGGCAAACCTGATCGTCGCCCAGTTGCTGTTCCTCGAGTCTGAAAATCCGGACAAGGATATTTCCTTCTACATCAATTCTCCGGGCGGTTCGGTGTCCGCGGGACTTGCCGTCTACGACACGATGCAGTTCATCAAACCCGACGTGAGCACCTTGTGCGTGGGACAAGCCGCCAGCATGGGCTCGTTCCTGCTCGCTGCGGGAGCCAAGGGCAAGCGCTATTGCCTGCCCAATTCGCGCGTCATGATCCATCAGCCCATGGGCGGTTTCCAGGGGCAGGCCTCGGACGTTGAAATCCACGCCAAGGAAATTCTGTACCTGCGGGGGCGTCTGAACGAGATGCTGGCTCAGCATACAGGCCAGAGCGTGGAAACCATCGCGCACGACACGGACCGCGACAATTTCATGTCGGCCGAGGAAGCGGTGAAATACGGCTTGGTGGATAATGTGCTGAGCAATCGCGCCGAGACCAAGAAATGAGGCTTAGATGACCGAAAAAAATACCGGTGAAAAGCTCCTGTATTGCTCCTTCTGCGGCAAGAGCCAGCATGAAGTGAGGAAGCTTATCGCCGGGCCATCGGTGTTCATCTGCGACGAATGCATCGAGTTGTGCAATGACATCGTGCGCGAGGAAACCAGCACCGACAAGGGCGGCAAGGCCGCCAAATCCGACCTGCCCACGCCGAAAGAGATCTGCGACATTCTCGACGAATACGTGATCGGCCAGGAGCTGGCGAAGAGAATCCTTTCGGTGGCGGTGTATAACCATTACAAGCGGCTCAAGCACCTGTCCAAGAACGATGAGGTCGAGCTCGCGAAGTCGAACATCCTGTTGATCGGGCCGACCGGGTCGGGCAAGACCCTGCTCGCGCAGACGCTGGCGCGATTGCTGAACGTGCCTTTCGTCATCGCCGACGCCACCACCCTTACCGAGGCGGGTTATGTCGGCGAGGATGTCGAGAATATCATTCAAAAGCTGCTGCAGAACTGCGACTACGACGTGGACAAGGCCAAGCGCGGCATCGTCTACATCGACGAGATCGACAAGATTTCGAGGAAGTCGGACAACCCGTCGATCACCCGCGACGTCTCGGGTGAGGGGGTGCAGCAGGCGCTGCTGAAACTGATCGAGGGCACCATCGCCTCGGTGCCGCCGCAAGGCGGCAGGAAACACCCCAACCAGGATTTCGTCCAGGTGGACACGACCAATATCCTGTTCGTCTGCGGCGGGGCTTTCGACGGCCTGGATAAGATCATTCGCAACCGTTCGGAGAAGAGCGGCATCGGCTTTGGCGCCGAGGTGCGCAGTCTCAAGGACAGCAAGGACATTACCGCGGTGCTGCGCGCCGTGGAACCCGAGGATCTGATCAAGTATGGCCTGATCCCGGAGTTCGTCGGGCGTATGCCGGTGATCGCCACGCTGGAAGAGCTCGACGAGGCGGCGCTGATGCAGATCCTGACGCAGCCCAAGAACGCGCTGATCAAGCAGTATCAGAGGTTATTCGGCATGGAAGGCGCGGAACTGGAAATACGTCCGCCGGCGCTGTCGGCCATTGCCCAGAAAGCCCTTGCGCGCAAGACAGGGGCCCGTGGTTTGCGCTCCATCCTCGAGCAAGTGCTGCTCGACACGATGTACGAGCTGCCGACCATGGAGAATGTAAGCAAGGTGGTCATTGACGAACCCACCGTCCGCGGCGAGGGCAAGCCACTCTTGATCTACTCCGACCCGCCCAAGGTCGCAGGTTCTCTTTCCTGAGAACGCGTGCGGGGTTGAACTAATGTCCCCCGCCCCCATCTTATTGGCAAATACTTCCTTGAGGTTTCACCATGTCCGCTACTGAATATTCCCCCGATCTGACCCAGTTTCCGCTGCTTCCGCTGCGCGACGTCGTGGTCTTCCCGCACATGGTGATCCCGTTGTTCGTCGGCCGGCCGAAATCGATCAAAGCCATGGAAATCGCCATGGAAGCGGGCAAGAGCATCATGCTGGCGGCGCAAAAATCGGCGGCAAAGGACGAGCCCGCGGCCGAGGACATGTATCAGATCGGCTGCATCGCCAACATACTGCAGATGCTGAAGCTGCCGGACGGCACGGTGAAGGTGCTGGTCGAAGGCAGCCAGCGCGCGGTTATCAAGCAAATAGAGGACCAACGCAGCCACTACGTTGCTGTAGCCCGCCCTGTCCCGGCGGACGCGAGCGACAACAACGAGGTCGAGGCCATGCGCCGGGCGCTGGTGACGCAATTCGACCAGTACGTAAAGCTGAACAAGAAGATCCCTCCCGAGATTCTGACCTCACTCGGCGGCATCGAGGAAGCAGGACGTCTTGCCGACACGGTAGCCGCACACCTGCCGCTGAAGCTGGAACAAAAGCAGCAGGTACTGGAGATGTTCGACGTCAAGGCCCGCCTCGAGCACTTACTGGGACAGCTCGAGACGGAGATCGACATCCTGCAGGTGGAGAAGCGGATTCGCGGCCGGGTCAAGCGACAGATGGAGAAGAGCCAACGCGAGTATTACCTCAACGAGCAGGTCAAGGCCATCCAGAAGGAACTGGGCGAGGGCGAAGACGGCGCGGACCTGGACGAGTTCGAGAAGAAGATCAAGGCGGCGCGCATGCCCAAGGACGCGCGCGTGAAGGCCGAAGCCGAGTTGAAGAAGCTGCGCCTGATGTCACCCATGTCGGCGGAAGCCACCGTGGTGCGCAACTATATCGATATCCTGGTGGCACTGCCGTGGAAGAAACGCAGCAAGATTTCCAAGGACATCGCGGCCGCCGAGAAGAGCCTCGACGCCGATCACTACGGCCTGGAGAAGGTGAAGGAGCGCATCGTCGAGTACCTTGCAGTGCAAAGCCGCGTGGACAAAGTGAAGGCGCCCATCCTGTGCCTGGTGGGCGCGCCCGGCGTCGGCAAGACCTCCCTCGGCCAATCCATTGCCAAGGCGACCAACCGCAAGTTCGTGCGCATGTCCCTGGGCGGCGTGCGCGACGAGGCGGAAATCCGCGGCCACCGCCGCACGTACATCGGCTCCATGCCGGGCAAGATCCTGCAGAACATGGCCAAAGTCGGCGTGCGCAATCCCCTGTTCCTGCTCGATGAGGTGGACAAGCTCGGCATGGACTTTCGCGGCGATCCGTCCTCGGCGCTGCTCGAAGTGTTGGATCCGGAGCAAAACCATACTTTCGTCGATCACTATGTCGAGGTTGAGTACGATCTGTCGGAGGTGATGTTTGTCGCCACCGCGAACACCCTCAATATACCGCCGGCGCTGCTCGACCGCATGGAGGTCATCCGGCTCTCCGGCTACACCGAGGACGAGAAGGTAAACATCGCCCTGCGCTATCTCTTGCCCAAACAACTGAAGAACAACGGGCTCAAGCTCAATGAGGTTTCGATCGCCGAGTCGGCGATCCGCGACGTCATCCGCTACTACAGCCGGGAAGCGGGCGTGCGTAGTCTGGAGCGCGAACTCTCCAAGATCTGCCGCAAGGTGGTGAAGACCCTGGTGACCAAGAGCCGTGACAGCAAGATTGTGGTCACGGCGAAGAACCTGGACAAATTCCTGGGCGTGCGCAAGTACACTTTCGGCATTGCCGAAAAGAAGAATCAGGTTGGGCAGGTGACCGGCCTCGCCTGGACCGAGGTCGGCGGCGAATTGCTGACAATCGAAGCCGTAGTGATGCCGGGCAAGGGCAAAAGCATCACTACCGGCAAGCTGGGCGAAGTGATGCAGGAATCGATCCAGGCTGCCCTCACCGTGGTGCGCAGCCGCTCGGCCAAACTCGGCGTCGCTGAGGACTTCTACCAGAAGATCGACCTGCACATCCACCTGCCCGAGGGGGCCACGCCCAAGGACGGGCCGAGCGCCGGCATCGGCATCTGCACCGCGATGGTATCGATTCTCACCGGCATACCAGTGCGCGCCGACGTAGCCATGACCGGCGAGATCACCCTGCGCGGCGAAGTGCTGCCCATAGGAGGATTGAAAGAAAAGCTGCTCGCGGCCCACCGAGGCGGTATCAAGACCGTGTTGATACCGGAAGAAAACCTGAAGGATCTTGCCGAAATTCCGGACAACGTCAAGAATCGCCTCGAGATTCTGCCGGTCAAATGGATCGACCAAGTGTTAGAACTCGCGCTCGAACGCAGACCCGAAGTGCTGACCAAGAAGGATGATGTCGCTGCGATCGCGCCTGCCGCCGACAGTCAGCCGGTAGTAAGCGGAGTCATCACGCACTGACTTTGAGCGTGCGCGGCGATTGCCGGGGAAAAGCGCTTGACACGCGGGAATGGCGCTTGTTATAAAGGTACTGCGGCAATTGCCGGTTACGGCAAAGCTGTATTCACACCTTCGCCCACACGGCCTATCCGCTCCAATTTCCAAGAATCCTATTATCCGATTGTCATGAATAGAAGAGGGGGTTCAACGTGAACAAATCCGAAATGATCGATCAAATCGCCAAATCCGCCGACATCTCCAAGGCGGCCGCCGGACGTGCCCTGGACGCGGCCGTGACGGCGGTCAAGACCGCCATGAAAAAAGGCGGCATGGTGACACTGGTTGGATTCGGCACTTTCTATGTCGGCAAGCGCGCCGCGCGCAACGGGCGTAATCCGCGCACCGGCGCAAGCATCAAGATCAGGGCAGCACGGGTGCCGAAATTCCGCGCTGGCAAAGCGCTAAAAGATGCGTTAAACTAGCGCCCTTTTTGGACGAGAGCGCCCCGCGTTCCAGTCCAAGAGGGTGCTTAGCTCAGTTGGTAGAGCGTCGCCTTTACACGGCGAATGTCGGGAGTTCGAGCCTCTCAGCACCCACCAGGCCGTACCAGTATTACTGGAGTGGTAGTTCAGTTGGTTAGAATGCTGCCCTGTCACGGCAGAGGTCGCGGGTTCGAGTCCCGTCCACTCCGCCAACAAACGAAGGCGAACCCAGACGGGGTTCGCCTTTTTAGCTTTATGGACCGCTGTACCTGAAACTGGAGCGGTGGTTTAAGGGCTTGCGCGTCGCGATGCGCAGGGTGCCGAGCAGTCCGTGGTGTTTCATTTTTTGTTGAGAATTTATGTTTGATTTGGTTCGCAACAACAAAAGGTTGGTGCAGGTCCTGCTGGCTTTGATCACGCTCCCGTTCGCATTCTGGGGAATTGACTCCTATCAACGCGGCACGAGCACGGCGCAGGATCTGGCCGATGTCGCCGGACAGAAAATCACGCTGCAGGAGTTCGCGCAGGCGCAGCGCGACCAGCAGGAACGCCTGCGCTCGATGCTCGGCCGTAACTTTGACGCAGCGCTGCTGGATACACCGGAACAACGCGCTGAGTTGCTCGACGGATTGATACAGCAGCGTTTGCTATCCATGCAAACGGTCAAGAGCAAACTGATCGTGACCGATGAGCATTTGCGCGAGATCATCGCCGGCCTGCCGGCGTTCCAGGAGAACGGCCAGTTTTCAAAGGTGCGCTACGATGCGCTGTTGCGCGCGCAGGGAATGAGTGACGTCGTGTTCGAGGCACGCCTGCGCCGGGATGTGGAGCTGCAGCAACTGAACGGCGCGGTCGCCGAGTCGAGTATGGTGGCAAGAACGCAGGTCAGCCGCATGCTGGCGATTCAAGGGCAGCAACGGGAGGTTTCCGAGGTGGTGCTGTCCCACGAGCAGTTTACCGGCGAGGTTAAGCTCGCGCCGGATGCGGTTAAGACCTTTTACGATGGCCATTTGGCGGAGTTCCAGTTGCCGGAACAAGTGCGCGCCGAGTACGTCTTGCTCAGTGCCGATGCGCTGGCCGCCCTGGAATCGGTGAGCGAGGCCGAGCTGCACACCTGGTACGATAGCAACGTGCGCGCCAAATTCGAGGAGCGCGCCGCGGCGAAAAAGAAGGCCGAAGACCTGCTGGCGCAACTGCGCGGTGCGCCGGACAAGTTTGCCGCGCTGGCCAGGCAGCATTCTCAGGATCCGGGTTCCAAAGATAACGGCGGCGACCTCGGTTTCTTCGCGCGTGGTGCCATGGTCAAACCGTTCGAGGAGGCGGTATTCAAGCTGAAGCAAGGGCAGATGAGCGGCATCGTCGATACCGACTTTGGTTTTCACATCATCAAGCTTACCGCGATCAAGCCGGCCAAGGACGGCGAGCCCGAGCAGCGCCAGGCAAGCCATATCCTGATCAACGCACCCGCCGCGGCCAAGGATTTCCAGGCGATGCGCGCCGATATCGAAAAGGAACTGAAGAAACAACGCTTGGGCAAGAAATTCGCCGAAGCCGCGGAAACCTTTACCAATCTCGCCTACGAGCAGCCGGACAGCCTGCAACCGATCGCCGACAAATTCAAACTCAAGATCCAGCAGTCCGGATGGCTCACGCGCCGGGCCGACGCGACGGCCGGCGTGCTCAACAACCAGAAACTGCTCGACGCGCTGTTCGCTCCGGATTCGCTCAAGAGCAAGCACAACACCGAGGTGGTGGACGGCGGTCCCGACACGCTGCTGGTGGCGCGCGTGGTCGAACATAAACCCGCGGCTGTGAGACCGCTGGACGAAGTCAAAGCTGAGATTGGGAAAAGACTGACCGCGCAGGAAAGCATGGCATTGGCGACCAAGCGCGGCGCGGCCATGTACGCGGAATTACAGCAGGGCAAGGACG